>ERZ1645185.403-NODE-403-length-18316-cov-4.901429_pt1 | contig 18316 bp, 16 predicted proteins | sample MGYA00575351_ERZ1645185 | MGnify/ENA primary metagenome ERZ1645185 (study PRJEB40838, sample SAMN11284767) | freshwater sediment metagenome | isolation source: river sediment | host: Sediment | place: India: Jana village, Kanpur | collected 2015-12-17 ...
TCATCAGGATCGCGTCGATGTTGCCGCCGGTCTTGAGGCCGAACAGCGTGCCGCGGTCGTAGACGAGGTTGAACTCCGTGTAGAGCCCCCGGTAGGCGAGCTGCCGCGCGCGGTCTTCCGCCGTCCAGTTCTCATGCATGTGGCGGCGAACAAGCGCTGGGTAGGCGCTCAGGAACGTCTCGCCCACGTCGCGCGTGAAAGCGAAGTCCGCGTCCCAATCGCCGCTCGCCAGCTGGTCGTAGAAGATGCCGCCCTGCCCGCGCGCCACGTTCCGGTGCTTGATGAAGAAATAGTCGTCGCACCACGCCTTGAAGCGCGGGAAGTATTCGGGGTCGTGCCGGTCGCAGCAGGCCTTGAAGGCGGCGTGCCAGTCGGCGGTGTCCGCCTCCACGGGAATCGGCGGGTTGAGGTCCGCCCCGCCGCCGAACCATGCCTTCGTCGTCACGAGATAGCGCGTATTCATGTGAACGGCGGGCACATGCGGGTTCACCATGTGCGCGACGAGGCTGATGCCTGTGGCAAAAAAGCGCGGGTCTTCCGCCGCGCCGGGGATGGTTTTGGCGAACTCGGGATCGAACGCGCCGTGGACGGTGGAGATGTTGACCCCGACCTTTTCGAACACGCGGCCCTTCATCACCGACATGGTGCCGCCGCCTCCGGGCGCGCCTGAATGATCGGCGCGGTCCCAGCTCTTGCGTTCGAATCGGCCAGGCGCGGCATCGCCGCCGAGATCGTCCTCAAGTGCTTCGAAGGCGGCGCAGATACGGTCGCGAAGGGTCCGGAACCAGTCGGCGGCGGCGGTCTGGCGGGCGTCGAAACTCGTCATTGCGGAGAAAATCCTGTCTGTCTGAGGGCCTCGCCCGCGACCATCGCGGCAGCGAGCGCCACGTTCAGGGAGCGGAGGCCCGGCTTCATCGGGATGCGGACACGAAGTGCGGCGGCATCATGCACGAAATCCGGGGCACCGACTGATTCCTGCCCGACCACCAGGACGTCGCCGGGGAGGTAGGCCGCGTCCGTATACGGTACGGAGGCCTTGGTCGTCAGCAGCACGCGGCGGCCGGGCACGCTTTCTTGAAACGCCGCCCAATCGGCATGGATATGGATTTCGGCGTGCTCGAAATAGTCCATCGCACTGCGGCGAAGCGCCTCACGTCCCAGCGGGAAGCCGCAGGGGCGGATGATGTCCACGGGAAGGCCGAGACACGCGCCCATCCGCACCAGCGTGCCGACGTTGGGCGGCAGATCGGGCTGGAAAAGGGCGATGCGCATGGCGCATTGCGCTAGCCCAGCCATGCTTCCACAGCAATGCGCCAATTTTGCCCATTGCGGCCAAGGGGTGTCGGCGGCTATCAGGCGCCCAAGCATCGAACCTAAGGGGGCGTTCGGGCGGAGCCTGCCCGAATATCTCCCGCTCGCGGGGTTAGTGAATGACGACAGTCGAAGACACCACCGGTCATCCGATCACCGATGAAGGCGTGCGCCGCCGCGACTTCATCCATGTGGCAACGGGCGCTTTTGTCGGCGTTGGCGCTGCGGCGGCCGCCTGGCCGCTCGTGGACCAGATGAACCCGTCCGCCGACGTGCTGGCGCTCGCCTCGATCGAGGTTGATCTCGCGCCGGTCGCGGTCGGGCAGGCGATCAAGGTCAACTGGCGCGGCAAGCCGGTGTTCGTGCGCAACCTGACGCCCGCGGAGATCGCCGAAGCCAACAAGGTGCCGGTTTCGGACCTGCGCGACCCGCAGACGCTTGCGGAGCGCACCAAGGAAGGCAAGGCGAACTGGCTGATCACGCTCGGCGTCTGCACCCACCTCGGCTGCGTGCCGCTCGGCGCCGCGGAAGGCGAGAATCGCGGCGACTACGGCGGCTACTTCTGCCCTTGCCACGGTTCGCACTACGACACCGCGGCGCGTATCCGCAAAGGCCCGGCACCGAAGAACCTCGAAGTGCCTGAGTACGCCTTCACGTCCGACACGCGCGTTCAGATTGGATAAACGGCGATGAGCTTTCCCTGGGCAAACCACTATCAGCCGAAGAACCCGTTCATGCAGTGGCTGGATTCGCGCCTGCCGCTGCCACGTCTCGTCTACAACAGCGTGGGCGCAGGCTATCCGGTGCCGCGCAACATCAACTACTTGTGGAACTTCGGCGTCCTGTCCGGCCTCGCGCTGCTGATCCAGATCGTCACTGGCATCGTGCTCGCCATGCACTTCGGCGCGAACACGCTCGTCGCTTTTGATTCGGTCGAGCACATCATGCGCGACGTGAACTACGGCTGGCTGCTGCGCTACGCGCACGCCAACGGCGCGAGCTTCTTCTTCATCGTGGTCTACATCCACATCTTCCGCGGGCTCTACTACGGCAGCTACAAGGCGCCGCGCGAGCTCGTGTGGATGCTCGGCGTTGTTATCCTGCTGCTCATGATGGCCACGGGTTTCATGGGCTACGTGCTGCCGTGGGGTCAGATGAGCTTCTGGGGCGCGACCGTCATCACCAACTTGTTCTCGGCCATTCCGGTGGTTGGGGACAGCATCGTGACGCTGCTGCTCGGCGGTTTCGCGGTCGATAACGCCACGCTCAACCGCTTCTTCAGCCTGCACTACCTGCTGCCGTTCGTGATCGCGGGCGTCGTCATCCTGAAGATCTGGTCGCTGCACATTCCGGGTTCGAACAACCCGACCGGCATCGACGTGAAAGGCCCGGCCGATACGCTGCCGTTCCACCCGTATTTCACCGCGAAGGATCTGTTCGGCGCGTGCGTCTACCTGATCATCTTCTCGGTGTTCGTGTTCTTCCTGCCGAACTATCTCGGCCACCCGGACAACTACATTCCGGCGAACCCGATCTCGACCCCGGCGCACATCGTTCCCGAATGGTACTTCTGGCCGTTCTACGCGATCCTGCGCGCCTTCACGATCGACTTCATCCTGCCGGCGAAGCTCTGGGGCGTGCTCGCGATGTTCGCGGCGATCCTGCTGCTGTTCTTCCTGCCATGGCTCGATGGTTCAAACGTCAAGTCGAACCGCTTCAAGCCGGTCTCGAAGCAGCTGTTCTGGGTGCTGATGCTCGACCTGCTGATCCTCGGCATCTGCGGCGGCAAGCCGGCCGAAGAGCCGTGGGTGCGGATCAGCCAGATCGCGTCGATGTATTACTTCGCGCACTTCCTCATCATCCTGCCGATCGTCTCGCGCATCGAGCGGCCGCTCCCGCTGCCCAACTCGATCGCCGAAGCCGTACTCGGCAAGTCTGAACCCGCGCCCGCCACGGCGGCGGCGCAGCCGGCCGAATAAGGGACACGACGTCATGGTTCGTCTTTTCGGAATCGCCATCGGCGCCGTTTTCTGCGTGGTTCTGCTGTTCGCGGCGCTCGCACCCCGTGAAGCCACGGAGGTCGATCCGACGCTCGCCTTCCACGAGCACCCCAAGCAGGTGCACTGGTCGTGGGACGGCCCGATCGGGCTCGGCGTGTTCGGCGGCTACGACCGCGTGCAGCTGCAGCGCGGCTTTCAGGTCTACAAGGAGGTCTGCTCCTCCTGCCACAGCCTGAACCGCATCGCCTTCCGCAATCTCACTGAGATCGGTTTCTCCGAACCCGAGGTGAAGGCGATCGCCAAGAACTGGGCGGTCGAGGTTCCGACGATCAATTCCGAGACGGGTGAAGCGGCGACGCGCCCCGCCATCGCGTCGGACAGGATTCCGCTCGTCTATGCGAACGAGATCGCCGCGCGCGCCGCGAACAACAACGCGCTGCCGCCCGATCTTTCGCTCATCACCAAGGCGCGCCACGACGGTTCGAACTACGTCTACTCGCTCATCAGCGGTTATGCGGACGTTCCGGCGAACTTCCCGGCGGACCGCCGCCCCGAAGCGCCGCTTCACTACAACCCGTATTTCCACAGCCTCGCGATCGCGATGGCGCCGCCGCTCAGTGCGGGCCAGGTGACGTATGCCGAAGGCCAGCCCGAACCGACCGTCGACCAGATGGCGCAGGACGTCGCGGCATTCCTCACCTGGGCGGCTGAGCCCAAGATGGAATCGCGCAAGCGCGCCGGTCTGGGCGTGCTCGCCTTCCTGCTGATCCTGACGACGCTGGCCTATCTCAGCTATCGCAGGGTCTGGGCGGGCATCAAGCACTAGGCCCGGCACCGGGCGATGGGGGGCAAGCTCGGCATCATCGGCGGCAGCGGGCTCTATGCCCTGGGTGCGCTCACAGATGTCGCATGGCGCGCCGTCGATACGCCCTTCGGTGCGCCGTCCGATGAACTGCTGTTCGGGCGGCTCGGGCAGGCGGACCTTGTCTTCCTGCCCCGCCACGGCCGCGGCCACCGGCTGACGCCGTCGGAGGTTCCCTACCGCGCCAACATAGCCGCGCTGAAGGCGGCGGGCTGCACGCATGTGCTGTCGCTATCGGCCTGCGGCTCGTTCAAGGAAGCGCTCAGCCCCGGCACGTTCGTGCTCGTCGACCAGTTCGTCGACCGGACGCGCGGGCGGGTGAAGTCCTTCTTCGGCGATGGCATCGTCGCGCATGTCAGCCTTGCCGATCCCGTCTGCAATCCGCTCGGCGCGCGGGTCGCGGAAGCCGCGAAGGCGCTCGGCATCCCGTTCGTTTCGGGCGGCACCTACCTCGCGATGGAAGGCCCGCAGTTCTCCACGCGCGCCGAATCGCGCGCCTACGTGGCGGCGGGCTTCGACGTGATCGGCATGACGAACATGCCGGAGGCCGCGCTCGCGCGCGAGGCGGAGCTTTGCTACGCGAGCGTCGCGATGGTGACGGATTACGACAGCTGGCGCCCGGCCGAGGAAGGCGCGAATGTTGCCGACATTCTTGAAGTGATGCACGGCAACAGCGCCAACGCTCGCGCGCTCGTCGCGGCAGTCGCAGCGGCGTGGGCGCCGTCTGCTGCGTGTTCGCAGGGCTGCGACCGTGCGCTGGATCATGCCATCATCACCGATCCGGCGCTCTGGCCGGCGCCAGTGGTGGAAAAGCTACGCGGCGTGGCGGGACGCGTGCTGAAGTGAGCGAGCGGAATGCAGACCTTCGTGCGCTCGTCCGTACGATTCCCGATCATCCGAAACCCGGCATCCTGTTCCGCGACATCACCACGCTGCTGCTCGACCCAGCGGGCTTTGCGGCAACGATCGATCGGATGGCGGAGGCGGTGGCGGGACCCTTCGATCTCATCGCCGGCATCGAGGCGCGCGGGTTTCTGTTCGCCGCCGCGCTCGCGCCGCGGCTAAGCGCGGGTGTGCTGCTCATCCGCAAGCGCAACAAACTTCCGGGCACGGTGATCGGCGTCAATTACGCGCTTGAATACGGCGAGGACCGGGTGGAGATGCACGCCGATGCGTGCGCGCCGGGCGCTCGCGTGCTGCTTGTCGATGATCTGATCGCGACCGGCGGCACCGCTATCGCGGGGGCTGAACTCATCCGCCGTGCAGGCGGCGTCGTTGCGCAGGCGGCATTCGCGATCGATCTACCCGATCTCGGCGGCGCGGACAGGCTACGTGCGGCCGGCGTGGAGCCCGTGACGCTGATGGCGTTCGCGGGGCATTAGGCCTTTACGCGGGCCGCCGCCGCACGAGCCCGATCGACTTCATCGTCATTACAGGCCTGTCGTTCTGGTTGAACACGGTGATGTCGCTGTGCACCGATCCGATATCGGGCTTGCTGCGCGAGGGGCGCACTTCGGTGACGACGGTTTCGACGCGCAGCGTGTCGCCCGGGTAGACGGGTGTCAGCCAGCGGATCTCGTCGACGCCCGGCGAGCCAAGCCCGGCGTGGCCGCCGACGGTGAGGTTTTCCACCATCATGCGCATCGTCATCGCGCACGTATGCCAGCCGCTTGCCGAGAGGCGTCCAAAATGGGTTTGCGCGGCAGCGGCATCGTCGAGATGGAAAGGCTGCGGATCGAACTTCGAGGCGAAGTCGATCACGGCCTCACGCGTCACCGGATAGCTGCCAAAGGCGGCGCGATCGCCGACGTTCATGTCTTCAAGATATTTCACGGCATCCGTCATAACGCGCACGTCCTTCCGGCAAATTCACACTTTGGAGGGGTTTAGTTCGCTGGCCGCAGCACGGGCGCCAGTGTCTCGGCGCGGCCATCAATGGCGGGTACCGGCGCGATGCCGACAAGGCGGGTGAGCAGCGGATAAACGTCGACGTTGTCGAAGACCGGGAGCGCGGCGCCGCTTGCGATGTCGGGGCCGGCCGCGATGAACACTGCCGCCATGTCGGGCTCTGCCGGATCGTAGCCGTGCATACCCTTCAGGATAGATTCGCGGTCGCGCGCCTGGATTGCCCAGCCGCGTGCCGCGAGACACAGGAATTCCGGAACACGCGGGTTTTTGCCGTAGGCGAAGCGAGCTGGAAGCGTACCCTTGCGCCAGCACTGCATATGGTCGTGCGGGGCGAGCAGCGCAGCGGCAACGTCGCTGTCCTTGCCGGGCAGGGCATTGACGCCGGAGAGCGGCCCTTCGGTGACGACGGTGCCGACATCCGGCGCGATCATGCGGTCGATGCGGATGACGCGATCGTCGGCAGTGGCGCCCATGCCGTGGTCGGAGACGAGCACGACGTTTGCCGGTTGCCCGATCGCGTTGAGCCCCGCGACGAGATCGCCGATGAGCCGGTCGACCTCGGCGAGCGCGGTGGTGGTTTCGGGTGCGTCGGGTCCGAGCTCATGGCCCACGGTGTCCACCGTGTCGAAATAGAGCGTGACGAAGCGCGGGCGGATCGCCGGCGGGCGGCGCATCCAGTCGAGCACGGTGTTTATGCGCTGCGTGCCGCTCACCGCCTTGTCGTAGCGCAGCCAGTCCTGCGGGCGCGTGCCGTGGATGGCGACTTCCGAGCCCGGCCAGAACATCGTGCCGGTGCGCACACCCGCTTTCTCGGCGGTCACCCAGATCGGCTCGGCCTCATCCCACCAGAATGGGTCGAGCGATTGACGCGCGTCGCCAAGCGTGAAGCGCACCTCGGGACGGCGCGGATCGACCATCGTGTTGTCGACGATGCCGTGCCGGTCCGGACGCAGCCCGGTGACGACGCTGTGGTGGTTCGGAAAGGTGAGCGAGGGGAACGACGGGCGCATCAACGCCTTCACGCCGGAAGCCGCGAGCGCGTTGATGTTGGGCGAGACGCCGCGATCCAGATAGTCGGGCCGCAGCCCGTCGATGGAGATGAGGATCGTGACCGGCGCGCGCGCTTCCGCGGCAATCGTCGTGGCGGGAGGCTGCGTGCCCGCGCAGGCGGAGAGGATGAGGACGGAGAGCGCGGCGAACAGGGTGCGGAGGTGATTTTGCATCATGTGCATCTCCTTTGTTCCCGTGACCGGCCGATGACTAGACGTTGAAGCGGAAGTGGAGGACGTCGCCGTCCTTCACCAGATACTCCTTGCCTTCGAGGCGGAGCTTGCCCGCTTCCTTCGCGCCTTGTTCGCCGCCCAAGTTTACGAAGTCATCGTAGGCGATGGTTTCCGCGCGGATGAAGCCTTTTTCGAAATCGGTGTGGATGACGCCGGCCGCGTTGGGGGCGGTGGCGCCCTTTTCGACGGTCCAGGCGCGGGCTTCCTTGGGGCCGACGGTGAAGAAGGTGATAAGATGAAGCAGGTCGTAGCCGGCGCGGATCACGCGCGCGAGACCGGTTTCGGTGAGCCCGAGGTCGGCGAGGAAATCGGGGCGGTCGGCCGGATCCATCTGGCTGATCTCGGCTTCGATGGCCGCGGAGATGACGACGCTTGCAGCGCCCTCGGCTTTTGCCTTGGCGGCAACCTTCTGCGAAAGCGCGTTGCCGGTCGCGGCTTCGTCCTCGCCGACATTGCAGACGTAAAGCACGGGCTTCGCCGTCAGAAGCTGCGCCTGCGCGAGAACGCGAGCCTCCTCCTCGCCCTTCGGCTCCACCATGCGGGCGGGCTTGCCTTCCTGCAGCACTTCGAGCGCGCGGCCGAGCACGGCGCCGGCGATTTTCGCTTCCTTGTCGCCGCCCTGCCCCTTCTTGACGAGGGCGGGGACGCGCCGTTCAAGGCTCTCGATGTCGGAGAGCATCAACTCGGTCTCGACGGTTTCTGCGTCTGCAATGGGGTCGACGCGGCCGTCGACGTGTGTGATGTCGCCGTTTTCGAAACAGCGCAGCACGTGGACGATCGCGTCCACCTCGCGGATGTTGCCGAGAAACTGGTTGCCCAGCCCTTCGCCCTTCGAGGCGCCGCGCACGAGGCCCGCGATGTCGACGAACGCCAGCTGCGTTTCGATGATCTTCTGCGATCCGGCGATCTCGGCGAGCTTGTAGAGGCGGGGGTCCGGGACGGGCACCTGCCCGACGTTGGGCTCGATCGTGCAGAACGGGAAGTTCGCGGCGGCGGCGGCGGCCGTTTCGGTGAGCGCATTGAACAGCGTCGACTTGCCGACGTTGGGCAGACCCACGATACCGCACTTGAAACCCATCAGATCAGGCCTTTCCGTTCGTTTGCATGGCGAGCGCCACGTCGCTCATGAAGCGCGCATCGTCGCCGGCCGCCAGCCACTTCGCCTCGCGCGCGATGGCGCCGAGCAGGTCCGCAAGCGGTTGCATTTCCGTCTTCGCATAGTTGCCGAGCACGTATCCCGTCACCCGCGCCTTCTCGCCCGGGTGACCGATGCCGATGCGCACGCGGCGGAAATCCTCGCCGATGTGCGCGGCGATAGAGCGGATGCCGTTGTGGCCCGCCGCGCCGCCGCCCGTTTTCACCTTCACCTTCATCGGCGCGAGATCGAGCTCGTCGTAGAACACCGTCACGTCGCCAGGCTCAAGCTTGTAGAAGCGCATTGCCTCGCCGACGCTGCGGCCGCTGTCGTTCATGAAGGTTTGCGGCTTCAGCAGCAGGACACGCTCGGTGCCGATGCGGCCATCCGCGATCAGGCCCTTGAACTTCCTCGTCCATGGGCCGAAGCGGTGGGCATCGGCGATCGCATCGGCAGCCATGAAGCCGACGTTGTGCCGGTGGAGCGCATAGTCGCTCCCCGGATTGCCGAGGCCGACGAACAGCTGCATCGCGTTAAGAAACGCCCGGCGCAAAGGCCGGGCGTCTTAAGGTCAGGCCGCTTCGCCCTCGGTGGCGGCTTCCGCATCCTCGCTCGAACGCAGCGCCGACGGCGCAACGATCGTGGCGACGGTGAAGTCGCGGTCGTCGATCACCGGCTTCAGGTTTGCCGACAGATTGAAGGCGGAGATGTGCAGCGACTCGCCCACATCGAGACCCTTCAGCGAGGCTACGATCTCGTCCGGGATCGCATCGGCGGGGCAGACCAGCTCGACTTCGTGGCGGACGATGTTGAGAACGCCGCCGCGCTTGATGCCGGGCGATTCTTCGTCGTCGGTAAAGCGCACCGGAACCGCGACCGTGACGCGCGCATCCTTGGACAGGCGCAGGAAGTCGACGTGGATCGGACGGTCCGTGACCGGGTGAAACTGGACATCGCGGGGGAGCGTGCGCTCCGTCTTGCCGCCAACTTCCAGCTCGACCACGGAGCTGAGGAAGTGTCCGGTCTGGAGCAGCTTCACGAGGGCCTTCGCCTCGACGTGGACCTGCACGGGTTCCTTCTTGTTGCCGTAAATCACGGCGGGTACGCGGCCTTCGCGACGGATTGCACGGGAGGCTCCCTTGCCTGCCCGGTCGCGCGCTTCAGCCGCGAGCTTCAGCGCTTCACTCATCTGTATATCTCCATTCGTTCAATCCCCGCGGCCGCCTCCAGGGATGACCAGCCGCTCGGGAAGCGGTGCCCGTACACGCCGAAGCGCGGAAACGCAAGGGATTCGGGGCTACCGCAGCGCTAGTTCAGCCGCTCGACCTTCAGGCCCTTCGCTTCCAGCATCGATTGTACGCTGTCCTTGCCCGCGAGGTGCCCGCTGCCGACGGCGACGAACACCGTGCCTGGGGTGGATTCGAGGCGCTTTTCGATCCAGTTCGCCCAGCTGAGGTTGCGGTCGGTGAGGAGGCGCTTGGCGAGGCCGGGCGAATCGCGCGTGTCGTCTTCGAGCAAATCGGCGACGGCGTCGATGTCGCCCACGACCCAGCTGTTCACGGCGTTTTTGATCACGGCATCGATATCGTCGATGTCATCGAGCGAGTTGACGAGCAATGTGCGCTGCTCCGCCTCGGGCAGCGTATCGAAGAAGCCGAGTTGCTCGGCCATCGTTTCCAGCCCCTCGATGCGCTTCCTCTGCGCAGCGGCGCGCGTGGAAAGCTGGTATTCGACGCCGCCTTCGATGCCGTAGCCGAGCTTCTGGATGCGCGCGGTTGAGAGCGACATGGTGGCGAGCCAGGTTTCCATTGCGTCGAGCGCTGCGGCAGGGACACCGGCGTGCGTGATCGCGTTGGCAAGCTCGTCCCGCTCGTCCGCCGGAATGCGCTCGGCGAGCGGGGGCAGACCGGGCGTGTAGCCCATCTTCAGAATAACGGGGGTCGTCGCCTTCGCGTCGTTGGTGCCAAGCACTTCGAGTACGAGCGTGTCGGAGGCGTCAAAGGCTTTGGCGATGGCGGGCCGCATCCAGTCGGTGCCCTCGGGCAACATATGGATCGTGCCGAACAGATAGATCGTCGTATCGGCATCCTTTACCGCCCAGAGCGCGGGGCCCGCTGCCGCCACGACGGTGCCCGGCGTGCTTGCCGGCGTTTCGTTCCGTGCACTGCCGGGGGCTTCTCCCGTGCAGGCGATCAGGATGAGGGCGCCGAGAGCCGCGCAAAGTCTTGATAGCATGGTGCGAACATAGGAGCAGGCTTTGCGTTACGCCAGAAGGTGTCGAAATTTCTTACATTACGGAAATAAATTTCCTTCTGGAATATTATTTGCGCTTTGAAAATATGTGAGAATTAATCCTTGGCACCAATCCTGCATTCCCTCGTCCGGTGGCGTGAAACAGGTTCGCGTCCGTAACGAAGGGGACGGAAAATGCGTTTGGTACTTCTCGCCGGAGTGGTGACACTTGCGGCAACGCCCGCGCTGGCTGCGCCGGTGGACCTGTCAGACTGGCAGTGGGACACCCTGAACAACAGCAGTTCGGCGAACTGGGTGGTGCAGGCCGGCAATGACGCCGTGCTGCAGACCATCAACGGTGAGCCGACAATCTTCTTCAAGGACGGCGCCAACGCCCAAGGCACGGCACTTTCGGGAACAATCAAGGTGGGCGCCGACGGTGATAATGATTTCGTCGGCTTCGTGCTCGGCTACAGCGACGGCGAAATCAACTCGGCATCGGCCGATTTTATCCTGATCGACTGGAAGCAGGGCGATCAAGGTCTCGCGAGCGACGGCCTCGCGCTTTCCCGCGTGACCGGCGCCGGAGCGAGCACGCCGAGCGATGACTATTGGAACCATGATGGTGTGGTCTCGGAGATCGCGCGGGGCGCGAATCTCGGCTCGACGGGCTGGGTCGATAATGTCGAGTATACGTTCGACCTCGTGTTCCTTCCGAACCTCATTGAGGTTTACGTCAACGACATTCTCGAGATCAGCGTAACGGCGCTCGATGCGGGCATTGGGGCGTTCAGCAATGGCTCGTTCGGTTTCTACAACTATAGCCAGAGTCAGGTGCTTTACGCCGGTCTCACCGAGGACGTCGTGATCCCCGATCCCGACCCGCCCGTCGACGTGCCCGAACCGGCGATTCTGGGCCTGTTGGGCCTTGGATTCGCAGGGGTAGGCGCGCTGCGACGCCGCCGCAAATAGGCGCAGACGGTCGTTGTGAAAAAGGGGGCGCGCCTTCGGCCCCCCCTTTTTCACTGGACCTGACTGTAACGGTCCTTCAGCAGGCGCTTGTAGAGCTTGCCCGTATCGTGCCGCGGCAGCTCCTGTTCGAAATCGACCGAGCGCGGGCATTTGACATGGCTGAGGTGGGCGCGGGCGAAGGCGATGAGCTCGGCTTCAAGGTCCGGCCCCGCATCGGCCCAATCGCGCGGCTGCACCACCGCCTTCACTTCCTCGCCCATCTCCTCGTGCGGGATGCCGAACACAGCAACGTCGGCCACCTTGGGATGCATGACGAGCACGTTCTCGGCTTCCTGCGGATAGACGTTCACGCCGCCCGTGATGATCATGTAGGCGGCGCGGTCGGTGAGGAAGAGGTAGCCGTCCTCGTCGATGTAGCCGATGTCGCCGAAGGTGGCGCCGTGCTCCTCGTGCTGGGCGCTTTTCGTCTTCTCGGGATCGTTATGATAGGCGAACTCGCCGCCGCCCGCGAAATAGATGCGGCCTTCGCGTCCCGGCGGCAGCACATTGTCTTCCTCGTCGAGTATGCGAATCTCGCCGAGCAGCGAACGGCCGACCGTGCCGGGCTTCTTCAGCCATTCCTGCGGGCTCACCGCGCAAAAACCGGTGCCTTCGGTGGATGCATAATATTCGTAGATCGTCTCCCCCCACCAGTCGATCATCCGGCGCTTGACCTCCACGGGGCATGGCGCCGCGGCGTGGATCGCCACCCGGAGGCTGGAGAGGTCGTACCGCGCGCGGATTTCGTCAGGCAGCTTCAGCATCCGCACGAACATCGTCGGCACGAGCTGCGTGTGCGTGACACGGTGCTGTTCGACGAGCGCGAGATAGCGCTCCGGATCGAACTTCTTCATCACGACGAGCGTACCGCCCACGCGGTGCACCGACATTGAATAGCGCAGCGGTGCTGCATGATAGAGCGGCGCGGGCGACAGATAGATCATGTTCTCGTCGAAACTGTAGATCATCTTCGTCAGCATGAAGAGCGGGCTCACCTCGTCGACAGGCCCTTCGGGGAGCGGCCCGATGACGCCTTTCGGGCGGCCCGTGGTGCCGGACGAATAGAGCATGTCGCGGCCCTGCGATTCGTCGGCGATGCGCGTGTCCGGCATCGCCGCGACGGCAGCGCCGAAGTCTTCGAAGCCGGAAATCGCGCCGCCCACCGAGAACCGTGCACCGGGTACCTCGAGCCTTGCGGCAACGTCGGCGAGGCCGGGGCTTGCGAACAGCATTCTCGCCCCTGAATCGGCGATGATGTATTGCGCCTCGTCGAACCCGAGCCGGGTCGAAATCGCTGTAAAGATAATGCCCGACCGCTGCGCGCCCCAGCAGATCGGGATGAACTCCAGGCAGTTTTCCATCATCAGCGCGATCACGTCGCCGCGCTTCAGACCGTGCGCGCGGATCAGCTGCGCGACCCGATTCGAAAGCGCCTCGAGCGCCCGGTAAGTGAGCGCTTCGCCGGTTTCGGCGATGATGATCGCGGTCTTGTCCGGGGTCTTTTCGGCAAAAACATATGGATGCATGGTGGTTCTGCTCCTCCCGCGGCAACGCTACCAAAAGCTGTTGCACAAAGACACGCTGACGGCTTCGTCAGGTAGGCGGGCAGGGGCCGGACCATTGACGACGACAGGGCTTGGCCCTATCCGCCACTAAGCGTTTCAAAGCGCCAGGGAGGCGGTGTCGTGCGGCGTTCCGGTGGCCCGAGTGGGGTGGGCTACTGGTCATGCGTGGTGCTGCTGGCAGTATCTGAAAGGGCCCCATGAACACGTCCCGCGTCACCTCGTCTTTCATCGCCAACATTTGCACCGGCGTCTCCCTGATCGCGCTTGCCGCCGGACCGGCGACCGCGGCGGACCTGACCGTCACGGGCACGCGCAACACGGCGATCACCACATCGAACGCGAACAGCGGCCCAGGCAACGTCATCGTCGACGGCACCGTCGACGTTTCGAGCGGCACGGCGATCACGGTCGATTCCAGCAACAGCGTGACGGTGAATGCCTCGCGCACGGTAAAGACGACGACGCAGTCGAACGGCACCGGGGTCGCGGTGGTGACGCCGGGCGGCGGGCTTTCGGGCACGATCACCAACAACGGCACGATCCAGGTGACGGGCACAGGCGCGAGTGACGCCGTCGGCACCAACAACGTCGGCCTGCTGATCGGCGGCACGGGCACGTTCACCGGCAACGTGGTGAGCGGCAGCGCCAGTTCGATCACGGTGGGCGGCACGGACTCCTACGGCGTTTCCGTGACCTCGCGGCTCAACGGCAACCTCGGCGTGAACGGCGTTTCGGTGGCGGGCGCGCGCTCCACCGCGGTTTCCGTGTCGGGTGAAGTCACCGGCAACGTGAAGGTGACGGGCGGCGTCTCCGCGACCGGCGCGGCTGGCACCGGGCTCGCGATCACCGGCGCGGTCGGCGGGGGCATTGCGAACGCGGGCACCATCGGCACCGGCGTCGCGCAGACGACGGAGTCGGACGGCGACATCGTACCCGCAGTCTCAGGCAAGGCGAGCGTGCTCATTTCCGGCACGGTCGGCGGCGGCTTCGTCAACGACCGCTACTACGTGGATGCGAACGGCAACCGCGTCGCGCCGGCCGATGTCGATACCACCAAGCACACGCTCGTCGCGGGCACTGTGGCGGCGCTCGGCGGCGCGCCGGCGATCCTCGTGTCGCCCGGCGCGACCGGCACGGCGAACACCGTCGTCGGCAATGTCGGCACGGGCGCAGACGCCTACGGCATCGTCAACCGCTCGACGATCACGGCGAGCGGCAGCACATCAGGCCGCGAGACGGATGCGATTCGCGTGGTGGGCGGCAACGGCTTCACGGCGAGCGTCGGCGGCGGCATCAACAACCAGTCGGGCTCCAGCATCACCGCCTCCGCGATCGATGCGGCGGCAAGCGGCATCCGCGTTGGCGACGGCGGCATCGCGCCCGATATCGTGAACGGCGGCCGCATCACCGTGCGCGGCAATCGCACCGCGAACAGCGACGGCAGCTTCGGCGTGGGCGGCAACGCCTACGGCATCCGCGTCGATTCGGGCGCGGCGGTGACTTCGGTGACGAACAGCGGCACGATCGAGGTTACGGCGAACGGCAACAACCGCACCGCCTACGGCATCTATTCGGCCGGAAACGTCTCCACGATCACCAACAGCGGCACGATCGACGCGACAGGCTTCAGCGGCGACAACGTTGCCGCCTACGCGATCGATACCTTGGCGAACGCAGGCGCTGTCACGCTGAACAATTCGGGCACGATCGATGGCGCGGTGCGCCTTGGGGCGGGCAGCGACACGATGAACGTCTCAGGCGGGACGATCACCGGCGCGATCAGCTTCGGCGGCGGCAGCAACGCGCTGAATATCAGCGGCGGCACGGTTTCCGGCGGGCTCTCCGCGACCGGCGGCACGCTCGCGCTCGGCATGACCGGCGGCACGCTTGACCTTTCGGGGCAGGACAGCCTCGGCCTGCAGAGCCTGAACGCGTCCGGCGCCTCGAAGATCGTCCTCGACGTCGGCACGGATTTCACCGGCATCAATGTCGCGGGCGCGGCGAGCTTCACGGGCACGAGCGCGATCGAGCTCAACATCACCGATCTGCTGGCGGGCGAGCGGACGATCAACGTCGTCACCGCAGGCGGCGGCCTCACGACCGACCATCCGGACACGATCCTCACCGCCGACAGCGTGCCTTATATCTACGCCGTCGACGACGTGACCGTGGACGCCGACTCGATCAGCATCGACCTTCGGCGCAAGGGCGGCGGCGAGCTTGGCCTCAGCACCGAATACAGCAAGGTCTACGAAGCCTCGATCGGGGCGCTCGCCGAGGAGCAGGCGCTGACGAGCGCGGTCAATGCGCTTCGCGACGAAGCCGCCGTGCAGGCAGCCGTGCGCCAGATGACGCCGACGACGTTCGGCAGCGCGGCAGCACGCGTGCTCATCGCCAATCAGGATGCGGGCTTCGGCGTGCTCGGCCACCGGATGCAGACGATCCGCCAGTCGTTCCACGGCGGTGGCATCGACGCGGTGGAGCGCGCACGCTTCGGCGTGTGGATCCAGCAGACCGGCAACTTCTTCAGCAAGAAGGAGCGGGACAACGACCCGGCCTTCGATGGCAACTCCTACGGCCTCACCGTCGGCGGCGACCTGCTCATGGGCGAAAAGGCCGCAGTCGGCGTCGGTCTCAGCTACATTTCGAGCGAGGTCGATCCGGACGGGCTTACGGACAGCCCGCTCGTCGTGAAAAACCTGCAGGGCGACATCTACACGACGATCCGGTTCGGGCGCCTGTTCGTGGATGCGACCGCCGGCTATGCGATGAACGACTATCGCAGCCGCCGCGTCATCACCTTCGGCGGGCTGGACCGCGAGGCTAAGGCGAAGTTCTCGGGCTCGCAGCTTTCGGGCAACCTCACCGTCGGCTACGAGATGCCGCTCGGCAAGCGGCTTCGTGTTACGCCCAGCAACAACATCAATTTGCTGAAGGTGAAGCAGGACGGCTACACCGAGGACGGCGCTGACGCGCTCAACCTCGATATCGAAAGCGTGTCGTTCGATCTGGTGCGCGGCACCTCGAAGCTTGCGCTCGGGTACGGCATCCCGCTCGGCGACGGCGAGCTGTGGCTGGAGATGCGCGGCGCCTACATCTACCGGCTCACCGGCGATCAGGTGATCGGCACGAAGGGCCAGTTCGTGGCGACGGGCGCGGCGTTCTACCTCGAATCGAAATCCTCGCTCGACAGCGGGTGGCGCGCGGGCGCGAGCGCGAACTACATCGGCGGACGCACGGCGCTCGGCGTCAACTACGACCGCGAGGGCGGCTCGGGCTACGCCAACGACGCGCTCACCATGTCGCTGGCGATGCACTTCTGAGGACCGTGATGCTTGCCGGAAGGGCCTGCGCCCGTTAGAGCCGTCCCGACTTTTTTGCACCTGCGAAGGGCGGACGCGCGTGGCACTCAGTTTTCAGGAGATCATCCTTACGCTCCAGCGTTTTTGGGGTGACCGGGGCTGCGTGATCCTGCAGCCCTACGACATGGAAATGGGTGCGGGCACGTTCCATCCGGCAACGACGCTGCGCGCGCTCGGGCCAAAGCCGTGGAACGCCGCCTATGTGCAGCCCTCGCGCCGGCCGACCGACGGCCGCTACGGCGAGAACCCGAACCGCTTGCAGCATTACTACCAGTTCCAGGTGATCCTGAAGCCGAGCCCGCCGGACATCCAGGATGCGTACCTCGATAGTTTGCGCGAGATCGGCGTTGATCTCGCGAAGCACGACATCCGCTTCGTGGAGGACGACTGGGAAAGCCCGACACTCGGCGCATGGGGCCTCGGCTGGGAGGTCTGGTGCGACGGCATGGAGGTGACGCAGTTCACCTATTTCCAGCAGGTCGGCGGCTACGATTGCAAGCCGGTTGCGGGCGAGATCACCTACGGGCTTGAGCGCCTCGCCATGTATATTCAGGGCGTCGACAACGTCTACGACCTCGATTTCAACGGGCGCGGCGTGACTTACGGCGACGTGTTCCTGCAAAACGAACAGCAGCAGAGCGCGTACAATTTCGAACACGCGGACACCGAGGCGCTGCTCCGCCAGTTCAAGGACGCGCAGGCCATGTGCCGGACGCTGCTGGATAATGATCTGCCGCTCCCTGCCTACGAACAGGCGATCAAGGCGAGCCACATCTTCAATCTTCTGAATGCGCGCGGCGTCATCTCGGTCGCCGAGCGTCAGGCCTACATCGGCCGCGTGCGCGACCTCGCCAAGGGGGCGTGCGAAAGCTGGATGAAGGTCAACAACTGGCTGGAGACGGCATGATGGCCGACTTCCTGCTCGAACTTTTCAGCGAGGAAATCCCGGCGCGGATGCAGCGGCAGGCCGCCGCCGACCTCGCGCGGCTGCTTGCAGCCGAGATCGCGGGCGCGGGGCTGAAGGCGCAAGCGATCGAGACCTTCGTGACGCCGCGCCGCGTCGCGCTCATCGCGCGCGGGCTCCCCGCCGAGACGGAAGCGGTTTCCGAAGAGCTGAAAGGGCCGCGCACCTCCGCGCCGTCGCAGGCGCTTGAAGGTTTCTTGCGCAAGACCGGCCTGACGCAGGACCAGCTCGAAGAGCGCGACGGGGTTTACTTCGCGGTGATCGCCAAGCCCGGCCGCAAGACGGCGGACGTGCTCGCGCAGGCCGTGCCCGCCGTGGTGCGCGCGTTCCCGTGGCCGAAATCGATGCGCTGGGGCGAAGCGAGCCTCAGCACCGAATCGCTGCGCTGGGTGCGGCCGCTGAAGGGCATCGTTGCGCTCTTGGGCGGCGAGGTGGTGCCGTTCGAGATTGCGGGCGTCGCTTCGGGCCGGACAACGCTCGGCCACCGCTTCATGTCCTCCGGCGCGATCGAGATTGCGGACGCGGACGACTACGCGGCGAAGCTGCGCGCCGCGCACGTGATCGTGTCGTCGGAAGAGCGCGCGGGGATCATCGCGGACACCGCCGAGCGGCTTGCGGCGGACGCGGGGCTGCAGCTGGTGGCGGATGCGGCGCTTGCCGAGGAGAACGCGGGCCTCACCGAA
>ERZ1645185.404-NODE-404-length-18308-cov-4.654139_pt1 | contig 18308 bp, 14 predicted proteins | sample MGYA00575351_ERZ1645185 | MGnify/ENA primary metagenome ERZ1645185 (study PRJEB40838, sample SAMN11284767) | freshwater sediment metagenome | isolation source: river sediment | host: Sediment | place: India: Jana village, Kanpur | collected 2015-12-17 ...
CCAGGAAGCGGCTGTCGAATTTGTACTTGCGCTTCACATCGGGCGTCAGCTCGGGAGAGCCGTCGTCCATCCACTGCTTCCAGCCCTTCCGCATCAACGGACCCTTCAAGCGATAGGGACCATACACACGGCGGTGGAAGGTAAACCCTTTCAAACACATGCGCGGATTGTGCGCGAATGTGCCACGATTGCCGTACAGATCTTCGTAGGTCTGGTGATCGTAGTTCTGCTCCACACGCATCACGACACCGTTCCGCACAAACGCCCGAATACGGCAGGCATGCGTATCGTTCGGTGAGCAGACCCAAGTGAAGGATGAGTCGTACCGATATTGATCGTGATAGACGCGCTCCCACGATCGATCCGGATACTCACCCAAAGGATTGTCGACCTCGACGACCGGTTGCAGCGCGGTCAATGCCAGAGCCTTGTCGGCTACAGCTGCGACTGCGACCGTCCCCGCCGAGACCTTCAAGAACTGCCTGCGGGATAACTGCATCATGAATACCTCCTCATAAGAAGACAGGACACCCTACCGACGCCACGACTCGCGGCGTCCACACCACACTTCCCCCGTGACCGGAACAGGCCAATGCCAATGCACCCTCCTTCCAGGCCGATGGTGTTCCCTCCGCACGAGCGGCCGGTCGTACGGCGGCGCAGCGCTTCGCAGCTCTCTGCGCAAAGAACCACGCGCATCAGTGAGAAGATCAAAGGAATAAAAAATCACGACGACCCCTTGTGCACCTCACATGCCACGAGGACGATTCACGCCGGAATGTCTATGTCGTTGAAAAATCGAACAGTGGAAATGAAGATTTCATGAAGATCGCGGGCGACATACAGCAGCCACGAAGCCACGTGGTGGGATACCACGATTCCACCACGATCAACCGTGGGCTGGCACATTCATAGGTGATGAGAGAGAGACGGGCACGGAGGAACTGTTTACATGCGAGAGGGGCGGCGAATGGCTAATTTCTGCATCCGGCTGCGGAGCGTGCTCGGGGCCAACCCTAACTGCTCTGCAGCGCCGCCGGGGCCTTCGATTCGCCAGTCGAGCAGCGTGAGCGTTTGAAGAATATGGTGTCGCTCTTCGTCATGCAGTGTTCGTCGAGGACCTGACTCGGTCGGGACACGCACATTCACCATCGCCGGATCGATACGCAACAGACGCTCATGACACAGGATCAATGCACGCTCCACGATGTTCTCAAGCTCCCGCACATTTCCCGGCCAGGCATACTGCACCAACCGCTCCATCGACGCCTCATCGAAGTCTTCACACTGTCGCTTCAGCCGCTGGGAATGAACCCGCAGGAAATGTCGGGCAAGGATGGGGATATCCTCCGGGCGTTCTCTGAGCGGAGGCATATGGATGGGAAACACGTTCAAGCGGTAGTACAAATCGCTGCGGAAACGCCCCTGTTGGATCGCCCGGTGTAAATCGGCGTTCGTCGCGGCGATCACCCGGACATCCACCGGAATGGCATTCGCGCCGCCGACACGATCGACCAGGCCGTCCTGGAGCACCCGCAAGAGCTTCGCCTGCGCCTCAAGCGGCATCTCGCCGACCTCATCCAGAAACAACGTGCCGCCGTCGGCAAGCTCGAACCGGCCGACCCGCTGATGTTCAGCGCCCGTAAAGGCGCCCCGCTCGTGGCCGAACAACTCGCTTTCGATCAATCCTGCGGGGAGCGCCGCGCAATTCAATCGCACAAAGGCCCGATCACGCCGCAAACTCCGCTCGTGGATGGCGCGTGCCAGGACCTCCTTGCCGGTTCCGGTCTCCCCGGTCACCATCACCGTGGCGCCCGTCGGAGCCGCCTGCCGGGCAAGCGTCAACACCTGCTCAAACGCCTGGCTTCGCCCCACGACGACGCCAAAATCCTGATTGGCCTTCAGTTCCTCCGCCAAGTACACATTTTCCCGCGCCAACTGTTCTTTCAAACGGCTGATTTCTTCGTAGGCGTTGACGTGCGCGATGGCGAAGCCGATCTGCGTGGCCACCTGCTGGAGAAAATCCACATCGGCCGGATCCGGAGGCCCCGCCTCGATGCTGCCGATGTTCAGCGTTCCGAGGCACGCTTCCTGGACGACCATGGGAAGGTTGATCATGCGACCGAGCCCTTCCTGCAGATAACTCTCATCCTCGATAAACAGTCGCTCTCGCTGAAGGTGAGGCCGCACATGCACCTGATGGTGGTCGTAGACCCACCCCACCGCGCTGTGCGCGCGAGGGATCATCGCGTCGCTTCTGAGCACCACCTTCGGCAGATTCGTTTCCACCGCATAAAAACGAAATGCATCCGACTTCAAATCGTACACCGTAATTCCAGCCCGCTCCCACCGGACGACTTTCGCCAACTGATCCGTCACGGCACGAAACAAACTCTGCCGGTTGCGCTGAGAATTCAGCACATTGGTCACGGACAACAGGGTGCGATAGTTGAGCGCCGCGTTATGCACGACGTGTTGCTTCTTCCCGGAACATAGCCCCTCTATGAACGGCTCGCAGATCCTATGCGCCGGAGCCACACATCGTCGGGAGAGGCGAAGGTATACATAGAACTCAACTGAAGGCGGGCCTCGATGGTCGGTATGGCTTGTGCGCTGTCGGCATCATAGGCTGGACCCATTCCTGATTCCAGTCGCTCGTCGAATCTTCATCAAACTTTAATGTAGCGCCGGCGGCAGCCTGGCGGATCACGTGGCTCGGCAAGATTTGGCCTCCCGATGCTCCGACAGGGGCACTAATGACGTCCCGTACCCAGGGCCGACCGGCCCTCACCCATCTCAAAGCCAGACCTGAGTCGTGAGCTACCGCGCCCTGCCTCGGGCCCTAACGCGCCGGAACTTGGACCGATTGAGGGCGCGAGAGGAGCCGTTGTAACTCCCAGATCAGGACTTCTTCGCGGAATGAATGCACTCGGCACCGGATCACGATGCGAACGCATTCGGTCGAGGTCGCTCGGAACCCGTCCTTCAGGCGACGTTCGCATATCGCCTCTCCCGGGAGTGATCCGCTGCATCTCTTCCTCCTCGTCGAGAAGAGAATCGAGCGATTCTCCACGATCGCTGACGACCAAATTAGTCGCGATCACGTCCTTCGCCAGGGATTCCGCCATAGGCAATTCATCCGCGTAGACATCGGTCTCGTATTCGGCCGTGGAAGGGGTTGCCAAGGAGGTCCATACCGATTGCCCGGACTCGGTGATATTGATACTGGTCACAGTCGACAGGCCCGGCCGGATCGGATGTTCCCGCAGTTCGTCCGCAGGCAAGGCGATACGCACCGGGACGCGCTCGACGATGTGAATGAAGTTTCCGGTCGAATTGTCCGGAGGCAACAGGGCGAACGCGCTGCCGCTGCCCGGCACCAGCCCCTCCACCGTGCCATGGAACGTTTGCTTCGATCCGTAGAGGCTGACGTTCACCAGAGCCGGCTGGCCGGGACGGACATGCTGCAGTTCCGTTTCACGCAAATTCGCTTCGACCCACAGATGATCCAGCGGAACGATGGTCATGAGCAGCGCCCCGGGCTGAACACGATCTCCCACCTGTGCTTTGCGCTTGGCGACATATCCGGAGATGGGAGCGCGAATCTGTTGGCGCGCATACTCCAGATGCGCTTCGATCAGTTGATGTTTCGCGAGATCCACAGCCGGATGGGCCATGACGGTCGTGCCCCCGATCTGCGCATCCAGAGAATCCAGCTCGGCCTGGGTCTCCCGCACCTCTGCGTCCAAACTCGCAATTTTGTCCGCGGTATTTTGCAGGATCTGTTTGGAGATGGCGCCGCTCGGGGCGGCCCGTTGATACCGGTCCATGTCGTGCTCGGCCAACTCCAGCCGGGCCCTGCGCGAGCGCAGTTTTTCCGCGAGCTGTTTCCGATTGATAAACAACGACGCAATGCGGCGAACCTCCTCGCCCAATCGGCCACGGGCCCGCCCCAGGGCGGCATAGGCCTGATGTTCGTCCAACTTGATCATCAAGTCCCCCCGATTGACGAACTGCGTCTCCTCCGCCAGCACCTGCGTCACGATGCCGGAGGCCTGTGCCGCCACCGGCACCAGGTTCCCTGTGACGTAGGCGTTATCGGTTCGTACCCAAAACCGGTCATGCGTATACCAGTGCACCAGATACGCGACGGTGGCGACCAGAACCAACCCGGCCACAACCAGTAGCCGTCGATTTCGGCGGGCACGAATGGCCTTCGGATGGATGCGGTAGGGGCCGGCCGGCGGCGGGCCACCGGGGGATTGCGGATGCTGAGTCATATCTGCAGTTGTGGTTGTCATAGATTTAGCTCGGATTCTGTTTCGGCCGTTTTTCAATGTCCGGATTGTGATAGCCGCCGCCCAGGGATTCGATCAGATCGACCGCCGCCACCAGTTGGTCGCTCTCCAGCGCCCTCAACGCATATTCCTGCTCCAGCACCGGGTATCGATGCCGTAATACTTCCCGATCATCATCGAGTCCATTCACGAGTCGCACCTTCGCCAACCGCCAGTCGTCGCCCAACGAGGCCACCAGCCGTTTGTGCGAGGCCATGATTTCGTTCGTGGTCTGCCAGGCACTCAAACTGTCGGCGACTTCCCGCAGCGCTTCCAGCAGCGTGTCGTTGTAGAGTTCGACCGCCGCATCGTATTCCGCCCGTTGCGCACCCAATTCACCGCGGAGCCGGCCGCCTTCAAACCAGGGCATGCGCAATCCGGGCGCCAAACCGTAGGAGAAGCTTTGACCGCTGAAAAGGAAGTTCGCCAACTTGTCGGTCCCCTTGGCCAAGGTCAAGGCATTGAATCCCACGAAGCCCGTCAAATCGATGGTGGGATAAAACTGGGTCGTCGCCACCCTGACCAAACGCGAGGCCGCGTGGGCGCGATAGAGGGCGGCCGCCAGATCCGGCCGATGGACGAGTAACCCCATGGACAGATGATCCGGTGCCGCAATCTGAGTGGGCACGATGGCTTTCGGCTTGGCAAACAGATGGCCCGCCTCATCAGGCCCCTTGCCGACTAAGCGCGCCAGCAGATGACGCTGCACATCCAGCTGATCGCGGATCGCCGCCTGACGCTTGAACGCGGCTTCATAGTCGGCCACCGCGATTTTGACGGGCTGGTCATTATCGAGTCCGAGCCGGAATCGAGTCTCCGCCAATGTCTTGAGCTCGCGGCGGATGCCGACAATGGTCTTGACGATAGTGAGCTGCTGTTGAAGAGCCTGGCCGCGGAAATAGGCGCGGGCAATGCCGGTGGTCAGCCGTAGACGCACCTCGGCCGTTTCCGCTTCTTCGGCCGCCGCATGGCCCAGCGCGGCTTCCAGCATGGCCCGGTTCTTTCCCCAAAAATCGAACTCATACCGGAAGCTCAACGGATTGATGATCCCGTACATAATCCTGATGCCCGCCACTTCCGGATTGAGGGCCGCAAACACGCCATGTTGTGAAATACGCTCGTAGGTCAGCGACGCGTCCGCTTCGAGAAACGGCAACAGCCGCGCGCCTTCGACCTTCACAAGAGAAGTGGCCTGCCGCAGCCGTGCCGCCGCATGTTTCAATCCGGGGTTATCTTTGAGCGCCTGCTCGACCAAGCCGTTCAGCTCTGGATTGCCGAACTGTTCCCACCAGCGATCTTCCGGCCAATTCTGAAGCCGGCTCGTCACCTCGGCGAGCGTCTCCGTCATTTCAGGCGCCTCGAGATATTGCGCTGCCGGATCGCCTTTCGGAATCCACGCGCAGCTCCCGAAGAACAGCGCGCAGCCGATCCCGAAACAGACCTGCACCCGGCGTACAGTTGCTACACAGACTCTCATGGCACCTCCTCAATCATTTCCTCAGCGCGCATCTCCCGCAACTCGTCGGCCGGATCCGGCGCCACCGGTAAGTGGGTCGGGTGAGCGAACCAGACGAGAATGCCCAATCCCACAAACACGGCACTCGCAACAAGAAACGCGTCGTTCAAACCGAGAATCGCCGCTTCTTGACGAATCAGCAGTCCAAGCTTGGCCTGGATCTGAGCCTGCGACAATCCCGCCGCGCTGAGTTTGGCCGTCAACTGTCCCATCGGATCGAAGGAGATCGACTGGCGCCCGCCGAAGTGATCGGCCAGGTGCAGTTGATGAAAGTGGATACGCCGGAACAAGACGATGCCTTGAAACGTGATCCCGAACGCCCCCGCAGCCACGCGTAGGAGATTCGCAACCTCAGCCGCGCGCATGATGAGCGGACCGGACAGGCCGTGCAGGGTCAACACTGTCACAGGCGTAAAAAACGATCCCAGAAAAATGCCTTCTACGAGCATCGGCCAGAAAAGTTCCTCATAACTATGCGGATCGTCGTAGAGGCCGAGCCAGTAGAAGGTCCAGGCAAAGCCCAGACTATTGAGACAAATCAACCAACGGGCATCGACATACTTGCAGAGAATATGCATGACCGCGATGGCAGGCGCCCCGAGCAAGACCAGCGGCAACAGGGCCAGCCCGGCCAGCTTGGACGAATAGCCGAGAATGAGTTGGATCTGCACGATCAACAGCGACAATAGCCCTTGGATCGAGAAGAACCCGAGCGTCAGGCTGATGAGGCCGATCACAAAATTGCGATGCATGAACAGTCGAAGGTCCAGGGTCGGATGCCGCTCCCCGAGTTCCCAGATGACGAAACAAGGAAACGCCACGAGCAGCACCACCGCGATGGCCTGGAGGAACGGCGAATCGAGCCAATCGAAATCGTTGCCCATGTTGAGCAACGTCTGAAGCCCCAGGAGCAACACCGCCAGCAGGGCGAACCCGACCACGTCGAAGCGCGCGTACCGGCGGCGAAAGCCCCGCCCGTACAACAAGGCGGCCAACGTGCCGACGATCACGAGTGTCAGCACGAAATCCAGGTAGAACAGAAAACGCCACCCGAGTATGTAGGCGATATACCCTCCCACCGGCATCCCGATGGTGAAGGGCGTAATGCTGAACAGGCCCCAGACGGTTAAGGCGACCGCCTTCAACCGCTTGGGGTATTCGTTGAGCAGCATGGACTGGGCGATCGGCAGGGTGATGCCGCCGGCAATCCCCTGCACAATGCGAGCGGGAACGAACTGCGCGAGCGTCTGGCTATCACCGCACAAATACGACGCCACGCTGTACACCATGAAGGCCCCGATCAGCAGGCGGTAATCGCCGATACGCCCCGAAAGGTAGCGCGCGAGGGGAAAGCCCAGGGCCAATCCGACCATGAAGTCGGTCTGTGCCCATGTAAGAAAACTGGGTAACACGCCCCCCAGATCGCCCGACACATGCGGCAGCAGGGCAATGTAGGAACCGGCGTTGAACAGCACGACGATGTGCGACAGGCCGAGCACGGCGTTGAACAGCACGAAGCGCCATCCATGCAACCGTCTGAGATAGACAACCGCCATCGCCGCACTCCATTAATACGACGGAGAATAGCCCGGCTGATCGGCCCGGGCAGTCCCCGGTTGAGCCGGCACTGTTGCGGGAACGGATGGGGTCGCGGCCGGCGCACTCGTATGGTGCGCCCCATAGATCGCCAGTCCCGTAAACAGCATGCCACCGACCAGATTCCCTAAGGTCACCGGGATCTGATTCCAGAGCCACCAGGTAGACACACTGACATTGGCCCCCAGCAACATGCCGACGGGCATGAGAAACATGTTCACGACCGCATGTTCGAATCCTTGCGAAAAGAACAGCAAGGTCGGCCCCCAGATCGCGAGAATCTTTCCGGAGAACGACGTCGACATATAGGCAGCGACGACCGCCAGGCTGACCATCCAGTTACAGAGCATCCCTTTGGTGAAGGCCGCGAGAAGACCGGCCGTGCCATGCGACGCGTAGTAGTTGGTTTTCGCTTCGGCGATCGCAATCAATTTGGTGCCGACTGCATTGATTTGCGCATCCCCTGCCGTGGTCAAGGCAATGGCAAATAGCCCCGCATACAGGGTGCTGCCCAGCAGATTGCCCAGGAAGACCCAGCCCCAGTTCGCACAGACCTGCCGCAGCCCGGCATTCTTCTGGCCGGCCACGGCAGCGCAAGGCAGGAGCGCAAAACTGCCCGTGATGATCTCCGCACCAAGCAGAATCGCCAGCGCTAATCCGAAAGGAAAGAGCAGACTGCCGAGAATCCAGTATCCGGTTTCAACCGCCACCGTCACCGCCATGCTGGTCCCGATCCCGAGATAGGCGCCGGCCAGCATGCCGCGAAGCACCAATTGACGCGGCGGCAAACTCAACTTCAGCGCGCCGCCGGCCAGCATACTGTCCACCACGCCGTATGGCTTCACATAGTCCATTGCGTCCTCCTTCTTCGGTTCGCCGTCCATCACGCGTCGCGCGATGTATGGCACGGTCACGGAGATCTTCCGTGACACAACCTGAGCAAGGCGCGTGCCGTAGTATCTTTCAATCATCCGTACCGCTCTGATACAGATCGTGAAGATCGTTTCGTGCTGATCGGACCGGATCATCCGCCCCATGGGAAACTTCATGAATACGGGCGAGATCGCACGGGCGCACGGTGCGAAACCGCTCATGTCGCATCCCGCGGCAAAGAACCGCATGCGGAACGGGGACCGGCACCCGCTGAAGGCACAGGGATTTCTCCCGGCAGGCGTTTTCCCTCACAGGACGGATCAGGCGGCAAAGTTGCACACAGACAAGCGCACAGACTACGATATCATCGGAGATGAAGACCGCCCTTGAGTGACCTGCTCAGCAATCTGCCCATTGCCCGCAAGTTGTTTCTTGCGTCGGTGATTCCTGCGCTCACGGTCCTACTCCTCAGCGTCTTGACCTACCGCAGCGTCACGACGTTCTCCGACGACGAAGGCCAGCTCAATGACATCTATTACTCCCAGCGATTGGCCTCGGAGTACCTTCGGCTTGTCGTGGACCTCGAAACAGGGTTCCGCGGTTTCGTCCTCACGAGCCAGGAACATTATCTGTTCCCCTATCGAACCGCCCAGGACCATGTGCTGAACATCGGCAGAACGCTGGAAGCACAGGTCTCCGCCTATGACGATCAGCGCGCACTGATCACCTCCGTTCAACAACTCGTCCGGCAGTTTATCGATGAAAAGGACACCTTGATCGACGCCGTGAAGGCGGACCACCCCGACGAGGCCCGGCTCTACATCGAGGAAGGCAAAGGGCGGACGCTGATGTTGAAGATTCGCCAGGACATGGGGCGCTTCGAACATCTGGCCCAGACGGCGCTGAATACCAAACTCGCGAAACTCGCCCAGGATCGCGACACCATGCTCATGACCATTCTCGGCGGCGGTCTCTTCGCGTTGATCTGCATGGTGGCGGCGTTGCACCTCATCGCCCACTCCATCACGACGCCGCTGGAGCGCCTGGCCACCGCAGTGATGGCGGCCGATACGCATCCGATCCCGCACGTCCCGGTGATGACAAGAACGGATGAAATCGGCAATCTGTCCCGTGTCATGCACGCCATGAGTTCAGCCATCCATTCCCATATTGCGGCGCTGCAACTGTCGGAAGCCAACCTACGCCAGCTCAACCAGGATCTGGCCGGTTCGGAGGCCAAGTATCGTAGTATCGTCGACCATGCGCCCTTCGGGATCTTCACCACCCGAGGGATGACCCTCGTGTTCAGCAATCGATACAACAGCTTCCTCGCGGGACTCGATCCGAGCGAAGAGAAGGACCCCGATGCAGTCCGGCGCGCGATCCACCCGGAGGACCGTGATCGGGTCATCGAGGAATTCGCGCAGGCGGTGGCGGAGGGGCAGCCCTATGAAACGGTCTTCCGGTTTCTCCATGCGGGCGGTACCGTCAGAAAAGTCTTGAGCCGGCGCATCCCGATTCGCGATCATTCCGGAGAGGTCGTCATGTACCAGGGGTTCAACGTGGACATCACCGCGCTCGACCTCATGCAATCGCGACTACGTCGAGCCGAGCGATTGGCCACACTCGGACAGGTGGCCGCAGGCATCGCGCACGAAATCAGAAACCCGCTCGTCGGTATCGGCTCGACCACGTCCCTCCTACTCGACGATACCGATCCAGCCGATGCGCGCCGTCCCGATCTGGCCGTCATTCTGCAGGAGACCAAACGCCTCGATCGGATCGTCAATCAGATCATCGACTATGCCCGCCCGCGTGAAATCGTGGCGTTCGCCTTCGACATGGCACAGCTGGTGCAAGAGGTCATGAAGGTCTTGGATGAGCCGCTCACGCGCAAACAGGTGACGATCCGTCTCGTAGCGCCCGACTCTCCCTACACCATTCAGGCCGACCGCGACCAACTGAAACAAGTGCTGCTCAATGTCCTGCAGAACGCGATCGAAGCCAGCCCCTCCGGCGGGACGATTACCGTCACCCTGGTTCAGCAGGCCCGCGGGGTGGAGCCGGGACTGGAAGTCACCGTCGCAGATCGGGGCACCGGGATCAGCCCCACCCATCTGCCGCACGTCTTCGAGCCGTTTTTCACGAGCGGCAAACCGCGGGGGACAGGATTAGGACTTGCCATCTGCCGCAACATTCTCGAAGCACACGGCGGAGAAATTGCCTTGGACAGTGAAGTGGGACGGGGCACCACCGTGCGCGTCTGGGCCCCCTTACGACAACAGCCACCACGAATGCAGGAAGAGGAACAGCATGCAGGCCACGATTTACGTCACGGATGACGAACCCGCCATTCGATCCGCCATCGTCAAACGCCTTTCGCGGCGCCATCACACCGTGACCGGCTTCGAATCAGGCGAGGAGGTGATTCGAGCCGTCACCCAACATGCGCCCGACCTCATTTTGCTGGATTTGAAGATGCCCGGCATGGGAGGCGTCGAGACACTCAGGCAGCTCCGCCCGATCGCGCCCCAGACGCTGATCATCATGCTGACGGCCTATGGCACAGTGGAAGATGCGGTCGAAGCGATGCGGCTGGGTGCCTACGATTTCCTGATCAAGTCGGTCGACCTCTCCGGTGTCGACCCTGTCGTCGATCGCGCAATCGAATTCCTCACCCTGCGCCACCGGGTCGAATTTTCACTCGAGGATCAAAACAGCCCCTACGCGCTTTCCAATATCGACGCGCGCAGTCCGGCAATGCAGCTCCTGCTCGGCCAGGTTCGTGATGTGGCGCAGAATGCCAAATCGACCGTGCTGCTTCAGGGCGAAACGGGCACCGGCAAGGAGTTCCTCGCGCGGGTCATTCATTGCAACAGCCCTCGTGCCTCAGGCCCCTTTGTCGCGGTGAACTGTACGGCTATTCCGAAGGAGCTCTTTGAAAGCGAGCTGTTCGGACACGAGCGGGGCGCCTTCACCGGCGCCCATCAGCGCAAACGCGGGCTGCTGGAGAAGGCCGAAGGCGGCACGTTGTTTCTGGACGAAATCGGCGACCTGGACCCGGCCATGCAAGCAAAGCTGCTCCGCGTCCTGCAGGAACGCACCTTCAGGCGCGTGGGCGGCACGGAAGACCTCTCGGTCGACTTCCGCTTGATGACCGCCACCAATCGCGACCTCAAGAAGGACACCGCACGCGGCAGCTTCCGGGAAGATCTCTTCTTTCGTCTGAACGTGGTGACCTTCGAACTCCCGCCCCTGCGCGTGCGCACGGAGGATATTCTCCCACTGTCCATGCAGGCCATGCTGCGATTCGGCAAAGAGTTCGGCAAGGAGGTCGTCGACATCGAACCCGAGGCGCAAGAGCTCCTTCAGCGATACAGCTATCCGGGCAATATTCGCGAACTCCAGAACATCATCGAACGCGCCATGATTCTCTGCCACGACAAAACCTTGACCGCCGGCTGCCTCCCGCGCGAATTACGCGAGCAGGCCCCGCACATCGCCGTGGCCATGGCGCAAGGCGAGCACCCCTCCCTTCGCATTGAAATGGTGCTGGGACAACAGACGCTGGCCGATATCGAGTCGGCCCTGATCGAGGAGGTCGTGCGCCTCTCGGATCACAACAAAACCCTGGCCGCCAAACATCTGGGATTGACGCGGTTCGCCCTGGACCGGCGCCTCAAGAAGCAAATGGAACAGGACTGAGCCGGCAGGCTGAGTATTCCGGGGTTGAACCGCGCCACTCGGGAACGGATAATACGCACATGAATCAGGTAGGCGATGGCCGGCAAGCATAATAGCTGGATTCTTCCAGGCATCGTCGGATTGACCTGCGGCCTCTTCGCGCTCGATCTGTTCATGCCGCTCGGGGTCGCCATCGGCGCGCTCTACGCCGGAATCGTGCTGCTGGCCTCATTCTCCCCGAATCCAAGACTTCCGCTGCTCACCGCCGCCTGCGCCACCGGGCTGCTCATCGTCGGGGCCGTGGCGGGGCCTCGCCTGAGCAGCATTCCGCTGTGGGTGGGAGTCACCAATGCCTCCCTCGGTCTCGTCGTCGTCTGGATCTCGGCCGTACTGCTGCGACAACGGCATCATGCGGAGATTCGACTCCGGCAGGCGAAGGACGAACTTGAAGCGCGCGTCGCCGCCCGCACCAGGGAACTGGCCGATGTGAACCACACCCTGCTGCGTGAAATCTCTGAACACGTCGAGACGGAGGAATCCCTGCGCGCCAGCGAACACGATCTCGCCACCAGCCGGCAGGAGTTGCGGGACCTGGCGGCCCGTCTCCTCACGGCCCAGGAGGAGGAACGCCGGCGCATCTCCCGGGATCTCCATGACGACATCAACCAGCGGCTGGCCATGCTGGTCGTCCAAGCCGAGTCGCTGGAGAGCAGCCTCCCCCCCTCGGCGGGCGACTGCAGCAAAGAGCTGCGCTCGATCCAGGACCGGCTCACCGAGCTGTCGGACGACGTACGCCATCTGGCCTATCAGTTTCATCCGTCCATTCTGGACGATCTGGGACTGACCGTCGCCTTGCAGCGCCTGGTCGATGAATGCGCGGCACGCGCAAATCTTCAAGGCACGTTCGAAGTGTCGCCGGCGCCGCAGACCGTGCCGCAAACCGTGGGCACCTGCCTCTACCGCATCGCCCAGGAGAGTCTGGCGAATGTGATGAAACATGCGCAGGCGAGCAAAGTCATGGTATCCCTTGCTTCGACAGCCGACGCCATCACGCTGACCGTGCAGGATGACGGAGTCGGGTTTGACGCGCAGCAACTGGCGAACAATCATCGCGGTCTCGGCCTGATCAGCATGGCAGAGCGCCTCCGCCTGGTTCGCGGCACCGTCACCATCGATTCGATCCCTCACCAGGGCACACGCCTCTATATCAAAGTTCCGCACGCGGAGGTTCCTGTATGACCACGCCCCCTCGAGTGTTGCTGGCGGACGACCATACGCTGGTGCTGGAAGGATTCCGGCGAATCGTGGAACAACGGTGTGAGGTGGTGGGGGCAGTCGAAGACGGCCGCGCGCTCATCGACGCGGCGACGCGGCTTCGCCCCGACTTGATCCTGCTGGATATCTCCATGCCGTTATTAAATGGAGTCGATGCCGCGCGCCAATTAAAGAAGCTGCTGCCCGACGTGAAACTCATCTTCGTCACCATGCATGCGGACCCGGCCTATGTGAGCGAGGCCTTCAAGGCCGGGGCATCAGCCTACCTGCTCAAACGATCCGCGGCCAGAGAACTGGAGCAAGCCATCGACTCCGTTTTGAAGGGACAGTATTTCGTCACCTCCCTGCTCACCAAGGATCTGGTCACGACCCTCGCTGCAGGGCAGGCCGGCCTGTTCGCACAACGGCAGGAACTGACGCCGCGCCAGCGGGAAGTGCTGCAGCTCATTGCCGAGGGACGCACCATCAAGGAAATCGCCTCGCTGCTGAATATCTCGCCGAAAACCGTCGAGTTTCACAAAGCTCAGATTATCTTTCATCTCAACCTCCGCACCACCGCAGAACTGACGAAGTACGCGCTTGCGCACGGGCTGACATCGGCCTAGCCCGGGCTAGTCGCTCAACCGGGTCAGCTTCGCTGCCGTCTGGCGGCCGACGGCAGCGCTGAAATCGGCCTCGGGACATTTCACGTCCGACCTAGGATATCGCCTAGTTGTCTCTCCTCTTCCTGTTCGTTACCCTGCCTGTATATGTTTCGCCGTTCTCCATGCCCATCCGTCATACCGGCTGGATACGGTCGAAGGAGGTCTGGACGATGGACTCCGCAGCCACACAATGCCAGGTTTGCTGGCGAGTGCGGGACAACAGGACCGACGGAAGCTCCTGCACGGTATGGTCGGACATGCAGACATTCATGGAGAGCCACGATGTGACATCGCATGGCCTCAGCTTTTCCGAAGGGTATTGCCCCCAGTGCGCCACCTTGTATCATCGACTCACACAAGAACATCTCTACGACGCATAACAGATCCATACCCGACACGACCGGGCGCTGCTCTACGCAGGTGAACCGCGACCGCGTTGTCGGCCGGTCATTACGAAGATCCCGTCCATTGCATGCGCCACGAAGGCGACAGTGGATCGGTTATAGAGGAATGTTCTCAACCAGATGCATCGAACCAGATATTCGACCTGTTCGCCAGGCCGTCTCCATCGAACCGCACAGTGCTGGACTCGCTTCATCGCAAGTCATTGGGAGACCCCTCCTACACCACACAGTCTGTACTCTCGCTGGAATCACCGGCCTGGCCTCCATTCCTGCCCCCTCCGCACTGTAGCTCACGACGCACGCACCTGCGCACTGGATCGACTTCGCTCCGGGAAGGTGCTACGTTGTTTGAAGCAGGACAACGGACATCGCGCAATGGGGACGCACCGTTCAGTGCCGGACACGGTTCTGCGGAGGGAGGACGTGCGACGATGAACTACGCAGGTCGACGCGGACCAATTCAGGCGCCGCAGCAGCAATCAGAAGCCGGAAAAGCCCGGGTATGTGGACCACAGTTCGGCGCGACCGCCATGCCTCAACGATCCACGCCATGGGGCGAACGACCGGCGCCGGCGGTCGGATACGACGCGCTGGTCACCGCCTTCGCGCTCCTTGCGTGTCTATTCGTCGTGCTCTTAAGTCCGGCTTCCAGCCGTGCCGGCGACCGGGCGAGCGCGCCGCCCCCGGGATCGTCCGATCCGGTCTATTCGCTGGAGGCAGTGCTGAATTTCGCGTTGACGCGTAATCCTACGGTTGCCAGCGCGGAGGGCACCATCGACCAGAACCGTGGACAGCAGGTGGCCGCATACACCTACCTCAACCCTTCGGTCAGCGCCAACAGCGGCGTCGGCAGAATGCGCGACCTGGGACTCTTCGATCCGGCGGTGCGTGAGCGGGTGACGGAATTCAATCTGAGCGTCGGACAACCGATCGAGTGGCCGTCAAAGCGCGCGGCCCGCCAGCGTGCCAGTGAAGCCGGCGTCGCCGCCGCCTCGGCCGGACTGGCGGAAACCCAGCTCAATTTGGTCGCCGACGTCAAGGTCGCCTTTTACGACCTTCTCCTGGCGCAACGCGCGCTGGTCCTCGCACAGCAGAATCTGGCCACCGTGGAAGATGTCGATAAGGCGGTACGGACTAGGGTGCGCCTGGGGGAGAGTCCGCAGTTCGAAGCGATCCGCTCCGGAGTGGAAGTATTGAAAGCCAATCAGTCGCTGACCAGAGCGGCCAATCGAGTGCGGGTCAATCGGGTGATGCTCGACACCCTGACGGCCGGTTCACTCGGTCCCACGTACGCCATCGACGGGCAACTGCACCGTGTGGGCCCGGGATTCGGCATCGACATTCTGACGGAACGCGCGCTCACCCAACATCCGACGATCGTGCGCCTGCGCAAGTCGGTCGAACAGGCCGACCATAGCCTGGAATTCGAACGACAGGCCCGTGTCCCCAATATCACGATCGGAGGCAGCTACTGGCGGGAAATCGGTCGAGAAGCTTTCACCGGCGGCGTCACATTCCCCACTCCCGTGTGGGACCGGCGACAGGGCGAAATCATCTCGGCCTTCGGAAGTAAACGGAAAGGCGAAGCTGAATTTCTTCGTGCGCGAAATGAATTGATCCGAAACGTCAGCCAGCATTTCCAGGATGCGAAGACCACCGCGGATATGATCGAGGTCTATGAAAAGGGGCTTTTGAAACAGGCCGATGAAGCGCTGCGGATCGCGAAGTTCAGCTTCCAGCAGGGGGCCTCCAGCCTCATCGAAGTGCTCGACGCCCAACGGGTGCAGCGTCAAATTTTGTTAGACTATGCCCAGGCCCAGTTCGATCTCTCCATGTCACTCGCGCTCCTGGAACGTGCCGTGGGAGGCGCCATCTGATGCAACATACTCCACAACCTACGACCCGATCGAGATCATTCCGACGGAAACGTGACCGGCCATTGGCCCTGACGATGCTGGCCGGCACGCTTGCGTGGTTCGCCTTGTCCGGATGTGATGGACCTCCACCCAACGCGACTGGGGCCAACCCGCCTCCATCCGTCGACAAGAGCCTGGTCCGGTTGACCGCCGAGGAAATTAAATCGGCAGGCATCACCGTCCAACCCGTCACACGCTCGGAATTTCGCACCATCCGTGACTTCCCCGGCACCGTCGAACCGAATGAACATGCCTTGGCAGAAATCACCACCCTTGTCCGCGGGCGGGTCATCGACGTCTATGCCGACCTGGGCCGCGAAGTCAAAGGAGGCACCCTGCTAGCCCTGCTCTATAGCAGCGAACTGGGTATGGCGCAATCGGCATATCTGAAGGCGACGGCCAAGCTGAACGTCGCCGAGCGCGCCTTCCGCCGAGCGGAATTGCTCTTGAAGGAAAAGGTCATCGGCGTGGCCGAGTTGCAGCGACGTGAAGGAGAAATGCTGAGCCTTCGAGCCGAGCTGCGGGAGGCCCGCGACCGCCTCTTGATCCTGGGTCTCACGGATGACGATTTGCGCAATTTAGATCGCAATCACACCATCCGTTCACACGTCCCCGTAGTGGCTCCCTTCGACGGGCGGGTGATCGCTCGCAATCTGACCAAGGGCGAGGTCGTGGAAACCACGGAAAAACTGTTCGTGGTCGCCGACCTCACGGATGTCTGGGTGACGGCGGTCATTCCCGAGAAAGATATCCCCTACATCCGGCCCGATCAGACAGGAACAGGTCAATCGGTGGAGGTTCATGTGGCCGCCTATCCCGGAGAGACCTTCCAAGGGCGCATCACGTATGTCGGAGACGTGCTCGACCCTGCGACCCGGACGATGCGTCTTCGGCTGGAATTGCCGAATCCTGCACGGAAGCTGAAACCCGCCATGTATGCCACGGTTCGCGTCTATTCCGAACCGGAGGCGAACGCGCTCCTCATCCCCCCGTCCGCCGTTCAACGCGACCGTGATCGGCAATTCGTCTTTGTCGAACGCGAGCCCGCCATATTCGAGGCGCGCGATGTGAAATTAGGCAGTTCGAACGGCCGTGAGGTCAAGGTAGAGGACGGACTGCTGGAGGGAGAATCGATCGTGACGAACGGCGCCTTCGTGCTGAAATCCGAACTGCTCGGGGAACAGATGTAGCCCGATGCTGTCTACTCTTCTGGCTTTTGCTCTCCGTCAACGTGTCCTGGTTGTCGTCATGGCATGCATCCTGACCGCCGGAGGCGTCTATGCCTTCCGGACCATCGCCATCGACGCCTTCCCGGACGTCACCACCGTGCTGGTTCAGGTCGTCACGAAAGTGCCCGGCATGTCTCCGGCGGAGGTGGAACGTTTCGTCACCTTCCCCATGGAACTCCAGCTCATGGGGGCCCCGGGGCTGACGGACATTCGCTCGTTTTCGAAGGTCGGCCTGTCGATGATCACCGTCGTCTTCAAGGACGATATCGATATCTATCTGGCCCGGCAGGTCGTGCTCGAACGCATCCTCGAAATTCAAGAGCTGCTGCCGCCCGGCTCCACCTCGCAATTGGTTCCGAACACCACCGGGCTGGGGGAAGTCTACCAATTCTATCTGGAGGGACCGCACGACAACGACAAAGATTTTGTGATGAGCGATTCGGACCTCATGGAGCGGCGGACGATTGAGGACTGGGTGATTCGACCGCTGCTCAAAGGACTACCCGATGTCGTGGATGTGAACTCGCTGGGAGGATTCGTCAAACAGTACCAGGTGATGGTTGAACCGGGCCTGCTTCGAAAATACGGTCTGGCGCTTCATGATGTCTTCGATGCCGTGGCGAAGAACAACGCGAATGCCGGCGGGAACATCCTGGAGAAAGACGACGAAAAATATGTGATTCGCGGCGTCGGGCTGATCAAGACGCTCGAAGACATCGACCACATCGTCGTCAAACAGGTGGGTGGCACCCCCGTCTACGTTCGGGATGTCGCGGAGGTCCGGATCGGGCATGCCGTCCGCCACGGCGCCGCCGTCCTGAACGGGAAACACGA
>ERZ1645185.405-NODE-405-length-18268-cov-15.532422_pt1 | contig 18268 bp, 18 predicted proteins | sample MGYA00575351_ERZ1645185 | MGnify/ENA primary metagenome ERZ1645185 (study PRJEB40838, sample SAMN11284767) | freshwater sediment metagenome | isolation source: river sediment | host: Sediment | place: India: Jana village, Kanpur | collected 2015-12-17 ...
TCGTGGTCGACATGGACAGCCTGTACGGACCGATGAGCTGGCTGCGCCTGCATGCAGCCGGCAAGCGCGTGATCGGCTTGACCGCGATGGAGCGCACGCAGACGGACTTCCGCCTGGCGAGGCCGATCGATCCCGCGGCCTTGGCAGGCTTGCTGGACGGGCTTGCTGCCGCCATTCCCGCCGCGGAAGCACCGGTCGCCATGGCATCGCCGGATCCTGCACCGATCCCGTCCAGCGCCGCGGATGCACCGGCATCGACGCCGGCAACGCCGGCAGTGGCGGAAACATCCGTCGAATCCTCGCGCGAAGACGTCGTTGCCGATGGGGTGGCCGCAGACGCCATCACCGGGATCGACCTCGAACCCGAATCGCTGGCGATCGGCCCTGACCTCGCCGAGGCAATCAGCACGCCTGCCCAGGAACGCCCGCTATCGGCGTGGCTCGGGGCGCGCGGCCTGTCGCAACGCGTGCGCCTGCAGCGTGGCGATGGACCCGTGCTGCTGCTCGACGTCCCTGCGGGCATCTGGCATGGCCAGGCCGCGCTCAAGCCGCTGGCCGACTACTTCGATGGCAGCCTGTCGATCGACGCCTTCGATGCGCTGTCCGACGCCGAGTGGGAGTCCGAGGCAGCCTCGTTCGGCGCCGCGCAACCGGTTGCGCGCCTGCGCTGGTTCGGCGGGCTGCAGGCGGGCAAGGGCGCGATCGCCGACGGGCACGATCCGGCGGGCCGCTTCCGCCTGCTGAAGTGGCCGCAGACCGAACGCGAATACCCCAAGCATTTCCGCATTGCCACCGCGATGATGAAGGCGCCGGCCACCGTCGCCGAGATCGCGGACGCCAGCGGGGTCGCGCGCGAGGAGGTGGCCGACTTCGTCAATGCCAACCTCGCCACCGGCTATGCCGAACCCGCGGCGGACCCGGCCGCCGACACGCCCGCCCCGGCATCGCGCGGCGGGGGCCTGCTGGACCGCATCCGCGGACGCTGACCCCCGCGCTTAACGCAAAACCGACGCGACACCCATCGGCATCGGCTACCGTGGCTGCGCGTGCGTCGTGCACGCCACGAATCGCCTTGGGGAGATCGCGATGACGAAGAAGCTCGCTGCAGAGTTCATCGGCACGTTCTGGCTGGTGTTGGGGGGTTGCGGCAGCGCGGTGCTGGCCGCCAATTTCGGGGGCGACGGCAATCCGCTGGGGATCGGCCTGCTGGGCGTGTCGCTGGCGTTCGGCCTGACCGTGCTGACCGGCGCGTACGCGCTGGGCCATGTCTCGGGCGGGCACTTCAACCCTGCAGTGAGCTTCGGCCTGTGGGCCGGCGGTCGCTTCCCCGCCCGGGACCTGGTGCCCTACATCGTCGCGCAAGTGCTCGGCGCGGTGTTCGCGGGCTGGATCCTGCTGCAGGTCGCGGGCGGCGCGCCCGGCTTCGCGATCGATCCCGCCAGCGCCGGCGCCTTCGCCACCAACGGCTTCGGCGCGCATTCGCCGGGCGGCTACAGCATCGCCGCCGCGTTCCTGTGCGAAGTCGTGATGACCGCGATGTTCCTGGTCATCATCATGGGCGCAACCCACCGCAACGCACCGGCCGGCTTCGCGCCGATCGCGATCGGCCTCGGCCTGACCCTGATCCACCTGATCAGCATCCCGGTCACCAACACCTCGGTGAACCCGGCCCGCTCGACCGGCGTCGCGCTGATGGTCGGCGGCGCGCCGCTCGCCCAGCTGTGGCTGTTCTGGCTGGCCCCGATCCTCGGCGGCCTGCTCGGCGGCGTGGTCTACAAGTGGCTGGGACCGGACCGTCCGGACGTGGTCGGCAACGGCTGAGCGCGCGCTCCCCGGATGCGAAAAGGCCGCGCGGATGCGCGGCCTTTTCGTTGCGGCATGCCAACCGGTGGCGGCGCGACGCGCGGCCTCAGAACGCCCAGGTCAGCATCAGCGCGACCCGGCCGTCGGCCTGGCTCGCATCGTCCAGCGCATCGCTGAGCGCCTCACCGTAGCTCGAGGTATCGGTGTATTGCAGGTCGGCGCGCAGCGGGCCGAAGTCGCGGCCGATGCCCAGCAGGTAGTCGTTGTAGCTGTCGCCGGCGGCATCGTTGAGGTTGTAGTGGCCAACCTGCGCGGTGACGTCGAAGCCGGTCTCACCCAGCGGCAGGGAGACGCCTGCGTTCATGTAGATGCCGTGGCCGCCGAGGTTGAAGATGTCCGGCGAGTAGGCCGCGCCGACGTAGAACTTCTCGGCGAAGGTCAGCTTGCCCTCGAGTTCGGTGTAGGCGTAGTCGAAGCCGTCGCGGTGGCCCGGATAGGTCACGCGGGTGAGGAAGACGTCCAGTTCGGCATTGCCGCCCACCGCGCCCGACCAGCCGATGTAGGGGTCGAATTCGACGTCGATGCCGTCGTCCTCGTCGCCGGGGGCGGTGAAGTCGACGTTCGATGCCCATGCCCCCACGTAGAAGCCGCTGGCATGGGTGACGTTGAGGTCGAACTGCAGCGCCGGGTTGCCCTGGGTCTGCGAGACGCCGCGCCAGACATAGTCGCTGGTGGCCGCGATGCTGCCGGCCACGTCCCAGGTCGGGGTGTCTTCGGCGGCATCGCCCGCGGGCGCGTCCTGGGCGAGGGCCGGGGTCGAGAGCAGGCTGGCCAGGGCCAGGGCGATCAGGGACAGCGGGGCGCGCATGGAGGCTCCATCAGGCGGGGATTCGGCGCGTACGATACAGCGATGCCGCCCCGGACGCCCCAGTCGTCGTCCGGGGCGGCGTACCATCCCGCCATCGATCCCCTGGAGACCGCCGTGACCCTGCGCCTCGCCCCGCTCGCCTGCGCCCTGCTCCTGCTGTCCGCCTGCGGCGGCAAGCCCGCCTCCGACCCGACCGCGGCCAAGGCCCCGGCAGGCCCGGAAGAGAAGGTGCTCAACGTCTACAACTGGTCCGACTACGTGGCGGAGGACACCATCGCCAACTTCGAGAAGGCGACCGGGATCAAGGTCAATTACGACGTCTATTCGGAGAACGAGACGCTGGAGACCAAGCTCACCGCCGGCAGCAGCGGCTACGACGTGGTCTTCCCCTCGGCGCGCCCGTTCGCGCAGCGCCAGGTCAAGGGCGGCCTGTACCTCGCGCTGGACAAGGCGAAGCTGCCCAACCTGTCGCACCTCGACCCCGCGATCCTGCAGGGCCTGCAGGACATCGACCCCGGCAATGCGCACGTCGTGCCCTACATGTGGGGCACCACCGGCCTCGGCATCAACGTCGACAAGGTCAAGGCCGCGCTGGGCGATGCCGCGCCGATCGATTCGTGGAGCCTGCTGTTCGACCCCGCCAACGCCGCCAAGCTGGCGAAGTGCGGCATCACCGTGCTCGACGACGACCAGGAGGCCTTCGGCGCCGCACTGATCTGGAAGGGCCAGGACCCGAACGCCGGCGCCGCCGACGAGATCGAGACCGTGAAGCAGGTGTACGCGGCGATCCGTCCGTACATCCGCACCTTCAACAACGCCGAATACAAGGATGCGCTGGCCAACGGCGATGCCTGCGTGGTGATGGGCTACTCCGGCGACGTGCTCGGCGCCGCGGATGCCGCCGCCGAGGCGGCCGAGGCCGCCGGCAAGCCGGTCCCCGACATCCGCTACGTGATCCCGAAGGAAGGCGCGATCCGCTGGGTCGACGTGATGGCGATCCCGAAGGACGCCAGGCATCCGCAGAACGCGATGGCCTTCATCGACTACATCCTCGATCCCAAGGTCACCGCCGCGATCACCGACGCGGTGGGCTACGCCAACCCGAACAAGGACGCCACCGCGCTGGTGTCCAGGGACATCGCCGAGGACCCGGGCATCTACCCGCCGGCCGAAGTGCTGGCCAAGCTGGTCGACCCGAAGTCGTTGCCGGAGGCCGTGCAGCGCCAGCGCGTGCGCGCCTGGACCGCGATCAAGAGCGGCCGCTGAGCATGGCCGAGCCCGTCCGCCACGGGGCGCCGCTGGAACCCTGGAAGGATCCCGCGGCCAAGCCCTTCCTGCGCGTCGAGAACGTCACCAAGACCTTCGGCAAGGTTTACGCCTGCGACGACATCAGCCTCGACGTGTACCGCGGCGAGTTCTTCGCCCTGCTCGGCGGCTCGGGCTCCGGCAAGAGCACGCTGCTGCGGATCCTGGCCGGCTTCGAGACCCCGGACCGCGGGCGCGTGCTGATCGACGGCGTCGACGTCACCGCCATGCCGCCGTACGCGCGGCCGGTGAACATGATGTTCCAGAGCTATGCGCTGTTCCCGCACATGACGGTGGCGCAGAACATCGCGTTCGGGCTCAAGCAGGACGGCATGGGCGCCGGCGAGGTCCGCGACCGCGTGCAGCAGATGCTGGAGCTGGTGCAGATGCCGCAGCTCGGCAACCGCAAGCCCGACCAGCTGTCCGGCGGCCAGCGCCAGCGCGTCGCGCTGGCCCGCGCGCTGGCCAAGCAGCCCAAGCTGCTGCTGCTGGACGAGCCGCTGGGCGCGCTCGACAAGCGCCTGCGCGAACGCACCCAGTTCGAGCTGGTCAACATCCAGGAGCGGGTCGGCACCACCTTCGTGATGGTCACCCACGACCAGGAGGAGGCGATGACGATGTCCAGCCGGATCGCGGTGATGGATGCCGGCCGCATCGTCCAGGTGTCCACCCCGGCGGCGCTGTACGAATACCCGTCGACCCGTTTCGTCGCCGAGTTCATCGGCGGCATCAACCTGTTCGAAGGGCGCGTGCTCGGCCACGACGCCGACCAGCGGATCGCGCGGATCGCCTGCGCCGCGGTCGAGGGTGGCGTGCTGCACGCGCGCCACGCCGACCCGCTGCCGGAAGGCACCGCGGTGAGCGTGGCGGTGCGCCCGGAGAAGATCGACGTGCACGAGGCGCCGCCACGCGCGGACAACGTGGCGGTCGGCAAGGTCCGCGACATCGCCTACCTGGGCGACGTCTCGATCTACCACGTGGAAACCGAATCCGGCGCGGTGGTGCGGGTGCAGGAAACCCATGTCGAGCGCAGCTCGGAGCCGCACTACGACTGGGGCGAGACGCTGTGGCTGAGCTGGCCCGCCAGCGGCGCGGTGGTGCTGAGCACATGAGCGCGGCCGCGCCCGGCGGCGCCTGGTCGTTCTGGAACGACGTCGTCCGCAACCTGTTCGGCTGGTTCCGCGCGGTCGGCCGCGAGTTCCGCACGCGGCGCGGGCGGTTCCTGGTCACCGCGCTGCCGATGCTCTGGCTGCTGCTGTTCTTCGCGGTGCCGTTCCTGATCGTGCTGAAGATCAGCTTCGCCGAAGCCGTGTTCGGGCAGTCGCCGCCATACACGCCGCTGGTCGAGCGCACCGCCGACGGCGCCGCCAGCCTGAAGCTGCACGCCAGCAGCTATGCCCTGCTGCTGCAGGATCCGCTGTACGTCGGCGCGTACCTGAAGTCGCTGCTGTTCGCCAGCGTGTCCACCCTGTTCTGCCTGTTGCTCGGCTACCCGATCGCCTACGGCATCGCACGCGCGCGGCCGGTCTGGCGGATGCTGCTGCTGGTGCTGGTGATCCTGCCGTTCTGGACCAGTTCGCTGCTGCGCACCTACGCGATGATCGGCATGCTCAAGGCGAACGGCCTGATCTCGCAGGCGCTCGCCGCGGTCGGGCTGGTCGAACCCGGCAGCGCGATCCTGCACACCGACCTCGCGGTGTACATCGGCATCGTCTACAACTACCTGCCCTTCATGATCCTGCCGCTGACCGCGACCCTGATGCGGCTGGACTTCAAGTTGCTGGAGGCCGCCGCCGACCTCGGCGCGCGCCCGTGGCAGGCGTTCCTGCGGGTGACCCTGCCGCTGTCGATGCCGGGCATCATCGCCGGCGCCCTGCTGGTCTTCATCCCCGCGGTCGGCGAGTTCGTGATCCCCGACATCCTCGGCGGCCCCGACGCGCTGACCATCGGCCGCGTGCTGTGGACCGAGTTCTTCACCAACCGCGACTGGCCGCTGGCGGCCGCGGTGGCGGTGGCGATGCTGCTCCTGCTGGTGATCCCCACCCTGGTGTTCGAGTACGTCGAGAACCGCCGCGAACGCCGCGAGGGCCGCGCATGAACCGGCGCAACTGGGGCCTGTGGGCGGTGATGGCGCTGGGCTACGCCTTCCTGTACGTGCCGATCCTCTCGGTGGCGGTGTATTCGTTCAGTGCCTCGCGGATGGCCACGGTCTGGGGCGGCTTCTCCACCCGCTGGTACGCCGCGCTGTTCGCCAACGAACAGATCATGGAAGCACTGGGGCGCAGCCTGACCATCGCCGCGCTGGCCGCGAGCTTCGCCACCCTCCTCGGCACCGCCAGCGGGCTGGCGCTGTCGCGCTTCGGGCGCTTCCCGGGGCGCGGCCTGCTGAGCCTGATGAACTCCGCGCCGATGGTGATGCCCGACGTGATGCTGGGACTCTCGTCGCTGCTGCTGTTCGTGTCGCTGCAACAGGCGCTGGGCTGGCCGGAGCGCGGCATGTCCACGATCATGATCGCGCACGTCACCCTGACCGCCTGCTACGTCACCGTGGTGGTGCGCTCGCGCATGGCCTCGCTCGACGACAGCCTGGAGGAAGCCGCGATGGACCTCGGCGCGCGGCCCTGGCGCGTGTTCTTCCTGATCACCCTGCCGCTGGTCGCGCCGGCGCTGCTGGCGGGCTGGCTGCTGGCCTTCACCCTGTCGCTGGACGACCTGGTGATCGCCAGCTTCACCTCCGGGCCGGGCGCGAGCACCCTGCCGATGCTGATCTATTCCAAGGTCAAGCTGGGGGTGACGCCGGAGATCAACGCGCTGGCCACGCTCATCGTCACCGTGGTCGGGCTGGGCGTGGTGGTCGCCGGGATCCTGATGCACCGCCGCGAGCGGCGCCTGTCGGCCTGAGGCCGATGCCGCTCAGCGCGCGACGATCCGCCACGCGCGGTGGATGCGCGGGTTGCGCGCGAAGTCCGGCGGGATGGTCGACGCGCTGATGTCCTCGACCTGCGCGAACGCCGCGATCGCCGCCTCGTCCAGGCGGAATCGGCGGAAGTTGTTGCTGAAGTAGAGGACGCCGCCGCGCGCCAGCCGCGCCACCGCCGCGCGCAACAGGCGCACGTGGTCGCGCTGCACGTCGAAGTCGTCGGCGCGCTTGGAATTGGAGAAGGTCGGCGGGTCGCAGAACACCACGTCGTAGGCACCGTGGTCGGCGTCCAGCCACTTCAGGGCATCGGCCTGGGCGATGCGGTGGCGGGTGCCGCCGATGCCGTTCTCGCGCAGGTTGTCGGCCAGCCACTCCAGGTAGGTCGCCGACAGGTCGACGCTGGTGGTCTGCGCGGCGCCCTGCACCGCGGCTTGCACCGTGGCCACGCCGGTGTAGCAGAACAGGTTGAGGAAATGCCGGCCGCGCGATTCCAGCGCCATCCGCGCGCGCAACGGGCGATGGTCGAGGAACAGCCCGGTGTCGAGGTAGTCGAACAGGTTGACCTGCAGCTTCGCCGCGCCTTCCTCGACCAGCAGGAATTCGCCGCGATGGTCGAAGTGCCCGTACTTCGAGCCGCCCTTGCCGGTGCTGCGGGTCTTCACCGCCACCCGCTCCCGTGGCACCGCGAACACCTCGCGCACCGCCAGCAGCAGGTCGTTCAGCCGCTTGCGGGTGGTCGCTTCCGGGATGTCGGCGGGCGCGGCGTACTCCTGCACGTGCAGCCAGGTGTCGCCCGCGAGCGTGGTGTACACGTCGACCGCGCAGGCGTACTCGGGGATGTCCGCGTCGTAGGCGCGGAAGCACGCCACCTGTTCCTGCTGCCGCCAGCGCGCGAGCTTGTCGAGGTTCTTGCGCAGCCGGTTGGCGACCATCCGCGCGCCCTCCGGCAATTCGCGGGCGACCGCGGCGTCGCGCTGCGGGGGTGCGATCGGATCGCAGACGATCAGGCTGCACTCGATCGGGCCGTTGAACACCTGGTAGCGCTTCTGCGCCCGCAGCCCGGTGGCGCGGGCCAGCTCGAAGTCGCCGCACAGCAGGCTGGCGCGCCAGCCGGGGGCCGACGCCTTCAGCGCATCGCCCAGCGCGCGGTACAGCGCGGGATCGGCGGCCAGGCGGGCGTCGTACGGCGGATTGCAGGCGACCACGCCGTGCGCGTTGGCCATCGGCGGCAGCGCGGCGATGTCGCCGACCTCGAACGTGATCGCGGTCTCGACGCCGGCCACGCGCGCGTTCTCGCGCGCGGCGCGGATCGCATGCGGGTCGAGGTCGCGCCCGTGCAGGCACGGCCGCAACGCCGCGAGTCCACGCGCCTCGCGTTCGATCGCCTCCACCCGCAACCCGCGCCACGCCCCGGCATCGAACCCGTGCCAGCGCGTCGGTGGCGCTTCGCCATGCCGGCGCAACCCCGGGGCGACGTCCGCGGCCATCAGCGCGCCTTCGATCAGCAAGGTGCCGCTGCCGCACATCGGGTCCAGCAGGTCGCCACCGTCGGCATGCGCCTGCGGCCAGCCGCCGCGCAGCAAGACCGCGGCCGCCACGTTTTCCTTCAGCGGCGCCTCGCCCTGCGCGCGGCGCCAGCCGCGCCGGTGCATCGGCCCGCCGGCGAGGTCGATCGACAGGATCGCGCGCGCCTTGCGCACGACCAGGTTGATGCGTACGTCCGGCGCCTCGACGTCGACGTCGGGCCGCTGGCCGGTGCTGGCGCGCAGGGTGTCGACGATGGCGTCCTTGACCCGCTGCGCGGCGTAGCGCGCGTGGGTGATGCCGCTGCCCGACACATGCGCGTCGACGGCGAGGGTGTGCGCGGGCGAGAGATGCGCCTGCCAGTCGATCGCGGCCGCGCCGGCGTACAGCGCATGTTCGTCCGCGCAGTCGAATTCGGCGATCGGCCACAGGATGCGGCTGGCCAGGCGCGACCACAGCACGGCGCGCTGCGCGTCCTGCAGCGAGCCCTCGACGTTGGCGCCGGCGATCGCGGCGGTGGCGCGCGCGCAGCCGAGCGCGACCAGCTCGTCGGCGAGCAGGTATTCCAGGCCCTTGCCGCAGGAGGCGAAGAACTTCATCGCTCAGGGCGCGCCCAGCAGTGCCGCGAAGGCGCGGGCACTGGCCTCGACATGCCGCTCGAGCCGGTGGCCGTCGTCGACCAGCAACAGGGTCGCGTTGCGCGCACCGGCCCATTCGACCACCGTCGCGGCGGGGATCAGTGCATCGTGCCAGCCGTGGATGATCGAGATCGGCACCGCGGCGGCATCCAGCGTGGGTGCCGGCCCCATGTGGATCGGCGGCGCCATCAGGAACAGGCCGCGCAGCGGCACGGCCAGCGACACCCGCGCCGAAATCCATGCGCCCAGGCTGGAACCCGCCAGCACCACCGGGCCATGCGTGGCAGCGTCGTGCGCGCGCTGTTGCAGGCGCTGCAGGCGCGCCAGCACGTCGCCGAACGGACTGACCTCGCGCTTGCCGTCGAGGTCGGTGTAGTCCGGGCGTTCGTGGGTCCAGCCCAGGCGTTCGGCGACTTCGGCCAGCGCGGTGACCTTGGTGGCGTCGGGCCCGCTCTCGAAGCCGTGCGACAGGATGCAGTGGCCCTTCATTCGCCGAGCACCGCGTCGCCGCGCCGCAGCGTGCCGCCCTCGAGGATGCGCGCGCACAAGCCGCCCATCCCGCGCATCGCGTTGTAGCCGCCGGGTCCGAGCGCGGCCTCCATGCGCGAGCACGGGTCGCAGGCGTCGGTGCCTTCCAGGAGCACGTCGCCGATGCGGAAGCGTCGCCCGCGCAGGGCCGCCAGGGGAATCCCGGAGACCACGAGGTTGCGGCGCAGGGTCGCCGGTGCGATGTCGTCATGCCCCGAGAGCGCCGCGATCGCCGCGAGGTGTTCGGCCTGGATCAGGGTGATCCCGCGCTTGCCGCTGCCGCCCGCGTAGCGGTCGCCCTGTAGGCCGCCGCCGACCTGTGCGTCGGCGGATTCGACCTCGCGCATCGGCACGTCGCGCGCCGGCCGCAGGCCGATCCAGTCGACCCGGCCCGCGCGCGGGAACTGCGCGAACAGGCGTCCAAGCTCGGAATCGGCGGGCGGTTGCTTCATCCGCGAATGCTAGCATCGCCGCATGCCGCGGCCCGCCATCCACCTGCAGCCCCTGCCCTACGTGGACGCGCTGGCGGCGCGCGACCCGGCCGCCATCGACACCGTGGTCCTGCACTGCACCGAGCTGCCCGACCTCGCCACCGCGCGGGCTTACGGCGAGCGCGTGCACTACGCCAGCGGCACCGGCAACAGCGGGCATTACTACATCGACCGCGACGGCACGGTCGTCGAATACGTGCCGGTCGCGCGCATCGCCCACCACACCCGCGGCTGGAACCCGCGCAGCGTCGGCATCGAGCTGGTCAACACCGGGCGCTTCCCCGACTGGCTGGACTCCCGCCACCAGGCGATGGACGAGCCCTACACCGAGGCCCAGCTCCTGGCCCTGGTCGCGCTGCTGCAGGACCTGCGCGCGCGCCTGCCGGGGTTGGCGCAGGTTGCAGGACACGAGGACCTGGACCTGGACGAGGTCGAGGCCAGCGACGACCCCGCGCTCCGGGTGCGGCGCAAGCGCGACCCGGGCCCGCTGTTCCCGTGGCCGGCGCTGCTGGCGGCCGTGCCGCTGCGACGGGTGGCGGCGGATCCGGCCGCATCCCCGTAAAATCGCGGGATGACCTCCCCCGCCTCCGAACTGATCGAACTGCTCTCGCTGGAGCGGCTGGAAGACAACCTGTTCCGCGGCCAGAGCCGCGACATCGGCACCAAGTACGTGTTCGGCGGCCAGGTGCTCGGGCAGGCCCTGTCGGCCGCGCAGGCCACGATGACCGAACCGCGTGCCGCGCACTCGCTGCACGCCTATTTCCTGCGCGCCGGCGACATCGAGCATCCGATCGTCTACGACGTCGATCGCACCCGCGACGGCGGCAGCTTCTCGGTGCGCCGGGTCAGCGCGATCCAGCACGGCAAGGTGATCTTCTTCTGCGCGGCGTCGTTCCAGGAAGCCGAGGCCGGCGCCGAGCACCAGCTGTCGATGCCGGAAGTGCCGCGCCCCGAGGACATCGAGCCGGCGCCCGCGATCCCGCCGGAAAAGCTGGCCCTGCTGCCGACCAAGGTGCAGCGCTGGCTGGACCGGCAGGGGCCGTTCGAGTTCCGCCACGTGTATCCGCGCGACGAACTCAACCCGCCCAAGCGCCCACCCTACCAGCAGGTCTGGTTCCGGCTCTCGCAGCCGGTCGGCGACGCGCCGGAACTGCATCGCGCCCTGCTCGCCTACGCCAGCGACTTCCACCTGCTCGGCACCGCGACCTTCCCGCACGGCATCAGCTACTACCAGCCGAACGTGGCGATGGCTTCGCTCGACCATGCGCTCTGGTTCCACCGCCCGTTCCGTGCCGACGAATGGCTGCTGTACAGCCTCGACAGCCCGAGCGCGCAAGGCGCGCGCGGGATGGCGCGCGGCCTGGTCTTCGACCGTGCCGGGCGGCTGGTGGCCAGCACCGCGCAGGAAGGCCTGATCCGGGTCGCACCACCGCAGGTGCCGGCATGAGGCAGGTCTTCACCAGTCCGCGGCTGGAGAACGTGGAAGCGGTGGCCGACCTGCTGCGCGCCGAAGGCATCCAGGTGCGGATCACCGAGGGCCGCTCCTACCGCGGCAACCGCCGCAGCAGCTTCAGCTACCGCGAGCGCGAGGACACCGGCCCGCAGCCGGCAGTGTGGATCGTGCGCGCCGAGGACCAGCCGCGCGGCCGGGCGCTGTTGCGCGATGCCGGCTTGCTCGAAAGCTCGCGCGGCGAAGGCAGCTACCTGCCCCTGTCCTCCGTGCACGACGCCAAGGCGGGCGGGACCGCGGGCAAGGCCCCGCGCACCATGCGGATCAAGCTCGGGCTGCTGGCGCTGATCGCGATCGTCATCGGCGCGATGGTGTTCGCCACCCGTTCGCCGGCGCCCGCGCCGCAGCCGGCGACGCCTGCCGCACCACCCGCGCCGCCGCTGGTGCCGCAACCGATCGAGGTGCTGGAGACCTATCGCGCCGACGTGCCGACCGCGCTGGCGCGCCTGGTCATCGAGCAGGCGCTCGGCACGCCGCCGCCCGCCCGCGCCTGCGTCGAAGTCGACGGCAAGGCCCCCTCCGCCGCGCTGTTGCAGGACTTCGCCACGGTCGGCACCACGCTGGCGGCGATCTCCGCCTGCCCGACGGAATCCGCACGGCGGGTCGCGGTGTCCGAGTACATGACCGACGGCAGCGGCAGCGGCAGCGTGCGCGTGCAGGTCGATGGCGCCGCGCCGCGCGTCCTCGACGTCGAGCGCGACGGCACCCGCTGGCGGATCCTGCGCACGCGCTGAGCGATCACGCACACGAAAACGCCCGGCATGGCCGGGCGCCTTCGGTCCCCACGTAGCGCGCTGGATCAGCCGCGCGGCTGGCGCATCCCGCGCCCCTTGTGCATCGGCTTGAACGCATCGAATTCGGCCTTGCTCACCGTGCCGTCCTTGTTCGCGTCCATGCGCTCGAACGCCTTGCCGGCGCGCTCGAGGCGCTCGGCCTCGGTCGGCGGCTGGCGCATCTGGCCCTGCCGGCCCGTGGCCTTCGCCCGCTCCGCCATCTGCGCGCGACGCTCGGCACTGCGCGCGCCCTGCTCCACCGCGAATTCGTCGCGGGTCAGGCGACCATCGCGGTTGGCGTCCGCACCGGCGAAGAACTCCGCGCGCATCGCCGCCTTGCGCGCCAGCTTGTCGCTGCGGTCAAGGTAGCCGTCGCGGTTGGCATCCATCTCGTCGAAGCGGCCCGCCATCGGCCCCTTCGCAGCTTGGGCCTCGGCGCGACTGATGCGGCCATCCTTGTCGGTGTCCAGCGCCTTCAGCCTGGCGCCGCGCTCGCCGCCATGGCGACCCCCGCGCATCCCGCGCCCGTGCTGCCGGCGCTCGGCTGCGGTCAACTTGCCGTCCTTGTCCTTGTCGAGCTGGTCGAAGCGGCTGGCGAGCTTGGGGAACGCGGCGGCTTCGCTGCGGTCGATGACGCCATCGCCATTCGCGTCGGGACGCGCGTGGCCCGCGGACGGCGTGGTCTGGGCGACGGCGAGAGTGGAGGCCAGCGCCACGGTCACCGCGGCCGCCAGCAGATGGAGCTTGTTCATTGCGCTTCTCTCCTTCCGGCCCGTGCCGGACTTGCAGATGGAAACGCGGTGGCGGCGGTTCGGTTGACACGCGGGGCACGCTCCCGGCTGAACGCGTGGCGCTATGCTGGCCGCATGCAGGACGATGCCGACAACGTGCGCATGTTCCGCAGCGGCGTGCACCCCTGCGGATACTGGCAAGACCGCGAGGCCCGCGACCTGGTCCTCGATCCGCGCGACCCGCGACTGCCGGCGCTGTACCCGCTCGCGCTGTCCTGGGGCTTCCGTCGCTCGGGCGACATCCTCTACCGCCCAAGCTGCCCCGGCTGCCAGGCCTGCACCGCGGTGCGCATCCCGGTCGCCGCCTTCGCGCCGGATCGCAGCCAGCGGCGCTGCCTGGCGCGCAACGCCGACGTGCACGCCCGCATCGTCGCCCCGGTGCGCACCGACGAACACCTCGCGCTGTACCGCAAGTACCTGACCCGCCGGCATCCCGACGGCGGGATGGACGACCACGGCGCCCTCGAGTTCGAGCAGTTCCTGGTCGGGCGCTGGAACGACGGACGCTTTCTCGAATTGCGCGAGGACGGCAGCCATCGCCTGCTCGCGCTGGCGGTCACCGACGTGGTGCCGGAGGCGCTCTCGGCGGTCTATACCTGCTACGACCCCGATGAAGCCGCGCGCGGTCTCGGCACGCTGGCGATCCTCCGGCAACTGGAATGGGCCCGCCGCGACGGGCGCGCCCACCTCTACCTCGGCTACTGGATCGCGGGCCACGCGAAGATGGATTACAAGCGCCGTTTCCGCCCGCTGGAGGGCTTCGACGGGCGCCGCTGGCGGCCGCTGGTCGCGGGCTCGATTGGCTGAGAAACACGACGCGGTACGCGCTTCGGCGCTGAATCCGGCCGCAATGTGAATTTTGCACATCGTTCAGGGGATTTTGCAGTGCGATGATCGCGGGAGCGCGCTGCAGCGCATGGATCCCGGCACGACGACATGGAAGAACCCGAGCACCGACTCCCCCGTGAGGTCCTCGACCACATCGCACGCGACGCCGAACCGCGCCACTACGGCGACGGCGACATCCTGTTCCGCGAGGGCGATTCGTCCGACTGCCTGTACGTGCTGCTGAAGGGCCAGCTGAAGGTCTATTCGCGCAACGCGAACGGCCGCGAGATGGTGTTCAACGTGCTCGGGCCCGGCGACATCGTCGGCGAGCTGTTCCTGGATGGTGGCGAGCGCTCCGCCTCGGTGAAGGCCGTCGGCGAGGTCGAATGCCGGATGGTCGATGGCGAGGCGATCCAGTCCCTGCTGCGCAGCGAACCGGATTTCGCCGAAGCCCTGGTCAAGCTGCTGATCGCTCGCTTGCGCTCGGTTACGCGCAAGGCGCGCAGCCTGGCGCTCGACGGCGTGTACGAACGCACCGTGGCGTTGCTGGAAGAATCGGCGACCACCTCGCCGGAGGGCCTGCGCGTGCCGCCGGAGTTTACCCAACAGGAAATCGCCAACCGCATCGGCGCCAGCCGCGAGATGGTCAACCACGTGCTGCGCGACCTGGTCCGCGGCGGACTGATCGTCAAGGACTCGCGGCATCGGATGACCATCGTCGGCAAGCTGCCGAAGCGCTGGTAGGCAGCGCATCGACACCGGCGGTCCGCGCGGCGTCCCAAAGTAATACGGGCGCCGACATCCTGTCGGCGCCCGCCCGGGGTCACATCCAGCCTGCCTACCTTGGCAGACGGATCGATGGTGGTTGCGGGTGGCGATGCCCGCAATGGAAATCTTCCACACGCCATTCAGCAACCCGAACGCGCTGCCTCATGCGCCAGGCTTGGCGGCGACCGGCGCCTCCGCCGGGGCGGCGTCCTGCATGCCCGGCTCCAGCATCGGCCGGCTGCGCGTGGCGAAGCCGAAGCCATGGTCGCTGCGCGCCGACACGATCATCCGCACCATGTTGCCGGGCACCATCAGTTCCAGCTCGACTTCACGGCCATCCGACGTGCGGCCTTCGAGGGTGAGTTCGATGAAGGCGCCGGCGGTGTCGACTTCGCGGCAGGGCACGTGCGGGCCCGCCGGGCCGTCCTGCAGGTAGGGCTTGATCGCATCGCCCAGCGCCTCGAGCGCGGGCGGGAAGAAGAACACGGCGTATCCGGTGGGTTCGTTCATCGGCGCAGCATGTCACGGATCGCGCAGTTCGACCGTCAACGCTGCGGCAGCATCGCGGGCGATCGCCCGCGCCTGCGCGACGTCGTCGCCGCGGGCCAGCGTCACCGCCACCCGCCGATGCCCCGCCACGCGCGGCTTGCCGAACAGGCGCAGCTGCGTGGCCGGGTGCGCCAGCGCGGCCTCGACACCGCCGAACACCGGCACGCCATGCCCGTGCGCCAGCACCGCGCACGAGGCCGACGGCCCGGCATGCGCGATCCAACCGTTTTCGTCGGCGTGCACCGGCAGCCCGAGGATCGCGCGGGCGTGCAGGGCGAACTCGCTGAGCGCCTGCGACGCCAGGGTGACCAGGCCGGTGTCGTGCGGGCGCGGGCTGACCTCGCTGAACCAGACCCTGTCGCCCTTCACGAACAACTCCACGCCGAACAGGCCCCAGCCGCCGAGGTCGTCGGTGACGGCGCGCGCGATGGCCTGCGCCCGCTGCAGGGCCAGCGGCGACATCGGCTGCGGCTGCCAGCTCTCGCGGTAGTCGCCGTCGCGCTGCAGGTGGCCGACCGGCGCGCAGAAACTGGTGCCGCCGGCATGGCGCACGGTGAGCAAGGTGATCTCGTAGTCGAAGTCGATGAAGCCCTCCACGATCACCCGCCCGGCGCCCGCGCGCCCGCCGGTCTGCGCATGGTCCCAGGCGACGTCGATCCCGTCGGCGTCGCGTACCAGCGACTGGCCATGACCGGAAGACGACATCACCGGCTTGACCACGCAGGGCAGGCCCAGCGCCGCCACGGCGGCACGGTAGTCCTCCAGGGTGTCGACGAACCGGTACGGCGAGGTCGGCAACTGCAGGGTTTCGGCGGCGAGCCGGCGGATGCCTTCGCGGTCCATGGTCAGCCAGGCCGCGCGCGCGGTCGGGATCACGCGTGCGGCGCCTTCCGCCTCCAGCTCGACCAGCGTCTGCGTACGGATCGCCTCGATCTCGGGCACCACCAGGTGCGGACGCTCGCGCGCCACCAGCGCGCGGATCGCATCGCCATCGAGCATGTCCAGGACGTGGCTGCGATGCGCGACCTGCATCGCCGGGGCATCGGCGTAACGGTCCGCGGCGATCACCTCGACGCCGAACCGCTGCAACTCGATCGCCACTTCCTTGCCGAGTTCGCCGGCGCCGAGCAGGAGCACGCGCAGCGCGTGCGGGGACAGGGGCGTGCCGATCTCGACGGAAGCGTGCATGGGCGCAGGGACGGTGCGTTGGGAAGCGGCGATTCTACCGACCCGCGCTGCAGGCCTTCGCGGACTGTCCGCGCGACGGGGCGGCGTGCCATCCTCCGCGGATGCCGATCCGCCCCGCCCCGATGCGATGCGCGCTGGCCGCCACCGTACTGGTGGTGGGCCTGGCCGGTTGCAGCCCGCCCACCCTGCCGTTCGCGCGCCTGTCCGGCCTCGTCACCAGCAAGCAACTGGACGAGATCAGCGGCCTGGCGGCCTCGCGCGCGCACCCCGGCACGCTGTGGGCGATCAACGACGGCGGCAATCCGGCGCGGCTGTACGCGATCACGCCGCGGGGCCGGCTGCTCGCGCGCTTCGACGTGCGCGGGGCGAAGAACATCGACTGGGAGGACCTGGCCAGCTTCGACCTCGAAGGCCGCCATTACCTGCTGGTCGCCGACACCGGCGACAACGGCGGGCTGCGCCGCGACATCGCGCTGCACGTGTTCGAGGAACCGGCCACGCTTGCGGACGGCACCCTGCGGCCGGCGTGGACGATCCGCGCGCGCTGGCCGGATGGTCCGCGCGACGTCGAGGCGGTCGCGGTCGATGCCCGCGCGGGCAAGGTGCTGCTGGTGTCCAAGAAGCGCAAGCCGCCGGAGTTGTTCGTGCTGCCGCTGGCGGATCCCGGCCGCGAGGTGCAGGAACCGCGGCGGATCGGCCGCCTGGCCGGCATCCCCGAGGCCGATCCCGGCCTGCAACGCAACGAGCCCAAGCTGGCCCGGCTGTCCCCGCAGGTGACCGCCGCCGACCTGTCGCCGGATGGCCGGACCCTGGCGGTGCTGACCTACGGCAGCGTGCTGTTCTATCGACGCGATCCGGGCCAGGACTGGCGCGAGGCCGTGGCCGCCACGCCCGAGGCGCATGACGTGCCACTGATCCCGCAGGCGGAGGCACTGGCCTGGACCGCCGGCGGCGCGGGCCTGTATGCAACCGGCGAGTTCAACCCGGCGCCGATCTTCTACCTCAGCCCCGCGCGCTGAGCGGACCGGCGTCGACCGTTCGTCGGGAACCGATTGCTTGTCTGATATCAAATTGATATCACTTTCCCACGCCGATCCCGGCGCCGAGTCGAGACCCGCCATGAAAGAGTCCCTGAAATCCTCCCTCCCCGGCATCCCGATGCTGTTGATGCTCCTCGCGGGCATCCTCGTGTCCGGCTGGATCGTGTTCAACGGCGTGCAAGCCGGTTCGCCGATGGTCGTGTTCGGCGGCGTCCTGCTCGCCACGCTGGCCGCCTTCGGCCACATCGGCCTGTACATGGTCGAGCCCAACCAGTCCGCCGTGCTGAGCCTGTTCGGCAAGTACGTCGGCACGGTCAAGGAAAACGGCCTGCGCTGGAACAACCCGTTCTTCGCGAAGAAGAAGGTCAGCCAGCGCGTGCGCAACTTCGAAAGCGGCAAGCTCAAGGTTAACGAGCTCGACGGCAGCCCGATCGAGATCGCCTCGGTGATCGTGTGGCAGGTGGTCGATGCCTCCGAGGCCGTCTACAACGTCGACGACTACGAGAGCTTCGTGCACATCCAGGCCGAATCCGCCCTGCGCGCGATGGCCACCAGCTATCCCTACGACCAGCACGAGGACGGCCAGCTCGCGCTGCGCAGCCACGCCAGCGAAGTCGGCGAGCACCTCAAGCAGGAACTGCAGGAACGCCTGGCCGACGCCGGCATCGCGGTGCTCGACGCGCGCATCAGCCACCTCGCCTACGCGCCGGAAATCGCCCAGGCGATGCTGCAGCGCCAGCAGGC
>ERZ1645185.406-NODE-406-length-18249-cov-5.258052_pt1 | contig 18249 bp, 18 predicted proteins | sample MGYA00575351_ERZ1645185 | MGnify/ENA primary metagenome ERZ1645185 (study PRJEB40838, sample SAMN11284767) | freshwater sediment metagenome | isolation source: river sediment | host: Sediment | place: India: Jana village, Kanpur | collected 2015-12-17 ...
TGCCCGACGTGCCCATGGAGGAGCAGGGGCCGTGGCGGGCCGCCGCCGACGCCGGGACCGTTCATCGTGTTCTTCGACTTCGACAAGTCGGACATCACGACGGATGCAGCGGACATCCTCAACCGCGCCGCGCAGGCGTACAAGGAAACAGGCCAGGCCAGCGTTACGCTCGCCGGTCACGCCGACGCCGCGGGCCCGGCCGACTACAACGTCGGTCTCTCGCAGCGCCGTGCTGACGCGGTCCGCAAGTACCTCGTGGGTCAGGGCGTGCCGGAAACGGCAGTCGCGTCCGAAGCCTTCGGCGAAACCCGCCTGCTCGTTGAAACCGCCGACGGTGTGCGTGAACCGCAGAACCGCCGCGTGGAAATCAACTTCGGCGGAGCTTCGATGTAAGCTCGACGGAATACGGGGCGGTGTGAAAATCGCCGCCCCGCAACCGGAAAGGGCCGCCTCTCAGAGGCGGCCCTTTTTCTATGCGGCGGACGATTGGCGACGGCGCCGCCCTGTTAAGCCGATCAGATCTTGCAGCGCTTGATCGGCTTACCGCGCTTGTCGATGCACGGATCCGGGATCCTTGGCAGAACGACATAGCCGAGCTGGTGTTGGCGATAAGGATCAGGCTGGGCGATGAGTGCCGAGCGCAATCGCTGAACCGCCGTCACGGCCCGGCCGCCGAGACTGCCCGGGCCCCATGACAGCACCTCCCGGCCCACGTCACCGGCAGCCGCGCAGAAACTGCGCTGCGCTTCCAGCGCCGAGAAGCTGTTGTAGATGCGGGTGGTGAAACTGTCGAAACTGCGCGGGCCGGCTTTGCCATCGAGACGGCGAAAATGCTTTTCCAGCGTCTGATAGGCGCGCGCGAGTTCGGGCTGATGCTGCTTCAGCACCTGATTGTAGTTTCTGACGGTCGCGAGATAGGGCGAGAACTGGCACTGCAACGCCGAGACATTGAGCCCCGCGCGCAGCAGCCAGATCGCGTGGGCCGCGCTTTCCTCGGCCGTCATGGCACGAACCGGCGGGCCGCCGAGATCAACCGCGGCATTCGCTGACGGCGCAGCGGCAAGACAGATGCCGAGCGCCAGAGCTGCAGACCGGATACGCCTCACCGCAACAGGCTCCGAATCAGCCAAGCACCTTGCCCAGTTGCAGGGCGACCGACATGTCGCCTTCCACCTTGAGCTTGCCCATCATGAACGCCATCTGCGGGTTGGTCTTGCCGTCCGCGATGTCGAGGAAATCGGACATCGACACCTTGACCGTGCAATCAACCGGGACGTCAGCGTTATCGACGACCGCAGGCGAGGCGCTGTCGTCGATGCGCACGACACCATCGTCGCCAAAATCGAACTTCACGCTTTTACCAAGACCGGCGCCCGCGCCGACACGGCTGCGCATCGTGTCGGTGATTTCGGCAAGGCTCATACAAATCCTCCCACAAGAATGGCCGCGAAGGCCGTCAGACTACTGTTGCGCGGGAGCCTCTTCGGACGACGCAGGAGTGTCCGGGATCGGTGCGACGTCCACGAGCGCCGGATCGGTCATCGGATCGACGCCGCCCGCCGCCACGTCGACAGACATGGCATCTGCGGTAGACGCGTCTGCGCCGAGATCCGATACGGACGCGTCTGCCGCGCCTTCCACGGCGGCCTTCTCGCCTTCCTGGCCGGCGTCATCGCTCTTTCCGCAGGCGGTTGTCGCCAGGGCGATTGCCAACGAGACTCCAAAAATCGTGCGTTTCGAAATGCTTCCCATCGTTTTACCCCGACTTAATTCTTGTTGCTGTGGCATTTTTTCACCGCTTCGCCCGCAACCTAACCGCATTCAGCCACCGGCTCAAGGCGAGTTGGGCGCGAACCGTTTCGTGGTTGATGCCGCGTTAACCATTTCTATACCGCGGACCGGCAGTCTGCGTTCCACGAACTTCCTACGGGGGACCAGAATGTCTGTGTATGCCGGATTGCCGTTGCGGCTTGTTTGCTATGCGGCGGGCGCTGCAGCGCTTGCGATCGTCGGTCCCGCGCTCTGGGCCGTGCCGACAGTCATCGCGGCGGCAGCCTCGGCAGCCACGGCGCTGTGTTTTGCCATCGCAGACGTTCTCTTCTGCACGCACGCACTCGCGCGCCGCGCTTTCGTGACGGCGGCATACCAGAAGGCTGAAGTCGAGGCGCTCAGCGCGCGTGTGGCCGCGCTTGAAACGCTTCGTCCGGCCGCGCCCGTAACGCATGACGCCAAGCTGGAGACAGCGAACAACCTGCTGCAGTTCGCGGCGCATGTCAGCGCGCGCTGCGGACGGAAAGCGCCCCCGGCTATCGTGGCGGACCGCGCCGGCGACCCGATCGACGACGCGCAGATCGAGCTGCATCTGCAGCCGATCGTCGGCCTTCCGGATCGCCGCGTGCTGCACTACGAGGTGCTCTCCCGCCTGCGGTCGCATACGGGCACGCTGATGATGCCCGCCGAATTCCTGCCGGCTGCCCGCGCCACCGGCCGCGCCGCGGATATCGACACACGGCAACTTTCCAGCATCGTCGGCCTCTGCCACCGCATCGGCGACCGGCACATGGATACCCGGCTGTTCTGCAACCTTTCGGGCGATTCGCTGCAGAGCGATAGCTTCCGCGCCGCGCTGACCGCGTTCGCGCGCGCGCAGAAGGCCCTGTCGCAGCGCATCGTGTTCGAGATCGACGCAGCGACCGCCGTTACACTCAATACCGAGGTTGCTGCCGACCTGCGCGGTATTGAGGCGATGGGCTTCGCGTTCTCAGTCGACAAGGTGTCGCTTGGCGACCTTCCGCGCCTGCAAGGCCTGTTCCGCCGCCCGGGCTTCCTGAAGCTCGACGCCGCGATGCTGGAGACCGCAGAGCCGAGCGTGCTGAAGACGCTTGTCCGTGGCGGCACGCAGGTCATCGCCACGCATGTCGAGACCGAACAGCAGGCAGCTTCGGTGCGCCGTGCGGGCGTTGCGCTCGGGCAGGGCTTCCTGTTCGGCAAGCCGCGTCCGGCGCGCATGGACGATAACGCCGGCCGCCGCGCGGCGTGAAGCCTACAGAAACGGGCAGTGCCGTTGCAGCGCGGCGTCGACGTCGGCCATCGACGCCTCTATGCCGAGGCCTGCCAGGCTGGTGACGGGGTATTCGGCAAGCCCGCAGGGCACGATGCCGGAAAAGTGCTCCAGATCTGGCGTGACGTTCAGCGAAAAGCCGTGGAAGCTGACCCAGCGACGCACGCGCACGCCGATCGCGCCGATTTTCGCCTCGCCCGCGGGCGTATCCGTCCACACGCCGACACGGCCGGGTATCGCGCGCGCCGAGACGCCGAAATCGGCAAGCGCCGCGATCAGCCAGCGCTCGACCGAACAGATGAAGCCCCTGAGATCGCGGCCGCGCTGCTCCAGATCGAGCATCAGGTAGCCAACGCGCTGTCCCGGCCCGTGATAGGTGTAGCGCCCGCCGCGGCCGGTCGAGAACACAGGGAAGCGCGTGGGGGCGAGCAGCTCTGCCGCGTCCGCGCTGGTGCCGGCGGTGTAGACCGGCGGATGTTCGACGAGCCAGATCAACTCGCCCGCTTGGCCTTCCCGGATATGGGCCGCGCGCTGCTCCATCGCCGCCAGCGTTTCGGCATAATCGGCAAGGCCGCTTTCCACCCGCCACTCGGGCATCTCTTTACCCCGTTCTAACCTATCCGGCGCATCATGCCCGAAATCCGAAACGCAGATAGGCGGTCATGAGCGTTATCGAAAGGATCAAGGTCGAGATTTCGGTCGTTATCGGCAGCACACAGATGCCGATCCGCCAGCTCCTGAAGATGGGGCGGGGCGCTGTGATCGATCTCGATGCGCGCCGCGACGATCCCGTGTGGATCTATGCGAATGACGAACTCATCGCGCGCGGGGAGATCGTGTTGCTGGGCGACCGGATCGGGGTTTCGATTTCCGAGCGCGTGCGGCGGGCCACCACCCTCACCAACTTCGCCTAGCCGGCTTGCCGGCAAGGCTTCGCATCCTCTCCCGCGGGCGGGAGAGGGGTCATAGGGCGGCGGCGAATTTTCTGAGGTCGGCGAGGAACAGTTCCGGTTCTTCGAGACTGGCGAAGTGGCCGCCGCGCGGCATTTTCGTCCAGTGCACGATGTTATAGCCGCGCTCGGCCATCGCGCGCGGCGGGAAGGCGAGCAGGTCGTGCGGGAAGGCGGCGACACCGGTCGGCACCTCGATGCGCCGGCCGTCCGGGATCGTGAAACCGCCCTCGTCGAAGAGGCCACGATAAATCCATGTGGCGGTGTGGAAGCTGCGTGTCGTCAGATAGATCATGATGTTGGTGAGCATCTGATCCATGCTGAACGGCGGTTCCGGATTGTGCGTGCCGACATCGCTCCAGCCGCAGAATTTTTCGGCGAGCCACGCAGCAATGCCCATCGGCGAATCCATCATCGCGTAGGCAAGGCTTTGCGGCTTGGTGCCCTGAAGCTGCAGATAGGCGGTTTCGGTCGCGCGAATCTGCATGGCCCATTTGAGCCAGAGCGTTTCTTCCTCTGTTGTCGGCTGCATGTTCGCCGGGCGTAGGCCGAAACCGTTCAGGTGGACCGCAGTGACGCGCGCGGAATCGAGGCCGATCCAGCCGCCGATGACGCTGCCCCAGTCTCCCCCCTGATAGATGTAGCGCTCGTAGCCGAGCACGCCCATCAGGCTGTCGTAGAGCTTCGCAACCGCGCGCGGACCGATGGGGGATTTCGGCTTGTCCGACCACGCATAGCCGGGGAGCGAGGGTGCAACCACGTGAAAGGCCGGTGAGCCGTCTTCAGGCTCCGCGAGCCGTTCGATGATCGCATCGAATTCCAGGATCGATCCCGGCCAGCCATGCGCGATGAGCAGCGGTTTCGCATCGGGGTGCGAGGAGCGCTTGTGGATGCAGTGCAGGTGGAAACCCGGCAGCACCTCGGCGCGAACGTGCGGATGCCGGTTGAGACGCGCGACCGCGCCGGGCCAGTCGAATGCAGTGAGCCAGTAATCGCGCAAGCGTTCGAGATAGGCGCGGTTCGCGCCGTATCGCCAGCCGGCATCCTCGGGTTCCTCGAAGAAACGGAAGGCCTCGACACGGCGGCGGACCCATTCCGCCTCCTCGGGTTCGACCGGGATCTCGAACGGCGTGATCATGCCGCGAGCGCTTGCCTGGCATCCGCGAGGATCATGTCGGCCGCCTTTTCGGCGATCGCGATGGTCGGCGCGTTGGTGTTGCCGGAAATGAGCGCCGGCATCACCGAGGCATCGACGACGCGCAGGCCGGAAACGCCGCGCACGGCAAGCCGGATATCGACGACCGAGCGTTCGTCCGCGCCCATGCGGCAGGTGCCGATCGGGTGATAGATCGTCTCGCCCCATGCCTTCAGCGCGGTCACGATGTCCTCGCGCGCCGTGACGCCTTCGCCGGGCCAGACCTCCTTGCCGCGGAAGGGTGCCAGCGCAGGCATCCGCCCGATGTTCCGCGTGATCTCGATGCCTGCGAGCAGGGTTTCGAGGTCGCCGGGCGCGGAAAGATAGTTGGGGTCGATCGCCGGATGCGCGTTGGGATCGGCGGACTGGAGGCGGATCGTGCCGCGGCTTTCGGGACGGAGCTGGCACATGTGCATGGCATAGCCGTGCTGCCGGCCGAGCGTGCCGCGCCCATGCGGCTCTCCCAGCACGGGCATGAAGTGGATCTGGATATCCGGCGCGGCAAGGCCCGGCCGCGTGGAGAGGAAAGCGCCCGCCGGGGTGGGCATGTAGGCGCCCGAACCGTCGCGGCGCAGCACCCAATTGCCGAGCGCGAGCAGCTTGTTGTGGAAGCCCGCGTTCTTGTTGAGCGTGATCGGCTGCGTGCACGTCCACTGCATCAGGATATCGAGATGATCCTGCAGGTTGCCGCCGACGTCCGGCGCATCGTGCACGACCGCGATGCCGTGCTCCGCGAGATGGGCGGCGGGTCCGATGCCGGAGAGCATCAGCAGCTGCGGCGAGTTCACCGCGCCGCCGCAGACGATCGTCTCGCGCGCGGAGGCCGTTTCTGCCTTTCCGTTCTTCAGATAGGCGATGCCGGTCGCCTGACGCCCGTTGAAGGTGATGCGCTCGACGAGCACATCGGTGAGCACATCGAGATTGGGGCGGTCGAGAATCGGCTTCAGATAGCCTTTCGCGGCAGACCAGCGCTCCCCGTTCTTGATCGTCGAATCATAGCGGCCCGCGCCTTCGAACTGCGCGCCGTTGAAATCGTCGGTGACCGGTTGGCCGGCTTCGGCCGCGGCCTTGATGAAGGCGTCGACAAGCGGGCTCGGAAGGCCGCGGCGCCCCGTGTGGAGCGGGCCGTCGCCGCCGTGATAGTCATCGGCGCCGCGCTCGCTCGTTTCGGAGCGGCGGAAGTACGGCAGGACGTCGTCCCAGCCCCAGCCCGTGCAGCCCATCTGCGCCCAGCGGTCGTAATCACTGGCGTGCCCGCGGATATAAACCATGCCGTTGATCGAGGAGGAACCGCCGAGCACGCGCCCGCGCGGCCAATAGAGGCGGCGGCCGTCGAGATGCTTCTGCGGTTCGGTCCAGAAACACCAGTTCGTGGCGTGCTCGTTTTCGGGCGGGATGATCTTGGAAAGCCCGCCGGGCATGTGGATGAGAAAGGACGAATCCTTGCCGCCCGCCTCAACGAGAAGAACGCGCGTCTTCGGGTCCGCCGACAGGCGATTGGCAAGCACGCAGCCCGCCGACCCTGCTCCCACGATGATGTAGTCGTAACCCGACATCATGACCTCCCCGATTCCTGCCTGTCCCAAGAGTGACGGCGTTTCTGCACGGGCGCAATTCTGGATAAAGCGTCAGGCTTGGCCTGCGTACACCTCGCCCGCGGCGGCCGCACGGTCCATGCGCGTTGCCTCGGCCTGCGGAAGCTGACGCCAGACGAACCAGAGGCAGATGAGTGTGACCGGCCCGGCAATGAGCAGGCTGAGGATGCCCGTGCCGAGGCTGCCGGTGATGAGCGACATCTTGCCCGCGAAATACGGTCCAAGGCCGAGGCCGACGAGCGTGGTGCCGAGGAAATAGGTCGCGGTGGCAGCGCCGCGCATCCGCGGCAGCACGAGATTCTGGCTGGTCGCGGCGGCGATGCCCACCCAGCAGCTGTTGATGATCGCCATGGGTACGAACGCCAGATAGAAGATCGTCAGGCTCTCCGTGGTGTAGACGAGGAGCATGAGCGGTGCGGGAACAATGACGCCGAGGGTCGCCACGAGAATGTCGCCTGCCTGCCAGCGCGATTTGGCCCAGTCCGCAAGGCGTCCGCCCGCGATCACGCCAATGAAGCCGCCCGCCGCGCCAACGCCGCCGATGATCAGCCCGACGATTGCCGGATCGGCGCCGAAGGTGCGGATCGCATAGGGCGCGGACCAGAAGCTGACCGCGTAGGTGACGAACGCGATCGATCCGAAGCCGAGGATGGCGAGCAGGAATGTCGGCGTGCCCCAGATGAGCTGGTAGGTCGGCGGGTCGCGGCGTTTCAGCGACTGCGACCAAGAGAACACCGAATAGCAGCCGATGCCGATGGCGCCCCATTGCAGCGTGTCGCCGGTGAGCATGATCATCGCGGCCGCGCCGAGCACGACGACGATGAGCCCCGAGAGATTGACCGCGAACGCGCGCCGGCCGACGCGTGCCGCCTGTACAAGCGTGAAGGGCGGAATGACGCTCGACAGTTCGGTGAAGAATTTCGGCCACGGGGAGGGCTCGGGCGGGCTCAATATGCCTTCGGACATGCCGCGCAGCGGCTCGCGCAGGGTGAGCACCCACAGCGCGAGAAGCAGCCCCGGCAGGCCGACGGTAAGGAACGCCGCCTGCCAGCCGGCGAGGCCGAGCGGGCCGCCATCGGGAAACGCGCGGTTCCAGCTCTGCACGATGACGCCGCCGATGAACAGCGACAGGCCGCCGCCGAGATAGAGCCCGCTCGAATAGATGGCGAGCGCGGTGGCGCGCTTTTCACGCGGGAAATAATCCGAGATGATCGAGAAGGCGCAGGGGCTCGCCGTGGCCTCGCCGATGCCGACGCCGATACGTGCGGCGGCGAGCTGGCCGAAGTTCTGCGCGAAGCCCGAAAGCGCTGTCATCGCCGACCAGACCGACAGGCCGATCGTCATCAGGCGACCGCGATACCACATGTCCGCAAGCCGCCCGAGCGGGATGCCGAACAGCGAGTAGAACACGCCGAAGGCGGTGCCGTAGAGGAAGCCCATGTCGGCATCGGTGACGCCGAGGTCGGCCTTGATGTCCTCCGCGAGGATGGAGATGATCTGACGGTCGATGAAGTTCAGCACATAGACGAGCACGAGCACGCCGAGCACGTACCAGGCGTATGGCCCCCCGACCTCGCCCTTGCGCGCTTCCAGGATTGCGGCTGCGTCGTTCATGCTCTCGACCCTCCCCAGTTTCGAGATGCCGGCCCTTGTCCAGCCGGTTGCATCGTGGCTAACACAGCGCTCTCAAATCGAAAGCATGGAAATCGCGATGACGACTTCGGTCCTGTTCGTTTGCCTAGGCAACATCTGCCGCTCGCCGCTCGCGGAGGGCGCGATGCGGCGGCTGGCGGAGGCGGAAAGCGCGGCGCTGGAGATCGACAGCGCGGGGACGGGCGACTGGCACATCGGCCACGCGCCTGATCCGCGCGCGCAGGCGGAGGCGCTGCGAAGAGGTCTCGACATCTCGATGCTGCGTGCGCGGCAGGTGACGGAAGAGGATTTCCACCGCTTCGACCATATCGTGGCGATGGACGCGAAGAACCTCGCGGACCTGCTCGCCATGCGGCCGGATGGCGCGCGGGCGGCGGTGTCGTTGCTGCTCGACCATGCCGAGGGCGGCGACGTGCCTGACCCCTATTACGGCGGCGACGAGGGTTTTGCCGAGACGTTCCAGCTCGTGGAAGACGGCGTGCGCGGGCTGCTTCAGGCGATCAGCGGCCAGCGCGCGACAACGCTGTAGTCCGCGCCCTCGGTGGTGAGGCGGCTCTCGAACAGGGTGATCGCATCTACGGTGAAGCTGACCGGCGGGAAACCCTCGCGCAGGAAGGCATCGAGCGGACCCGCCGTGCCGGAGAAACGCGCGAGCGTGATGTGCGGCAGGTAGCTTCGCATCTCGGGCGCGATGCCGACGAGTTGCAGCGCGCGATCGACCTTGTTGTGCAGCGCCTTCACAGGCTCCTGCGGTTCGACGCCCACCCACAAGGTTTCGATGCGGGCCTTGCGCTCGAAGATGCCCGTGCGCGCTGTGGAGAGGTCAAACGCGCGCGCGCGGATCGTCGCCAGCGCTTCGGCGACGGCGTTTGCCGTGTGCGTGTCGACCGTGCCCACGAAGCGCAGCGTGAGGTGAAGCTGGTCCTCGCTCTGCCAGCGTGCGCCGAGTACGCCGCCCATGCGCGCGACGAGCGCGTCCTTCACCGCGTGCGGCAGGTCGATCCCGACGAACAGCCGGTGCACTAGCGGAGCGCCGCCTCGACGCTCGGCAAGATGCCCTGCACGATCACGGAAACGCCCTTGGGGTTCGGATGCATACCGTCGCCGAGCAGCAGCGCCTTGTTCGCGACGACACCCTTCATGAAGAACGGGTAGAGCGGCACGGCGTGCTTCTTCGCGAGCGCCGGATACATGCCGTTGAACTCCGCCGCATAGGCCTTTCCCATGTTGGGCGCGGCGAGCATCCCGGCGACGAGCACCTTGCTGCCGCGCTTCTTGAAGTCGGCGATCATCGCATCGAGGTTGGCGCGCGCCTGCGCAGGCGGCAGGCCGCGCAGCATGTCGTTGGCGCCGAGGCCGAGGATGACGAGATCGGGCTTTGCCTTCAGCCCGCCGAGCACCCACGCCATGCGCGCTTTCCCCGCCGCCGTGGTGTCGCCCGAAACTGCGCCGCTCATTACGCGTACCGAATGGCCCTTCGCCTTCAGCGCCTTTTCGAGCTGCGGCGCAAAGCCCTCGCCCGGCTTCAGCTGATATCCCGCCATCAGCGAATCGCCATACGCAACGATCGTACGCGTTTCTGCAAAGGACGGACTCGCGCCGACGAACAGCAGAAAAGCGGCAATCACGGCTTGGACAAAGCGCGCGGCATCCCCATACATACGAAACATGCTCCAACCGGACAAAGCGGATCCCCTTGAACGATATCTCCTCGGCGCCCTCCAATATCGTGATTGATGCGCGCGATGTCACCCTCACGCTCGGCGAAGGCGCGGGCGCGGTCGAAATCCTGCGCGGCGTCAGCCTGTCGGTGAAGCGCGGCGAAAGCGTTGCGATCCTCGGTCCTTCGGGGTCCGGCAAGTCTTCGCTTATGGCGGTGCTCTCCGGCCTCGAACGTGCGAGCGGCGGGCGGATCGGCGTTGCCGGGCAGGATTTCGGCGCGCTCGACGAAGACGGGCTCGCCCGCGCGCGGCGCGGCCGCATCGGCATCGTGCTGCAGGCGTTTCACCTGCTGCCCACCATGACGGCGCTTGAGAACGTGTCGGTGCCGCTGGAGCTTGGCAGCGTTCCGGACGCGGAAGCGCGCGCCCGCGCTGAGCTTGAGGCGGTCGGCCTCGGCCACCGACTGACGCACTACCCCTCGCAGCTTTCGGGCGGCGAGCAGCAGCGCGTCGCCATCGCGCGCGCCACGGCGCCGCGCCCCGGCATCCTCTTCGCCGACGAGCCCACCGGCAACCTCGATGCCGCGACTGGCCACGAGATCGTCGAGCTGCTGTTCGAGCGGCAGCGCGCGCAGGACACCACGCTCGTCCTCATCACCCACGATACCGAGCTTGCGGCGCGCTGCGGGCGAATCGTCGAAATGCGCGACGGGCAGATCGTGCGCGAGACCGTCGCTTGAACCTGCCGCTGAAGCTCGCGTTACGCGACCTGCGCGGCGGCCTCGCCGGGCTGCGGCTGCTCGCGGTCTGCCTGTTCCTCGGCGTCGCCGCGCTCGCGGGTGTCGGCAGCCTTTCCGCCGCCATCGTCACGTCGCTTTCCGAAAAGGGGCAGTCGATCCTGGGCGGCGATGTGGACATCGCGCTGACACAGCGCCAGGCAAGCGCGGCCGAAATCGCGGCATTCCGTGGTTTCGGCAGTGTCGGTGAAGTGGTGCGGATGCGCGCGATGGCGAGCCGGCTCGACGGTGCTGAAAGCGTGCTCGGTGAACTGAAGGCCGTCGACGGCACCTATCCCTTCTACGGGAGCGTGCGCCTTGAGGGCGGTCTGCCGCTTGCGGACGCGTTGGAAGCGAACGGGCTCGTTGTGGATCAGGCCGCGCTCGACCGGCTCGGCGCCCGCGTCGGCGACACGGTGGGCGTAGGCGACGCGCGCGTGCGCATCACCGGCGTGCTCGCCGAAGAGCCCGACAAGGTCGGCGAGGGGTTCACGCTCGGGCCGACGCTGCTCATGTCGCTCGAAACGCTGGGGCAGACGGGGCTTCGACAGCCCGGCAGCCTCTATCGCACGCACTACCGCCTGAAACTGCCGCCCGACGTTTCCCCTGAATCCGTGACGGAATCACTCAACAAGCGCTTCCCGGAAGCGGCGTGGCGCATACAGGACCGCTCGAACGGCGCCCCCGGAACACGGCGTTTCATCGAAAGGCTCGGCCAGTTTCTGACGCTCGTGGGCCTCACCGCGCTGCTTGTCGCCGGTGTCGGTGTCGGCAACGGCGTCGGCTCATACCTCGACGGCAAGACGCGTTCGATCGCGGCGCTGAAAAGCGTCGGCGCGGATTCGCGCACGATCTTCCGCATCTATATGATCGAGGTGGGGCTGATCGCGCTCGGCGCCGTCATCCTCGGCGCGGTGGCGGGTGCGTTCGTGCCTGCGATCGTCGTGGCCTTCGCTGGTGATGCGCTGCCGGTTCCGCCTGAACTCGGCGTCTATCCTGTGCCTCTGCTCACCGCGGTCCTCTACGGCCTGCTCGCGGCGGCTGCGTTTGCGATCTGGCCGCTCGCGAAGGCGCGCGACGTTCCCGCCGCCCGCCTGTTTCGCGCCGGGGTCGAACGTATCGCCCGCCCGCCGCTCGAGGTGGTGGTGCTCAGCTTCGGCGCCGCACTCGTGATCGCCGCCGTCGCAGTCGTGCAGGCGCGCGAGCCGCTGTTCGCCGCCGTGTTCATCGCCGCTGCGCTCGGCCTAATGGCGCTGCTCGCGGTTCTCGCGCTCGGCATCCGGGCGCTTGCCGCGCGCCTGCCGCGACCGAAGCAGCCGCTGCTGCGGCTTGCGCTCGGCAATCTCCACAGGCCGGGATCGATGACACGGCAGCTCGTCGTCGCGCTCGGGCTCGGGCTCACGTTGTTCGCGACGCTCGCCGTGATCGAAACCAATCTTTCGCGCCAGATCGACGAGGCGCTGCCGCGCGAGGCGCCGAGCCTGTTCGTCGTCGATATTCCCGCCGGGGAAGCCGCTGCGTTCCGAAAGACCGTGCTGGACGCCGCGCCCGGCGCCGCGATCCGAACCGTGCCGTCGCTGCGCGGGCCGGTCGTGGCCGTGAACGGGACGCTCGTTTCGGAAATGAAGGACGTGCCCGAAGGCGCGTGGATCCTCCGCGGCGACCGGGGCCTCACCTATTCGGCGGCGCTGCCCGAGGGGAATCGCATCGTTTCGGGCAAATGGTGGCCAGAGGATTATAGCGGGCCGCAGCTCGTTTCGATGGACGCGGAGGTGGGCGAAGCGCTCGGTCTCAAGGTCGGCGACACCATCACCGTCTCGGTGCTCGGCGTCGATCTCCCCGCGACGATCGCGAGCTTCCGGGAGATCAACTGGGATTCGCTCGGCTTCAACTTCGCGCTCGTCTATTCGCCCGGTCTCATCCAAAGCGCCCCCCACAGTTCCATGGCGACGGTCACGGTATCGCCCGCCGAGGTGCCCGCCGTGTCGCGCGCCGTGGTGCGGACGTTCTCGTCGGCGTCCGTGATCCGCGTCGGCGACGTCATCGAAAATGCGGGCGCGCTGCTCGGCCAGATGTCGACCGCCGTGCGCGCCGCCGCCTCGGTCGCGATCGCGGCGGGGATCGCCGTCCTCGTCGGGGCGATCGCAGCGGCGCGGCGCGCCCGCATCTATGATTCGGTAATGCTGAAGGTCCTGGGCGCCACCCGGGGGCAGGTTCTTCTCAGCCTGCTTGCCGAATATGCGCTGCTCGCGATCGTGCTCTCCGCCATCGCCTTGGGCCTCGGCGCGGCGGGCGGCTGGTACGTCGTAACGCAGGTTTTCGAGCTGGAATGGCTCCCTGTCTGGCGGCCCGTGATTCTCACCGTCGTGCTCGGCGCAGCGGCGATTCTGCTGCTCAGCCTGGTGGGTTCATGGAGCGCTCTCGGCGCGCGCCCGGCACGCGCGCTCAGAAATCTATAGTGAATTGGTCCGGTTTTCCTTGAAGCCAAGGCCAATCCACACGATATTGCAGGGGCAAGCCGGATGACCCGGCGAATGGGAGAGTGAATAACATGGTGAACCAGACGGATCCTCGCCTGGCTTACGGTCGCCCGGCGACAACGGCCGAAGGTGTCGCTTTTGACGCCGGCCTTCGCAAATACATGCTGTCGGTCTACAACTATATGGCCTCCGGCGTGCTTCTTTCCGGCATCGTGGCGCTGCTGTTCGCGAACAGCGGCATGGCGGCGCAGGTCTTTTCGCAGGGCGGTCTGCTCGCGTGGGTGTTGATACTTTCGCCGCTCGCCTTCGTGATGGTGCTGAGCTTCGGCATCAACAAGCTGTCCACGCCTGCCGCGCAGGGCATCTTCTGGGCCTTTGCAGCGGTGATGGGCCTGTCGATGTCGACGATCTTCCTGACCTATACGGGCACATCGATCGCGCGCATGTTCTTCATCACGGCGGGCGCCTTCGCGGGTCTCAGCCTGTTCGGCTACACGACGAAGAAGGATCTGTCGGGCTTCGGCACGTTCCTCGTGATGGGCCTCATCGGCCTTATCATCGCGAGCGTGGTGAACATGTTCCTCGGCTCGTCGGTGATGCAGTTCGTGATCTCGGTGATCGGCGTGCTGATCTTCGCGGGCCTGACGGCGTATGACACGCAGCGCATCAAGAACATGTACTTCCAGGTCGCGGGCAGCGACTTCGTCGGCAAGGCCGTGGTGATGGGCGCGCTGTCGCTCTACCTCGACTTCGTCAACATGTTCATGTTCATGCTGCAGCTGTTCGGAAATCGCGAATAGCATTTTCGCAGCTACGACCTGCAAAAAGGCCCGGTGCGTTTCGGCGCGCCGGGCCTTTTCTTTTGCCGCCGCGCGTGGCTAGACCTTGCCCCTGACAAGACAAGGGGAGATCGGCATGGCGGAGACAATCGCATTCATCGGGCTCGGCAACATGGGCTCGGGCATGGCGGCAAACCTTGCGAAGGCGGGATACGCCGTGCGCGCCTTCGATCTCAGCGCCGATGCGCTCGCACGCGCGAAGGGCGATGGCTGCACGGTGGCAGGCAGCGCCGCGGAGGCGGTTTCGGGCGCGGACGCCGTCGTCACCATGCTGCCCGCCGGCAAGCATGTCGAAGCCGTCTACAATGGCGAGGTCTTTGGTGCGGCTAAGTCGGGCGCGTTGTTCATGGACTGCTCGACGATCGACGTGGTGACGGCGCGCAAGGTTGTCGAAGCCGCAACCGCGCAGGGCTTCGCGATGGTCGATGCGCCGGTTTCGGGCGGCGTTGCGGCGGCGTCGGGCGGCACACTCACCTTCATGGTTGGCGGTGAGACGGCGGCGTTCGGCCGCGCCGAGCCGATTCTCTCGTGCATGGGCAAGGCGGTGATCCACGCGGGCGGCGCGGGTGCCGGGCAGGCCGCGAAGATCTGCAACAACATGCTGCTCGGCATCTCGATGATCGGCACGTGCGAGGCGTTCGCGCTCGCGCAGAAGCTGGGCCTCGACGCGCAGGTGTTCTTCGATATCTCCTCGAAGGCGAGCGGCCAGTGCTGGTCGATGACGAGCTATTGCCCGGTGCCGGGTCCGGTGCCCGCCGCACCGTCCAACCGCGATTACGAGGGCGGCTTTGCCGCCGCACTGATGCTGAAGGATCTGAAGCTCGCCATGGAAGCCGCCGCTGCGTCAAATGCCGCGACGCCGATGGGCGCACAGGCCGAAGCGCTCTATCAAGCTTTCTCGAACCTCGGTGGTGCGGCGAAGGACTTCTCGGGCATCATCAAGCTGCTCGACGGCAGCTGGCGCGCCTGATTCGTCAGTGCATGTTGCGGCGGGCGCCCGGCTCGCCGGTGCGCAGGGCCCACAGCGCATCGTCGCGCCGCTCCGGATCGACCGCGAGACGGGGCAGCAGGCTTTCAAGGATTGGGCGTAGTCCGCCGAACTGCAGTTGCGGTGCGATGGCGAAGCAATAGGCATTCGATTCCAGCATCACCGGCCCGGTCTCCGTCAATGCGATGTCGAGGCCGGGGAGCGGCAATTCAGGCATGGCTTCGGTCGCTGCGCGGGCGACCTCCAGTATCTCGTTCCAGAAGGGGATGGGAAAGCCGGTGAAATGGGCGCCCGTCAGGGCGTGCGTCTCGTAGGTGCTGAGCCGGATTTGATCGTCGGGATCACGGCCATATGCGCGGGTGATGCATCCGTTTTCAGGATCGATAAAACACAGCAGATGGCCTGTGCTGCCGTCGTGGAAGTTGTCTGCGAGCGCCGGCGTCGTCATGACCTTCTGGATGGTGCAGAAGATCTCGATTCCGGTCGTGGTATATGCTGTATAGACGCGCGTCGCGGAGAGACCGAGGTCAGCCGCGATCGGGGCCAGCGCAGGATGATTGCGAAGCTCGGGGCTGACCAGCGTTCCCGACCGGTCGTCCTGCCCGAGCAGATGCTCCGCGAAAGCGGCCGCCGACATCGAAATGCCACCGACGCGCCAATGTGCGCCGTCGCGGTGCGCGCGGAAAACGCCGTTCCCGAATGAGCCCGTCGCGGGCTTGCAGAACAGGCGATCCGGCGCGCCTTCAAGCCATCGCCTCAGTGCCGCCGCATCGTTGACGACCGAGAGGCGCCCGCCTGCCGGATGGCTCTGGGTGTCGCGTCCGGCGACCACGTAGACCGGCGCGACCGGTACACCCCGTTCCATCAGCCGCTCGGTACTCAGCACCTTGTCGTTCGCAAGCCGGGCAACGTGTTCCGGGTGAAGCGCGCGCATGATCCGTCGCATGTGCGGCACATCACTCAGATAATCGCGCCACGTCGACGTTGGGCGATGTCGCAATTCGAAATCGAAGAAGTCGCGAGGTCCCAGGCCATGCCGCGCCCGGCACCAGCCGAGCTTCGCGGCGACCATCGGCAGCGACTGTGGCTCGCGGCGCAGCAGCTCGCGCAGCGCGCGGGGGTAATCATGCCAGGGGCCCCGTGCCTTCATCGACGAAGTTTGCGGGCGAGAGATGCGATGGGCAATCGCTCCGTGCGCTACAACGCACTGTTTTCAGGACGAACGGTCCGAACAGTGTCGCCGCCGACGGGGCGGCTAAAGTGCTTCGATGGTCTTCAGAAAGCGCTCCGGATCGCCGTCGCGGAGTTCCTCGATCGCCGTATCAAGTTCGTCTTCATTGACGCGGGCGCCCGTTTCGGCCGCTTCGATGCGTTCGGCGGCTCCCTCCAGGCGCTTCTCGACGGCCGCCTCGATCCGCTCCACCTTGGCTTCGATCTCGTCGCCCTTTGAATCGATCGTGATCGCGGCTTCGTCGTCGTCCGAAATGAGGCTGAAGCCGGGTCCGTCGATGTTGGAAAGCAGCAAGAGCGCGCCGAGACCGCCGAGAACGATCAGCAGGTTCCGGCGGTTGATCGGCTTGTCTTCGCCCGTCTGAGGCTCATCACGCATCGACGGTTTTCTTACCGCCCTTCGCCTCGCCCGTCTTGCCCTTTTTGGCGGCGCGCGGCTTTGGTGCCGCCGCGATGATCTCGAATGTCGGTCGGTCGTCCTTGATGTGGACCACGACCTCGCCGCCGTTCACCAGCTTGCCGAACAGTAGCTCTTCCGCGAGCGGTTGCTTGATCGTGGTCTGGATGAGCCGGGCGAGCGGGCGCGCGCCGTAGAGCCTGTCGTAACCGCGCTCGATCAGCCAGCTCTTCGCTTCGTCCGAAAGCTTGATGTGGACGTCGCGGTCGGCGAGCTGGAGTTCGAGTTCGAGGATGAACTTGTCCACGACCATCGCGACGACCGGCGTCGGCAGGTAGCCGAACGGCACCGTGGCATCGAGACGGTTGCGGAACTCTGGCGTGAACATGCGCTTGATGGCTTCCTCGTCCTCGCCCACGCGCACGGTGGAGCCGAAGCCGATGCCTTCCTTCGCCATGTCCGACGCGCCCGCGTTCGTCGTCATGATGAGGATGACGTTGCGGAAATCGACCGTCTTGCCGTGGTGATCGGTAAGCTTTCCGGCGTCCATCACCTGCAGCAGGATGTTGAACAGGTCCGGGTGCGCCTTTTCGATCTCGTCGAGGAGCAGCACCGAGTGCGGGTTCTGGTCGACGGCATCCGTCAAGAGCCCGCCCTGATCGAAGCCGACATAGCCCGGAGGGGCGCCGATCAGGCGGCTCACCGAGTGGCGCTCCATATATTCCGACATGTCGAAACGTTGCAGCGGAATGCCGAGAATCGCGGCGAGCTGGCGCGCCACTTCCGTCTTGCCGACGCCGGTGGGGCCGGAGAACAGGTAGTTGCCGATCGGCTTGTTCGGCTCGCGGAGCCCCGCGCGCGACAGCTTGATCGCTGACGCAAGCGTCTCGATCGCCTTGTCCTGCCCGAAGACGACACGCTTCAGGTCCTGCTCAAGCGTGGCCAGCACCTTCTTGTCGTCCGACGACACCGACTTCGGCGGGATGCGCGCGATCGTCGCGACGACGGCCTCGACGTCCTTGACGCCGATCACCTTCTTGCGCTTCGCCGGGGGCAGCAGCATCTGCGAGGCGCCGACCTCGTCGATCACGTCGATTGCCTTGTCGGGCAGCTTGCGATCGTTGATGTAGCGCGCCGACAGCTCCACTGCGGTCTTCACGGCCTCGTTGGTGTAGCGGACCTTGTGGTGCTCTTCGAAATAGGTCTTGAGGCCGAGCAGGATGCGCACCGTGTCCTCGATCGAGGGTTCCTTCACGTCGATCTTCTGGAACCGTCGCAGGAGCGCGCGGTCCTTCTCGAAGTGGTTGCGGAATTCCTTGTAGGTGGTCGAGCCGATGCAGCGGATCGCGCCGCCCGAAAGCGCGGGCTTCAGAAGGTTGGACGCGTCCATCGCGCCGCCCGACGTGGCGCCTGCGCCGATCACC
>ERZ1645185.407-NODE-407-length-18225-cov-7.817116_pt1 | contig 18225 bp, 19 predicted proteins | sample MGYA00575351_ERZ1645185 | MGnify/ENA primary metagenome ERZ1645185 (study PRJEB40838, sample SAMN11284767) | freshwater sediment metagenome | isolation source: river sediment | host: Sediment | place: India: Jana village, Kanpur | collected 2015-12-17 ...
ATCCTCCGCAGCATCATCACGATCTCTGTCGCAACGAGTTTTTCAACAACATCGGGCAGCAGCCGTCCTTCCTTACTGACGAAAGCAGCCGTTCACAGGGCATACACCCTCAACGTCGGCAACCTGCACGATACCGGTCATTTAACTGCGCCAACGCCACCGGCAGCATTGGCCGAATTCCCGACAGTTCGGTGAGCCCACTCGAATGACCGTTTTTAGCAATAACCGCCATCAACTGAAACCAACGCTAACATCGGCTTAGGTCAGTCAGATTCGGCTGACGTTGACGCGGACGGTAAACAAAGGTGCATGATTGTGTTTACCAATTGGGGTGCCGCAATGAACTAACGCAGAATCTCTGGGAGCGCTACGGCTTCACCGACAACCCCTACGACACTTAAGCGCTGCCGCTCTGCACCTCTGCGTCCCTGTCCGTGCAGGTGGCGTACATCCCGCGGGCCGAAGGGGCCACGACGGCGGATCTGCTGACGAACTTTCTGCACAATCCGGGCAGGGGCCGCATCGTTGTCGAGGGCGACCCCGGTGTGGGCAAGACCACCTTCGTATTTTGGCCTAGCCACCGGAACCGCACCGAGGTTGGCGTAACCTTTTAAGACCTGCCGAGCTTATTGTTTTTATGAATCCAGCAAAGCACAGAAGGAAATGTGATCACCCCGACTTTTGTTGAGACATTCTTGGTAAAGACTGGCCGTTGATTTGCCCACTTTTGGCGAGTGTGAGCTGGCGAGGTTGAGTCATAAAATGCATCTCGTGTTTGGAATGGAACTTGCACATACGGTACTGTTCTTGACTGCTGGTTGTAGAAATGAAGGACGGATCAAAACAAGTCTGTGAGCCAATAAACTGCTCGCATTTTCAGAAAGCGAGATTTCTTTTTACCACTGTTGTACTGGGTGTGGTCACGGTTTACGGTACTGTAGGTTTTTCCGCAGACAGCAAAATTCCAAGTGGATTTCATGCGGTGGACAAGCCTGCCAGTCAGGAGGCGAAACCTGTGAAAGCCGAACCGCCACTTGCCAGAAAATGGCAATTCAAGCTGGACGATTTCTATGATCCGGCTAATCCAGGTTACGACCAGTTGCAACGGCCGATGGAATCCATGGCCGGACTGCCCACAGATGTTCGCGGTCAGGTGGACTGGATGCATGTATTGAGGACAGGACAGATTCAACCTCGCCAGTCCCTGAAGGCTAACGAGAAGATGGAAGTCCTTGATCTGGACATCATCATGATAAACACCCGCGAGATGCCATTCGTGAAGTTTCCGCACAAATCGCATACCGAGTGGCTGGCGTGTTCCAACTGCCATCCCGCGCTGTTCGAGAAGCGCACTGGTGCGGCATCAATAACCATGAACGATATTTTTCGGGGCAAGTACTGTGGCGCCTGCCATGACCGGGTAGCCTTCATTACCTACTTTGCCTGCGACCGCTGTCATAGCGTGCCACAACAAAAAGGGGCGCTATGGAGTGTGCCTGCAGACTGAATCGACTACCGATTCAATTCACAAAGTCACCGATCTGCCTGATTACGGCAAAGTTCTGCGCATCCTTGCCTGGCTGATGAAAGGAGAAATGCGGGCAGCCATCCTTCCAGAAAAAACGCAATTCGCAATCATCCGGCAACCCGCACAGCAGAAACATGATGGCGGATTGCAGATCCTCAAAGCACGCTTGATCGTCCATTTCATGCATTTCCATTGGGTAAAAAAATGCCTTTAACCGCGCACTGGCGATTAAAGGCAAAGAGGGATGGATTGATCAGCGCTGCGTGCGGCAGGACTTGGCGCAAGCCGTACCACAGGCATTGCCGCCAGAGTTGTCAACTCTGGCCCAGGCCACGAGCGGCTTCATTGCACGCAGGGGCCAGAGCAGGGCCATGCCGGCTTTTTTGATCAGGCAGTTCTTTTCTGCGGATTTCTTGGGGGGAGGGGCAACAGCGATGCACATGTTGATCACCGGTTGATGATGTCGCCCTTCATCGAACCCAGCAGGCTCAGAAGATCGTTTTTCTCTTTGGCCGGGACCTTGAATTTATCCAGCGTCTTCACCAGATCATCGACCAGCGCGTTGAATTCGGCTTCGGTGATGTTCATGCCGGTATGGCCGGATTTCATGTCGCGCCCGGTGTATTTGCAGGGGCCGCCGGTGCCCTGGCAGACGAAATCCACCATCTGAGATTTCAAGCGAACGGGATTGCTGTTTGCAAAACGCTTGTTGATGCGGTCATCGGCCGCCACATTGCCAACAAAGTCATCAATGACGGCGACGATGGCTTCCTTGCCACCCAGCCGCTCGTATAGGCTTTTTTCCTTGGGCTGCATGGTGCCGCAGGCGGACAGCAACAGGCTGGCGGCCATGATCATGGGAAGAAAAATTCTTGAAGCTTTCATGCTGGACTCCTCTTTAAGTGAATAAGGCAAATCGTCTAATGGACTGGCAGCAAACAGTTCGCCATCCAGTGAGGCGAACTGTACCGGTTTGAAATGCCTTGATCTGTGACTTAAATCACACCGCCAGGAAGGCGGTGTTTACTTGATATGGCAGGTCAGGCAAAGCGTACTGCCTGTATTGGCCACGCGCAGGAAAGTCGGATTGAAGTTGGAACCCGGTGCGCCGGATGGGACGCCATGCGGGTCATGGCAGGTGGCGCATTCGACTTCGTAGCCTTCGCCGGTATCGTAGATCCGCACTTCTTTTGTATCCGCGCGGCTATTGCCGTTGGTGTCAAAAAACTTCAGGCTGCCGCGTGTGCCGGTGGTGGCATTGAAATCCGTGCCGGGGCCTGTAGTGGTGGGGTAGAGAATGCCGACCGGGTGATCATTGCGAAGATCGGTGCCGATGTAGAAGGCACTGAAATCCGTGGCAACTTCAAGTCCGCCGGGTGCCGAATGGCAAGCCATGCAGCCAACGCCGCCGCCAGGTGAAGTGGGACCAATGGCATGGTGATTGAGTGAGCGTGTGGTGCCTGGGTAGACGGCATTGTTTGCCCAGTTGTTGTCCAGATGATTTTCATCATGGCTGGTCTTGGCGGTCGCGCTGTAGCGGCCCGAGCCTGGCATGTTGATGATCGAGTCGATGGCCACCGTGCCATCATGGCAGGACAGGCAGGCCAGGGAATTGGCGCCGGGCTGGGTGACGGGCTGGCTCAGGGTAGAGGTTCCCAGTTGGTCATAGGTCTGGTAGGTGTTGCTGATATAGGTGCGGTTCCACAAGGGAATCTGCTGCACCTGGGGGGTGTCGTTGGCGCCGTGCGGTGTATGGCAATAGACGCAGACTTCGCCGTAATTATTGCGTGACGTAATCATCGCGCCGCTGACCGGGGTGGTGTTTTGGGTCAGGTTGTGACGCGTATTGATGATGCTGCCCTGATTGGTGAAGTTGGTGGGATATTCCGCGGCCTGGGCGAAGTTGAAACCCAGTACCGCCAGTAGAGCTATTCCAAGCCCCATTTCCCTGCCTAACCTGGTCATGTGTTTCCCCAAATGATTAAACCTGATTGATCACAGGGTCGATGCAAGAAATATTCCCGAAATGATTAAATTGAGCACCCCTGCCAATGCCGCATGAATAGTGTGTTTGCGGATATTTGAATTACAAACGAGAGTTCATTTACTCGAAAATCCCAAAATCGAGAATCCGGAAATGGGAATCCAGCCAGAAAAAATGAAATGCCTGGCTAGTGAGAATTCAGGATTTATTTGAGGTACTGCCTGGCTTCCTTTTCCGGTAGCCGCCGCAGCACTTCAACTTTGCGCAGATATTGATCCGCCACATACACACGGCCTGCCTCATCGATTGCGATACCCGAAGGCAGGACAAACTTGCCGGGTCCGCCCTCGATGCCATGCATGCCCATGGGTAGCAGCAACTGGCCCTGGGAATCGAATACCTGAACATTGGCAAAGGAGGCGTCCGTCACGTAGATATTGCTGTCGCGGTCGATGGCGAGCCCGCGCGGCCGGGCAAACTGGCCCAGGCCGTTGCCGACCGAGCCGAATTCGCGCAGAAATTCACCCGCGGGACTGAATGCCTGCACCCGGAAATTTCCCGCATCCAGCACATGGAGCGTGCCGTCCGGCCCCAAGGCAGCCTGAACCGGGACATTGAATTCACCAGGCTGACCGCCACGCCTGCCGATGGTTTTAACAAACTGGCCGGTTTCATCAAACACCTGGATACGATGTTTGAAGCTTTCATTATTCGCGCGGTCCACCACATAAATGCGTTTCCCATCGGGGCTGACCGCGATGCCAACCGGATATTCAAGTAGCGCCGGGCTGCCGACGGTACGCTGATACAGGCCCAGATGGTCATAGATAACAACCTCCCTGCGGCTGGCATCCACGGCATACACCAACCCGTTTCCGTCGATGGCCAATGCCAGCGGCTTGATCAGGTCACCGGGTGGACGCAGGCCCATTTCAAAGACTTTACGGCGGACGATGTCGAATACCACGATGCGCCGCTTGACGGTGTCGGCGACATACACCTGTCCCTGGGAAGCGGCGATACCAGCGGGTTTTTCCAGTATCGGCTCGGTCGGGATGGATTCGCCGGTCATGACGCGCCTGAGGCGGGCCTTTTCTGTTTCCACCATGACACTGGCCGGGGATATCAGGCTGGCTTCCCAGGCATATCGAGGCAACTCGGGCGGGGGCGGCCAAAGCAATTGTGCGGGCTTCCCTTCCTTTACCGGCGGCGCGGGCGCGCATGAGACCAGAACCAGTCCGAAGGAAATCAGCGCAAGCAGTGTGTTTGCACGCACGCTTAATCCTTGACGGGATGGAATGCCCGGGAGATGTAGTCCATCAACGCCTGAATTTCGTTTTCACTCAGTACGGATTTCCAGGCCGGCATGGAGGTGCCGGTCAAGCCGTCGCGAATCACATTGCGCAAGCGTGATCGGGTCATGGTATCCATGGCGGGGCCGGTCAGATCACGCGGATGCGGTTCGAGAAAACTGCCTATCCAGTTTCGGCCGGTACCATCGGCGGCGTGGCAGAACGCGCAATTGGCCTGGTAGATTTTTTCGCCATGTTTCTCTTCCTTTGTCAGCTCAGCTATTTTCGGCGGACGGTCATGCAGGGCATAGGGGCTGGCGCTGGCAATGGCGTCCACCTTGGGCGGCGTCTGGTGGGAATACTGATTGCGTGGATAGGAAAGCGGACGGCCTTCCCACACCGGTCCCTCGTTGTTCACCTTCGCGCGGTCATGGCAGCTCACGCACGAAGTCAAATACAAGCGGCGGCCTGATTTCTGCTCCGCGGTAAGCTTTTCAACCGGCGTATCCAGCGTAATTTCGCCTCGGGCGAACGGAAACGCCGCTGCATAACGCTCGTGCTCGGGCCAGCCGTTTTCCCGCGTGTGATAGCGCGTATTGGTCGCGCGGTTGGTGATGAATTCCTTTTGTACAAAATCTGCAACGAGCTCGATCTCGGCTGGCTTCAGTATTTTTTCGAATCCCGCCATGGCCGTGCCGGGGCGGCCATTTCGAATGGATGCGATCAATCTTTTGCGGTCAAGCAATCTGGCTGCCGGCGAAGTGAAATCGCGCGGCGCCGGGCTCAGATAGGTGGCGGCGAGGGTTTTGGCATCGCCTGAATAGCCGTGGCAGTAGTAGCAGCGGAAGTTGTAGATTTTGCGGCCCGCTTCATGACGATCAATTGCCCAGGCCGACTGCATCCAGAGCAGCGCGCCAAGCAGAATCCATCTCATGAATCGCTCTTGCCGGCTGAAGCTTTCTTGTCTTCACGAATAAAGCGTTGAAAGACAAATTCTGAAACATCGGCAATCTGCTGGGCATCAAGCACCTTGTTCCACGCCGGCATTTCGGTGCCGATCTTGCCCTTGGCCACAGCCAGGTAGAGCGCTGGCCGGTTGAACGCGGCACGCGAGGCCGCATGCAGGAAATTGCGCGGCTTGGGATTGATGAAGTAGGCGCGCGGTCCGCGGCCGTCACCGGTATTGCCATGACAGGTGGCGCAATTGGCCAGATAAAACGCCTCGCCACGCGCCGCGCGGCCTTTCAGGCCATCCGGCATGGGCGCGGACATGTCGATTTTTACATGGGTGGAAGGCTGTGAAGCATCCTTTCCGCCACCGGGTGTGCCGTGAGCATAGGTGCCGGATATTCCAGGAATGGGCGCGTCACGCATAAAAGTTGCGCGGACATAATCCACCACGGTTTCGATGTCGGCTTTTGACAGTTGGGTTGCAAAACCCGGCATAGCCGTATCGGGCCGTCCATGACTGACCGCGGTGATCATGCGCTCGCGGGTGAGTTCCGCGCTGGCCCTTGGCGAAGTGAAATCGATGGGCGGCTTTTGCATGTTGGCCGCGGCCCAGGAAGAGCCATTGCCCTTGTCACCATGGCAGACCGAGCAGGTGCGGGCGTAAATGTCGCGTCCGCGATTGGGTCCCTTGGTCGCGGTGGCTGGCATGAAGGTATTGCGCACGTAATCGACCACGCCTTCGATATCCTTCTTCGAGAGTTGGGTAGACCAGCCCACCATGGCTGTGCCCGGCTTGCCGTTGGCCACGATGGCGATCATGGAATCGCGTGTCAGCCGCGAAGCGATCTGTTGATTGGTGAAGTCGGCGGGGGGCGGGTTCAGGGATTTCTGCGCGCGGCTCTTGCCATCGCCACGATCGCCGTGACATACGGAGCAGTAATTATGATAGGTCGCGGCCGGCTCGTGCCGTCCCTGCGTTTTATCATTCGCGGCCAGAACAGGCTGCGCGCATGTCAGCAGCAGGACAAGAGCCAGACGTGATGGCAATTTCATGTGAAATGCTCCGGAATTGATGGATATCAATTTTCATGGCAGCAAAAACAATGCCATTGGTATACATATTGCCTGCGTTATATCAACACATGGTATTGGATTGCAAAGGAGAAATGGAAATGAGCCGTAGTGGAATCCGGATCACTCGCGTCATGACGCATGCTGCCCTGGCGATATTGGCCGTGCTCTCTGGCTGCGCGCTGGAGCCCGAATCGCCGGTAAAACGCGATGTCGTGATTGCCTATCCGCCCGAAGAGCCGCGTTTTTATTACGAGCGCACCATCATGTCCAGCGCCGACATTGTCGAAGAGGAGAAAGGCGCCGGTCTGCGCCGCATGATGACCGGCGAGGCGAAAAGCGGCGAGGGCATGGGCAAGCCTTATGGTCTCGCGGTTAAAAAAGGAAAGCTTTACGTCAGCGACACAGTGCGCAAGGAAATCCTGCTGTTTGATATTCCCGGCAAGCAGTTCAAATTGATAGGTGACAACGAACCGGGCAACCTGGCGCTGCCGCTGGGACTGGATCTGGATGCCGCCGGCAATCTGTATGTAGCGGATGGCACCCTGAAAAGAGTCATGGTCTACGATCCGACCGGAAAATATCTGCGCAGTATCGGTGATGGACATCTCAATGACCGGCCTTCTGGCATTGCCGTAGACCCGGCCGGAAGCCGTGTGTATGTGGTCGAGACCGGCGGCGTCAGCAGCACCAATCACCGTGTGCGGGTTTTCGATGGAAAAACCGGCCAGCACCTGTTGGATATCGGCAAGCGCGGCAGCGCGCCGGGGGAATTCAATCTTCCGCGTGACGTGGTGCTGGCGCCCAATGGCAAGTTGTACGTGGTGGATGGCGGCAACTTCCGTGTTCAGGTCTTCGAGCCGGACGGCAAGTTCATTCGTTCATTTGGTGAAGTGGGCCAGCAGACCGGACAGTTTTCGCGTCCCAAGGAACTGGATGTGGACCGTGACGGCAATCTGTATGTCGTGGATACGGCATTCGGCAATTTCCAGATTTTCAATGCGGAAGGCCAGTTGCTGCTGTATGTCGGCGGACGCAGCGCCAACAATGAACCCGGCAAATTCATGCTGCCGTCGGGCATTGCCGTGGATGAAGACGGGCGCGTCTATATGGTGGATCAATATCACCGCAAAGTGGATGTCTTCCGGCCTGCGGCGCTGGATACCAAGGCGGGTTTTAAAGCGCTTTCCGAAGTGAAAAAATAATTTGCCCAATCCACCAGGATTTTCATTCCAATTCTTCCCATTCCCGGGAATGACGTGACCTGATTTTCCACTTTCGGGAATATTCAACACACATCTTCCTGAAAAACCGCGTTGTTCCAAAGGGAAACCATCTGGCACGAAAGTCGCATGAACAACATTGCCTCCCCGGCAGCAGTTTTGGTTTAAAGGGGTTTTTATTTAACTTTTAGTTTGTTCAAGAGGAGGAAACCATGAACATGCTTAAGCGGTTTACGCAATTGACTCGCGCCACGATGGGCGGGCTGACTGCGGGCGCCATCCTGCTGTCGGGTGCGATGATTGCGCCGGACGCCATGGCTGGCATTTCTACGACCAAACACAATCTTGGCAGCGCGGGTACGGGCACCAACACCTTTAGCGGTACGGCGGAACTTTGTGTGTTCTGCCATACCCCACACGGTTCGGATACCAGTGCTGTCGTTCCCTTGTGGAACCGGAAACTGTCCGCACCGGGCATCTACACAACGTATGACAGTCTGGGAACATCCACCCTGGATGGCGGCACGGCACCTGTCGGCTCGGTTTCCATCGCCTGCCTCTCCTGCCATGACGGCACACAGGCCATGAACACCATGCTGAATGCGCCGGGATCAGGTAACTATAATCCTGCCGGCTTTGTTCTTCCTGGCACATGGACCGGTCCTGCCGGGACAGCTACACCAGTCGGTTCGCTCAACTATGCGACGGCCAGCATCGTGAACATCGGCACCGATCTCAGAAATGACCACCCGGTCGGTATTGAATATGGTGGCGGCGGACTTTCCGCAGCCACACAAGGTGGAGCTGCTTCTGGTACCGTGGTTGACCCTGACTTCTTCACACCAACTGATACGCTGGCCGGTAGCACCCGGGTCTGGTACGTCGATACCGGCGGTGCCGGACGTCAGAAAACCGATATCGCGCTGTATACGCGCGGCCCGACGGATCATGGGCTGGGTGCTGGATTCAGGCCCTTTGTGGAATGCGCGAGCTGCCATGACCCGCATACGGACGCCAACCCGACTTTCCTGCGCACATCCAATGCTGGTAGCGCGGTCTGTCTTGCCTGCCACAACAAGTAGTCGCAAATCGTAAATAGTATTCCCTCCTTTTGGCCAGGCTTCGTGCCTGGCCTTTTCTTTGCATAGTCAGAATTAAGCTGGCCAGGATTAAATCAGCCAGGACCATCCCTCAGGCAGAACAGGAGTTAAACCATGCAAGCCTTTTCCCGTGCCATTCAACTGAGCGTTGCGCTGATAATCGCGGGCGTCGCCCTGCCTTCCATGGCGGAAACCAAGAAAGCCCCTACCGAGCAGGCCGTGTTCGCCACCGTGGGCAAGGAGGTCATTACCCGGCAGTCTTACGACAAGGCATTTGCCACGGCCACCGCCCAGAAGTTCTATCACGGCAAGCCGCCGGAAGCCGAGGTGGCGGCCTTGCAAAGGGAAGTCGGCGATCAGATGGTGAACCACATCCTGCTGTCGGCCGAAGCAAAAAAACGCGGCCTGAAACCCGATACGGCATGGGTCAAACAGGTCGTCGACAGTTATGAAGCGCGCTATCACGGCAATCCGCAATGGCAGAAAGAACGCGCGCGCATTATTCCGGAATTTACCCAGCGACTTGAGGAAGACAGCCTGGTCAAGCAACTGGAAGAGAAAGCGCGCAAGGTGGGCGCGCCATCCACCGAGCAGGTAAAGAAATTCTACAGCAGCCATCCGGAAAAGTTCACCGAGCCGGAACAGGTCAAGATTTCGCTCATCCTGCTCAAGGTTGCGCCATCACAACCCAATGCAGTATGGGAGGCCGCGATGAAGGAGGCCGATACCATGGTCAAGCAGTTGCGGGGCAAGGCGAACTTTGCCGACATGGCCAAGTTGCGCTCGGGTGACGAATCAGCAGAAAAAGGCGGCGACATGGGGTACGTGCATCGCGGCATGATGCCCACCGCCGCGCAGGACGCCGTGGACAAGCTCAAGCCCGGTGAAATCAGCGAAGCAATCCGCCTGCTGGAAGGCATAGCCATTATCCGTCTGGATGAAAGGAAGTTGGCGAAGCTGGTCAGCTTCGAGCAAGCCCGTGAACGGGCAGCCGGATTGTGGGAACGCGAGGAAAGCGAACGCGCCTGGAAAGGATTGATCGAGCGGCTGCGTGAGCAAACCCCGGTCAAAATTGATGAGTCGCAGTACCTGCCGATTAAACCGGCCGCCAGCCAGGCTGCTGCCGCGAAAAAATAATAATTGACAGGAATGTTCAGTGTGGCGGAAGCCAGTAACACAAAAGCCAGTATTCCGCGCCAGCAGAATCATGCTGCTGGTGTCGGCTTTGCTGGCGTCCATGGAGAGCGCCGGGGCGGATAACCCGGCTGCCCAGGCGCAACCGCCCGCCACCCCGGAGAGCGCCGGGACGGCAAAGCCCGCGCGCCGGCTGGTCATTCCCCCCATACGCTGGTGGGGAAGCCTGACCTACGATTACACCCAGGAATTTTCCGATGAAGACAGCGTTTCCAGCCAGCTTGTGATGGGCCAGATCAATGCCAGCACCTTTATCTGGGCGCCCTGGCTGGCACAGGTGAGCGGTGGACTGGGCCTTGCCTTCAATACGGTCGACGCAGAAAACCAGCAGGAAGGCGAAGTGCTGACCGGCAATATCAGGCTTAACCTTTTTCCTGTTTCGCGCTTTCCCTTTGAAGCCTATTTCGACCATAGCGACAGCCGTCAGAACGGCACGGTTGTTGGCGACCATTTCACCTCGACCCGTTATGGCATCAAGCAAAGCTATAGCCCGTTCAAGAGTAATACCCGCTATCACTTCAGTTACGACCACACCACGCAAAGCCGAGATACGACGGGCGATGACAATTTTGATGGCCTGAATCTTGAAATGAGCACCCAGTTCAAGAATCACAGCTTCCAGGCGGATGCCAGATGGACTGAAAACACCAGTAACGATGGCACGAACGATAACAGTTACCGCACGTTGATCGGGCAACATTCCTGGAGACCGAGCCCCCGTTTTTCCCTGGATAACCTGGCCAACCTGACTTTTACCGAAACGGGCTCTGGGGTCAGTCCGGTCGAAAGCACTTTTCTGCAGGTATCCAGCCAGGGCATCTGGCGCGATACCGCGAATAAATGGCTGGTGACGGGAGGCGCGCGCCTGTTTGGCTTTTCCACGGCAGCCAGCGGTACCGACACGGATATTCAGTCGCTTAATCTCAATCTGGGCGCGAACTACCTGTATTCGCAAACGACACGATTTTTTGGCAACTTCAACGCCACCCAGACGGAGGGTTCCGCCGCCAGCGGACTGACCACCAACCAGACGCTTGGGGTCACCTATCAGCCCGTGCCTATCCCAATAGGAAAATGGACCTACCTCTGGTCAACCTCGGGTTCAATCAGCAACCGCACCGGAGATACGGATAGCGGCCAGCATGTTTCCGCTCAGGGAAATCATGGCATCGATCGCACCTACAACCTGAGCGAGCGTTCCTTTGTCAGCCTCAACCTGAGCCAGAATCTGTCTACCGATTTTGATACGGTCAATGAATCCATACATCGAATCGGCCACAGCTTCAGTGCGGGCTGGTCTTATACCGAGGGGCCGGCCCAGACGCTGATGCGCGTGTCGCTTTCGGATTCAAGAAGTGTGTCCGGCCAGTCCCAGGCCTTTCAGCTGGCTAATCTGCAAATATCCCGCAACCAGCAGTTGTCCACCCGTTCTGCCTTGACCGGCAACTTCACCCTGCAAGCCACCCGGCAGGAAGACAACGATGGTCAGGTGACCGAAAACCTGTCGGGCAGCGGCGACCTTGTTTATCAGCATCAGCGTGCCTTCAATGTTCCACGGTTGCGCTTCATTTCACAATTGCGGCTGAATCTGAGTGAAAGCGAAACACAGAATCTTGGCGAGCTGACGCCTGCCGTGCGTGAACAGGAAACTGCCTCCTGGGATAACCGCTTTGACTACATGATCGGACGCACCACCCTCAGCCTCAGCCTGCGGGTTTCCCGCGTGGACGAAAAGGAACGGGAATTGCTTATGTTCCGCATAACCCGCCTGTTTGGCGACTATTAATAATCCGAAAAAAGGAGAGCCATGATGCAGCGCCTGATTAAGCTGGCTATCGCTATCGCCGTGATTGCCGGAGCCTGGCTAGGGGTCAGCATGACCGTACAAGCCGAATATGGGGATGTGGTCATGAATAACTATTCGGACAAGGCCGGCATGCGGCCCGTTGTTTTTCCCCACTGGTTCCACCGCGTGCGCTTTCGCTGCAAGGTCTGCCACGCCGACCTGGGCTTCAAGTTCAAGGCGGGCGGCAATGAAATCGACATGCTGAAAATCATCGACGGCCAATACTGCGGCTCCTGCCACAACGGCGAGATTGCCTGGTCAGTCGAGAATTGCAATCTGTGTCACTCCGGCAAGCCCGGCACCCCGACCCAGGTGCACGAAAGCACGATCCAGAAACTCTCAGCCCCGGCTGGCAAATAATAGGGAGACTATCATGCGCAAGATTTTCAGTGCTTTCCTGATTTTGGGAATCAGCTTGGGAACCGCGACTGCCGCCGAACCTGCCAAACCAGCCACCTCTAAGAAGCCGGCAGTGGTGCCAGCGGCTGCAGTGGTGACAGCTCCAGCGCCTGCCTCGGTTGCCGCTGCCCCAGCGGGTGATGTCAATACCTTTAACCGCCTGCTTACGGTACACAAGCGTAATCTGCCGCCACCCGAAGACGGCATCCATGATCCGGCCAACAATGAAACCCATTCCCTGCAACCGCCGCTCGAAGCCTTCAAGGAACTGCCAAAAAGCACGGCGGGCAATCGCGTGAACTGGGTCAAATCCATGAACGATAAAAAGATCACGCCACGTTATGATCGTCTTGATCCGAAGGCTGAGCCGGTCGTCATGGATCTGAACATCGTGCGCGAAGTGAAAGGCTCCATGCCCGATGTGGTGTATCCACACAAGCAGCATACCGAATGGCTGGACTGCTCCAACTGCCATCCCGCCATTTTCATTCCGCAGAAAGGTGCCAACCAGATCAGCATGGCCTCCATTCTGCTGGGCCAGAAATGTGGTGTGTGTCATGGAAAAGTAGCCTTCCCGGTTTCGGAATGCCGTTTGTGTCACTCACAACCTAAGGCGTCGGCCGCCAAAACCAGCGCCAAGCCATGAAGCACGCTTTGGGTGGACTTGCCTTCACCCTGTCCATGCTGGTTGTAGGTGGAGATGCATGGGCAGCCGATAGTGCCCAGCTGCTTCAGCAAAAGATGGCGTTGGTGGAAAAGCTGATCGGCGCCTTGCCCAAGGATAATGCGGCTGACTCTCCTGATTTGCGCATGCATGCGGAGGAAGCCCAGGCCCATTTGACGAAAGCCAGGGCTTCGCTTGCCGCGGGCAATCATCAGGCCACCGAAGCGGAGCTGGATCAGGCCATGCGTCATCTATCCAAGGCGCGCAAAGGTTCGGCAGGCGTCAAAAATGAGGAGCGCGAAGCCTATAAGCAGATTTCGCACAGCATGGAATCCATGCTGGAATCCTATCGTCAAAGCGTGGAGCGCATAGACCAGAAAGATCCCCGAAGAGCCCAGGCCAATACAAACATCAATCAGGTGGCGCTCATGATGGACCAGGCCAGAAAGCTGGCGGAAAGCCAGGTCAGGGCCGCCACTTCCATGATGCTGGCTGCCCAGAAGTCCATGCTGCAAGGATACAGCACGGTAATAGGCAGCGACACGGTGGTGTATTCGCAAACCTTCAATTCGCCGAAGGAGGAATACCGTTACGAACTGGAACGCAACAAAAGTTATCAGGAACTGATTCCGCTGGCGAAAGCGGAGTTGAAGCCCTCGCAGGAAGTGATGCTCAAAATGGAAGCCATGGTTGAGGAAAACCGGGTCAAGCTCAAACTGGCTGAGGTCAAGGCCGGTCAATTCGATTTTATGGGCGCGGTCGCCAGTTTGCAGGAAGGCACCGACGCCTTGCAGCGCGCATTGTTGAATGCCGGCCTGACTGTGCCAGGCATGCAAGCAGAAGGAATGAAACGATGAAAGCAGTTTATGTCACCCTGATGCTGATCCTTTATGCATCAGGCAATCCGGCCCTGGCCGAAAGCATGGCAGATCAGGTTCAGCGCCGGCTGGAGTCTGTTCGCACGCTGATTGAAACCTCCACCGCCGCGAAACAGATCGATTCAAGCAAGAATGCGAATGCATTGGCGTCGCGGGAGCAGGCGCGTAATCTGCACCAGCAGGCCCAGGCAGCATTCAATAGCGGTGACCATGAAAAGGCGGGGCGCCTCCTGACGCAAGCTTCCCAGCAGATGTTCTCCGGCGTTCGGCTGGCCAATCCGGAAGAAATCAATGGCAGAAAAAAATGGCGCGACTACGAGGCCAAACTGGCCAGCGCACGTGCCTTGCAGGAGGCGCAAAAACGCGTGGGGGTTGAAAAATCCGATACCGAAGCCAGGAAAACCACGGCAAAAGTTGAAGCCATCCTGGCAGATGCGGAACGTACTTCTACCAAGGATATCGACAAGGCCATCGTCTTGGTCAATCAGGCTTATCTGATCTCCAAGGCGTCGGTGGGCAACATGCGCGGCGGTGAAACCCTGGTGCGCTCGCTCAACTTCGCCACCAAGGAAGAGGAATACCACTACGAAGTCGACCGCAACGATACCCACCAGATGCTGGTGAAGATGCTGCTGGACGAGAAGCGCGAGAGCCAGGGCGTGGACCGCATGGTTCAGGGGTTTGTCGACAAGGCAACTGATCTTCGCAAGCAAGCCGAATCCAGGGCTGTGAGCAAGGACTTCGAAAATGCCATCAAACTTCTTGAGGATTCCACCAAGGAGTTGGTGCGCGCGATTCGCGGTGCGGGCATTTATATTCCAGGCTGATTTTCGTTAAAAAGAAAAGGATCAGGCAGTGAGCGCGCGCATTTCAAAAATACTGTTGCTTGTCCTGATGCTTGGCGCGTCCAGCATGATCTGGGCAGGTAAATGGTCACCCGTTACGGCAGATGAGCTGCACGATCCGGCCGAACCCGGCATCAAGCTGCTGCAAAACCCGGGGGAGGCATTGAGCAAGCTGCCATCGGACTCAGTGGGCAATCAGGTGGACTGGGTGAAAGCGCTGGAAGGCGGATACATCAACCCCCGTACCAATGTGCTGCCGGAAACCAAGGTCAGGGTGCTCGACACAGAAGTGCTGATGAAGCGTACTGGCGAGATGCCGATGGTCAAATTTCCCCACAAGCCGCACACGCTCTGGCTTGATTGCAGTAATTGCCACGAACACTTGTTCAAGAGCAAGGCGGGCACTTCCAACGTCAACATGATGCAGATTCTTACCGGAGAAAAATGCGGTTTGTGCCACGGCGCGGTTGCCTTCCCGCTGACCGAATGCACGCGCTGTCACAGCGTGCCCAGGGAGAAGATCAGGTGAGAAATATTCTATTTATCCTGGCAGCGATATACACCCTGACGGTTGCTGTGCCCGCTTCGGCCGAATATGGCGACGTGGTGTTGAACAAGAACTCAGAGAAGGAAGGCGTTCGACCAGTCGTGTTTCCGCACTGGTTTCACCGGATCCGTTTCCGTTGCAAGGTGTGCCACAGCGAATTCGGCTTCCAGATGCGGGCGGGCGGCAATGTGGTCAAAATGGCGGATATCGTGGATGGCAAATTTTGCGGCATGTGCCATAACAACACCATTGCATGGGGCCCTGAGAATTGCAATCTGTGTCATACGGGGAAGCTGGGACTTCCTTCCGGCATTCAGGGCGGCAATCAAACCAAAGGGCCGGGCCACTGGTAGGCCTGGAAGGTTCACATGATTACTTGCTGTCGAATGCTGATTCTGGCGGCACTGGTATGGTCGGGTTCCGGCCATGCCTCTGGTCAGGCACCAGACGGTAATCTGATTGCGTCTGGCGCACCAACCGCCAATGAACTGGCGCCGATAACCGGCGCGTCGGCCTTGGGTTCGGCGGTGGGATTTGTGCGCCTGGCCTATCCCGTTGCGATAGCGGCCAAGGGGCAGGATATTTATATCGCCGATTCTGGGCTTAACCGGATTTTCCGCTACGACCGGGCCGGCCAGACCTTGCAGCCCTTTGCCGGACTTCAGGCCCGTCAGGATACCCGCCTGGCCATGGGTGCCGATCTCTCGCTTTACGTGCTGGAAAGCCTAGACCGGCGCATCGCCCATTACAGCCGCAACGGAACCTTGCTCAGAACCTATGCGGATGACGCCAATCTTGGCCGTCCGGTTGCGTTTGCCGTGGATGAGGCCAGCGGCAAGCTGTGGGTGGCGGATGGCCTCTATAACCAGCTCGTCGTATTCAATATGCGCGGCCGGATTGCAGAGGTCGTCCGCCTGCCAGTGCAAACGCTTTCCATCGGCGACATGGCCATTGGGCGTGGCATCATCCATGTTTTGGACACGGGGAATGGACAGGTGCTTTCTCTTTCGCCCGATGGCAGACTGGTTTCCATGATTGGCCGGGATTCCCTCAAACAGCCCGTTGCCCTGGCTGCGGACAGACAGGGCCGACTATATGTGGCCGACATGGGCAGTCACCGGATTCATGCGTTTGCCGCGGATGGACAGCCCCATCTGTTTCCTGTGCACATTAATGCGCAGGGCGGAATCGCGATTGATGAAGGCCGACTGTATGTGGCCGATCCTGTGCAGGCGCGGGTCCGTGTGATGTTGATCATGGGCGGGGGCTGAGTCAATGCGTTCGATTATTTTCTGCGCATTATTGACGGGTTTGCTGGCGGGCTGCGCGACCGGCCCCAAGGTGCTGGATTTCGATTCCAATGGCTTGAAAGAACCGCTCATGTTTCCCAAGGGAGCGGAAGTTCCACGTTATCTTTACCTGGGCGATCTCACCGGCGAAAACAATTTCAAGCGACAAGGCGAAGAAGGGTATGGCACGGCACGAACAGTCTTCAACTGGCTGGTCGGTCTCGTGGGCAATGTACCGCATGTCGTTGAACTGCAACGTCCGCAATCCGGCTATACCGATAAGAGCGGCCGGGTGTATGTCACGGATGTTTCAAGGCAAGCGGTATTCGTCTTCGATTCGTCACTGGGCGAACTGAAGCTTTGGGAGATGGCAGAACCCCATGTGCGGTTCAAATCGCCGGTTGGCATCGCATCTGGCCCACAAAACACTCTGCTGGTGGCGGATGCCGAACTGGGACTGGTTGCGCGATTGAATGCAGATGGACAGCCCTTGACCAGCTTTGGCAAAGGCGTGTTGAAGCGCCCGACGGGCATCACGCGCGATGAGGAAAAGGGCCTCACATATGTTGCCGATACCCATGCGCACGACATCAAGGTATTCGATGACCGGGGTGAGTTGATCGAAACCATCGGCAGCCATGGCGATGGCGCGGGGCAATTCAATTTCCCGACCCATCTGGCGTATTACGACGACAAGCTGTTTGTCACCGATACCCTGAATGCGCGCGTTCAGATTTATTCGCGCGATCAACAGCTGGAAAACACGTTTGGGAAACGGGGGATGTACGTAGGGAACATGGTGCGGCCAAAAGGCGTGACTGTGGATGATGAAGGCAATATTTATGTGATCGAATCGCTTTACGACACGCTGTTGATTTTCAATCCAGAAGGACAGTTGCTGATGACGATAGGCGGCACGGGCAAGGAAGCAGGCAAATTCTTTCTTCCGGCTGGCATCTGGACCGACAAGCGCAACCGGATTTATGTAGCGGACATGTTTAACGGAAGAGTCTCCATTTTCCAGTTTTTGGGAGAGGGCAAATGAAACGCGTCCAGATAGTGTTCCTGATGACGCTGGCCGGCATGGCGCTCTGGCTGGGGCAGCCGCGTGAGCTGTCCGCCGCGCGCATATCCGATGTTCGCTCGACCAAACACAATCTTTCAGTAACCGGGCCAGGTACGGTCAAGGCCACATCGGAAACCCAGGTGTGCGTGTTTTGCCATACGCCGCATGGTGCCGAGGACATTCCCGCCGCGCCGCTGTGGAACCGCAAAGCTTCCACTGCTACCTACACGCCGTATAGTTCCAGTTCCATCGAAGCGAACATCGCGGAAATGGCGGCCGCGCCTGGGGGCAGCTCCAAACTTTGCCTGTCCTGCCACGATGGCACCATCGCCATCGGCAATGTCAATG
>ERZ1645185.408-NODE-408-length-18180-cov-7.087890_pt1 | contig 18180 bp, 18 predicted proteins | sample MGYA00575351_ERZ1645185 | MGnify/ENA primary metagenome ERZ1645185 (study PRJEB40838, sample SAMN11284767) | freshwater sediment metagenome | isolation source: river sediment | host: Sediment | place: India: Jana village, Kanpur | collected 2015-12-17 ...
GCTTTCGACCAGATCGAGCAGCGTACCCAGCGTGCCTTCGCGCCGCAGCAGGGCGGCATTCATCGTCTCGCCGAGGTTGAGGTCCTGCAGGATCTCCGCGAGGGGTTTGCCGATGACGTTCTCGATCAGCGAAAAAATCCCGGCCATGAAAGCCTGGTCGCGCAGGGCCGCATCGCCCCCCCGGCGCTGCGCCAGCAGTTCCATCATGCGGCCCCGGGCGGCCGCCATCAGCAGCAGCGGGCTCGGGTAGGGCGTGCTGTCCTGCAGCGTGAACACCAGCAGTTGCAGCCAGCGCTGCAACTGCTTGCGCCCGAGCAGCATGAGGGCCTGGGAAACCGTCTCGATCTTGCGCACGGCACCGCCGCCGGCCGAATTGACCAGACGCAGCAGGTTGTAGGTGAGGTTGGCATTCTGCTTGAACACCCGCTCGATCTCGGCGGTGTCGGCGTCGGCCAGCACCAGGTCGAGCAGTTCCAGCAGGGCAAGCTGTGCGGGGTTGGCGCGCTTCACGCTGAGCACGGCCGGCTTGGCAAAGTAATAGCCCTGAAAAAGCTCGAAGCCCAGCGCACGACAGAAGTCTGCCTGTTCGTGGCTGTCGATCTTTTCAGCCAGCAGCTTGACCGGCCATTGCCGCAACTGCCCGACGAGCGCGCGCAGCGCGTCATCCGTATGCTGCATGAGGTCGATCTTGACGATATCCGCCAGCGCCAGCAGCGGGCGGTAGCTGTCATCAAAGACAAAATCATCCAGTGCGATGCGGTAGCCCATTTGCTTGAGCGCATGGCAGCGTGCGACGACCGCGTCGGTGACGGTCACGGTTTCCAGCAGTTCGAGCACGACCTGTTCACGCGGCAGGATTTCGACCAGATCCGACAGCAGCATTTCGGCGTTGACGTTGATGAAGCCGAGGTGGGGACCCAGCACGGCCTGGGCACCCATTTCACTGAAGGCGTGCTGGATCACGCTGGCTGTCGCCTGCATGTCGTCGGTTACGCCGGCTGCCTGCGTGCGACCCGAGCGGAACAGCAGTTCGAAGGCCACGACGCGCTGGTCGCGGTCGAGTATGGGCTGCCGCCCGAGGAAGATTTCGGTTGTGGGCACGGTTAGAGGCCGAGGCTGCTCCAGAGTGCGTCAACGCGCGCTTTCACGCCTGCGTCCATGACGATGGGCGTGCCCCATTCGCGGGTGGTTTCGCCCGGCCATTTGTTGGTCGCGTCGATGCCCATCTTGCTGCCCAGTCCCGACACCGGGCTCGCGAAATCCAGGTAGTCGATGGGCGTGTTTTCGACCAGCAGCGTATCGCGTGCCGGATCGACGCGCGTGGTCAGCGCCCACATCACTTCCTGCCAGTCGCGCACGTTCACGTCGTCGTCCATCACCAGAATGAACTTGGTGTACATGAACTGCCGCAGAAACGACCAGATGCCGAACATCACGCGCTTGGCATGGCCAGGGTAGGCTTTTTTCATGCTCACCACCGCCATGCGGTACGAGCAGCCTTCGGGCGGCAGGTAAAAATCGACGATCTCGGGGAATTGCTTCTGCAACAGCGGCACGAACACTTCGTTCAGTGCGACGCCCAGAATCGCCGGCTCGTCCGGCGGCTTGCCGGTGTAGGTGCTGTGATAGATCGGGTCGCGGCGCAGGGTGATGCGCTCGACGGTGAAAACGGGGAAATGATCCTGCTCGTTGTAATAGCCGGTGTGGTCGCCATAAGGCCCTTCCAAAGCTGTCTCGCCGGGATGGATCACGCCTTCGAGCACGATTTCTGCGGTGGCCGGCACCTGCAGATCGTTGCCCAGACACTTCACCACTTCGGTTTTCGCGCCGCGAAGGAGCCCGGCGAACTGGTATTCCGAGAGGGAATCCGGTACCGGCGTCACCGCGCCCAAGATCGTCGCCGGGTCGGCACCGAGCGCGACCGACACCGGGAAAGGCTCGCCCGGATGCGCCTGCGTGTGTTCGCGGAAATCCAGCGCGCCGCCGCGATGCGCGAGCCAGCGCATGATGAGCTTGTTGCGGCCGATCACCTGCTGGCGGTAGATGCCGAGGTTCTGGCGTTTTTTGTGCGGGCCGCGCGTAACCGTGAGCCCCCAGGTCACGAGCGGCGCCACGTCGCCCGGCCAGCAGTGCTGGATCGGCAGCCGACTCAAATCCACGTCCGCGCCTTCCCACACCACGTCCTGACACGGCGCGCTGCGGACTTCCTTCGGTGCCATGTTGAGCACTTGCTTTAACACCGGCCATTTTTCCCATGCGTCGCGCAGGCCTTTCGGCGGCTCGGGTTCCTTCAGATACGCGAGCAGCTTGCCGACTTCGCGCAGCCTTGCCGGATCGTCCTCGCCCATGCCGAGCGCGACGCGCTTGACCGTGCCAAAGAGATTGGCGAGCACCGGCACGTTGTGACCCTTGGGCTTTTCGAACAACAGCGCCGGCCCGCCTGCGCGCAGCACGCGGTCGGCGATTTCGGTCATTTCCAGATACGGATCGACCTCGACGGCGATGCGTTTGAGCTCGCCCATTTTTTCGAGTTGCGCGATGAAGTCGCGCAGGTCGCGGTAGATCATCCTGGAAACCTCAGTTGGACGCGCCCGATGGTGCGTCGGATCGGGTGACTGCCGCGAAGCAACGACGCCGCGGGCCGGGGCCCGCTAGGAGGCGCGACAAAGGCAGGCGCATGAGCCGGCGTGCCAGCGGGTGCGTAGCGGGCTCACCCTGGCGATGAATAGGATCGAAGGTGGAAAATTCAGTATTCATACAGGCCTCATCAGGGTGATAAGCGATCAACTGAGGTTTTTAGGATCGAGTGCGGATCCGTTGCAGTAAGGCCGTCGTCGAGGTGTGGTGCCGGAAGGGGATCGAATGCACGCTGCCGCCCCAGGCCATGACTTCGGCCGCACCGACGATGCGCTCGGGCGACCAGTCGCCGCCTTTCACCAGCACGTCGGGGTGGATGGCGAGGATGAGATCGAGCGGAGTGTCGGTGTCGAACGGGATGACCAGCGAAACCGATTCCAGTGCGGCGAGCAGGGCCAGGCGGTCCTCCTGGCGGTTGATCGGGCGGTCGTCGCCCTTGCCCTGGCGTTTCACCGAGGCATCGCTGTTCACGCCCACGACCAGTGACGCGCCCAGGGCGCGCGCTTCGTCAAGGTAGGTGACATGGCCGCGATGGAGTATGTCGAAACAGCCGTTGGTGAACACCAGCGGGCGCGGCAGGGTGGCCAGTGCGACGGCAAGCGTGTCGGCCCCGACGATCTTGCGCTCGAAACGGATGCCGCCCATGGCGTTCAGTTGATGTACTCGAACAGCGTGACGACCTTGGTGACGCCGGCCGTGGTGCGTGCGACATCAGTGGCAGCGTCGGCCTCGGCCTGGGAAACCAGACCCATCAGGTACACCACGCCGGCTTCGGAGACGACCTTGATCTTGATGCCGGGCACACGCTCGTCACGGAGCATGCGGGCTTTTACCTTGCTGGTGAGCGCCACGTCATTGGCGTCCGAGGTGAGCGAGGTCACACCGGAAATCGCGAGCTCGTTGAATACGGTGCGCACGTCGGGAATGCCCTTGATGACATCGGTTGCCCGTGCGCGGGTGTCTTCATCAGGCACCTGTCCGGTGAGCAGAACCTGGCGGTTGTAGCTGGTGGCGGAGATGTTGTCGGTCTTTTGCGGAAAGGCTTCGCGCAGGCGGTTCATGGCGCGGATCTCGATTTCCTGGTCGCCGACGTAGACGCCGGCGGTGCGCCGGTCGAGCGCGACCGAGGTGCCCACGGCTGCGCTGCCGACCACGGCGGTTGCACAGCCCTGAAGTTGCAGGACGGCCAGGCCGGCAAGGGCGATGGGGATCAGTTTGTTCATTCTTCAACTCCTAATAAAACGCTGTCCACCGCATCGCACAGGCAATGGATGGTCAACAGATGGACTTCCTGGATGCGTGCCGTGGATTCAGCCGGCACGCACAGGAAGACGTCGGCTTCGGTCATTTGTTCCGCCAGCCGACCGCCGCTGTGGCCGGTGAGCGCGATGACATTGATGCCCCGGCCATGCGCCGCGTCCACCGCAGCCAGTACGCTGGGCGAGTTGCCGCTGGTGGAAATGGCGAGCAGGACATCGCCCGGCTGGCCCAGGGCTTTCACCTGGCGCGCAAAAATCTGTTCGTAGGCGTAGTCGTTGGCGATCGAGGTCAGGGTCGAGGTGTCGGTGGTGAGCGCGATCGCTGCGAGTCCCGGCCGCTCCTGCTCGAAGCGGTTGATCATTTCTGACGAGAAATGCTGGGCGTCGGCCGCCGATCCCCCATTGCCGCAGGCAAGAATCTTGTTGCCCTGCGCCAGCGCGTGGATCATCAGCCGGGCGGCCGATTCTATGCGGGGCGCAAGGGTTTCTGCGGCGTTGAGCTTGGTCTGGGCAGAAGCCTGGAAGTGGCCGTGGATGCGGTCGGTAAGCGGCATGGACAGGCGGCAGGGACGGGACGCCGGATTATCCCATATCGTCGAAGGCGTTCCGCAACCAATCCGGTTGGCTGTCGTCGCGCATCGCCACCACATCAAATCGGCAGGCGGGCAGGGTCTTCAGCGTGGCGAGATACGCGCGGGCGGTGGCGAGCAGCTTTTTCTGCTTGGCCGGCGTCACGCTGGCCAGGCCGTCGCCGAAGTCGCGATGGTTGCGCAGCCGCACCTCCACAAACACCAGCGTCTCGCCGTCCCGCATGATCAGGTCGATTTCGCCAAAACGGCAGCGCCAGTTGTGCGTGACGGGCGTGAGCCCCTGTTTTTTCAACCAGGCTTCGGCGCGTGCTTCGGCGGTCTGGCCCAGCAGGGTTTTCAACATCTGCGACAATGACGGCACATGAACGAGTCGTCACATCATACCCGCCTGCCGCCCGCGCTCTACGTCGTCGCCACCCCCATCGGCAACCTCGGTGACATCACCCTGCGGGCGCTCGAAACCCTGAAGCAGGTTGATCGCGTCGCGGCCGAGGACACGCGCGTATCCGGGCAATTGCTCGCGCATTTCGGCATCCAGAAATCGCTCGCGTCGATCCGTGAACACAATGAACGCGAAGCGGCGGACAAGGTCATCGCCTGGATCGTAGCCGGCGAGGCTGTCGCCTACGTCTCTGACGCGGGCACCCCGGCGATTTCCGACCCCGGAGCGCGCCTGGTCGCGGCGGTGCGAGCGGCGGGTCTCGCCGTCGTGCCGATTCCCGGTGCCTCCGCCGTGACAACCGCGCTCTCCGCCGCAGGTGTTGCGCCCGGTCCCTGGCTGTTTCATGGCTTTCTGTCGCCCAAGGCCGGCGCACGCGAGGCCGAAATCAAATCGCTGGCGAGCCTGCCTGCGGCGCTGGTGTTCTACGAAGCGCCACATCGCATCGTCGAGACCGTGGCGGCGCTGGCCGCATTGCTGGGCGCGCGCGATCTCACCCTCGCACGCGAACTCACCAAGAAATTCGAGACCCTCCACACCCTGCCGCTGGCGGACGCTGTCGCCTGGCTGCAGGCCGACGCCAACCGGGTGCGTGGTGAATTCGTCGTCGTCGTGCATCCGCCCGCCGCTGCCGAAGCCGCCGGCGATCCCGAGGCGCTGCGCGTGCTCGACATTCTCGCGGGCGAACTGCCGCCGACGCTCGCCGCCAAGCTTGCCGCTAAAATCACCGGCCGCACCAAGGCCGAGCTCTACCAGATGACGCTCAAGAACAAATGACCGACACGCTTACGATCACCCGCCCTGACGACTGGCACATCCACTTTCGCGATGGGGCCGCCATGCAGAGCGTGCTGCCGGACACCGCGCGCGTGTTCGGTCGCGCCATCGCCATGCCCAACCTCAAGCCGCCGGTGACGACCACGCTGCTTGCGGACGAATACCGTGCGCGGCTGCTGGCGGCGGTGCCGGCGGACGTGGCGTTCGAACCGCTGATGACGCTCTATCTCACCGACAACACCACGCCGGACGAGATCCGGCGGGCGAAGGCGAGCGGTTTCGTCCACGCGGTGAAGTACTACCCGGCCGGCGCGACGACGAATTCGGATTCCGGCGTCACCGACCTGGTGCGCGCCTATCCCGCCATTGCGGCCATGGAAGAAGTGGGGATGCCGCTGTTGCTGCACGGCGAAGTGGTCGATGGCGGCATCGACGTATTCGATCGCGAGGCGGTGTTCATCGAACGTTACCTTACGCGGTTGATGCAGGATTTTCCGCGCCTGAAGATCGTGCTTGAACACATCACCACCCGGCAGGCAGCCGATTTCGTGGCGAGCGCACCGGCCAACGTGGCGGCGACGATCACCGTGCATCACCTGCTGTACAACCGCAACGCCATGTTCCGTGGTGGCATCCGCCCGCATTTCTATTGCCTTCCCATCCTCAAGCGCGAATCGCACCGGCAGGCGCTGGTGGCAGCGGCGATTTCCGGCAATCCCAAATTCTTCCTCGGCACCGATTCCGCGCCGCACGCGGTGGGGGCCAAGGAGTCGTCGTGCGGGTGTGCGGGCATTTACACCGCGCACGCGGCGATCGAACTCTACGCCGAGGTTTTCGAGGATGCCGGCGCGCTGGACCGGCTGGAAGCCTTTGCCAGCTTTCATGGGGCGGATTTCTATGGTCTGCCGCGCCATGCCGACACCCTCACGCTGCGCCGTGAAAGCTGGCCGGTGCCGGCCAATCTGTCGCTCGGCAGTGAAAGCCTGATCCCCTTGCGCGCGGGCGAATCGGTGCGGTGGCGGGTGGTGTGAGGCAATAAAAACGGCAGACCAGGGGATGTCTGCCGTCGGCGGAAGCGAGTCAGCACTTCCAAGAGGCACGCGGCCTTGCGCCGCGCGGAGGAGGGCTTAGGGCATACGACTCCCCACGGGCTTCAGTCCATAGTGGATCGGAGTCCTTTAGGGGAACGCAGGAATGGTGGGTTCCACCCCCGAGTTCATGGCTTCGGGATGGTGCGATGTCACCAGCATCCGGATTTCTTCCGTGCGGCCTGCCGGCACGTCCACCATCATCAGTACGTGCCCGGCGGCCAGCAGGGCGTCGAAGCCTTTGAGGCGGGAATTCGGAATCGAGCTGGCGACCATGCTGGCCACCCAGGCCCCGAAGGCCGCGCCGATCAGGGCGGTCAGCAGGATGGTGACGAGCTGGAGGTCGACCCCGGCGGGTGGGAAAAACACGGCGACCAGCCCGGCCACGATCCCGATGCCGCCGCCGATGGCCAGGCCGGTTTCCGCGCCGTGCACCACGTCCGACGTTTGCAGGATGGAAGCCTCGTTGAGGCCGTTGAGTGCCACGCCTTCCCGGGCCATGACATGGATATGCTGGTCTTCGATGCGGGCCAGCAGCAGTTCGTCGCGAATATGGCGCGCGCTGACGGTGTCCGGCACCGTGAAATACAGACGTCTTCTCATGACAGTCTCCTGACGGGGGCAAGGATTGCCCCGGTCACTTCGGCTTAGCAAATCGTCAGGACGAGTCAAGCAGCATTTATACTGCGGGTGGAAAAGTTGGCCAGACAGCCGCTGCCGCGCAAGCGGGAGAGGAAAGTCCGGGCTCCACAGAGCGGGATGACGGCTAACGGCCGTACGCCGTGAGGCGAGGAACAGGGCCACAGAGACGAGCGTATTCAGTTACGGTGAAACGCGGTAACCTCCATCCGGAGCAACACCAAATAGGCGGACGTTGATGCTGCTCGCTGAGTCCGCGGGTAGGTGGCTTGAACCGGTCAGCAATGGCCGGTCTAGAGGAATGGTTGTCCATGACAGAACCCGGCTTACCGGCTGACTTTTCCACTCTTATTTAATTCAATGGCTTACGTGCGCTTCCTAAAATTCAATCAATAATTAGCGCCTAAGCATCGGTTTTTCCAGAAACTTATCCACACCCAAAATCCACCCCTAAGTCTTTGAGGCATAGGGGTTTTTTTGCGTCCGTCGTATTGACTCCCCCAAAACTATCCCCTAAAGTGGGAGCAGGTGGTGGATGGTGGGATTTTGTGGGAGACTGCGCCCGTTCCATCGTGCCCAAAATAATCGAGAGGGGAGACATGTTTCGGGGTGTGGCGACGGTCAGTCTGGATAGCAAAAGCCGGCTCGTGGTGCCGGCGCGCTATCGCGACGCCCTCCTTGTCAATGGCGGGGGGCGTGTCGTGGTCACGGCCGATCCCACCCGCTGCCTCCTGCTCTACGCCCTGCCCGAGTGGGAGCCCATCGAGAAAAAGCTCAATCGTCTGTCCGATTTCGATCCGCGCATGCGCGGCCTCAAGCAATTGCTGGTGGGCTATGCGCACGACACCGAAATGGATACGGCGGGACGCATCCTGCTGCCGCCCATGCTGAAGAAGTTTGCCGACTTCGATAAGAACGTTGTGATGGTGGGGCAGGGCAACAAGATCGAGTTGTGGAACGAGACGCGCTGGGACGACAAGATCGACCAGGCGCTGGGATTTGACGGGGGCGACGCGCTGCCGCCCGAGCTGGAAGGGTTTACGTTGTGACCGATTCCGCCCATGTGCCGGTGCTGGCACAGGAGGCGGTGGCGGCGCTGGCGATCGACCCGGACGGTGTCTATGTGGACGGCACTTTCGGGCGGGGTGGGCATAGCCGCCTGATCCTGGACCAGCTGGCAGCCGGTGGCCGGTTGATCGCGCTGGATCGCGATCCCGATGCCATCCGGGCCGGTTCGGCCCTGGTCGACCCCCGGCTCACGTTGGTGAGGCGGGCGTTTTCGAATTTGGGTGCAGTGCTCGACGAGCTGGGTGTGGTGCAGGTGAACGGAATTCTGCTGGATATCGGCGTGTCGTCGCCGCAGCTCGACGACGCGGCACGCGGTTTCAGCTTCCGGGTCGACGCGCCGCTCGACATGCGCATGGACCCGGAATCGGGCCAGTCCGCTGCGGACTGGCTGGCGACGGCGACGGAGGGGGAAATCGGTGAAGTCATCCGCAACTACGGGGAAGAGCGGTTTGCTCGATCGATTGCGCGCGCGATTGTTGCGGCACGGCAAGACGCACCGCTCCGCACAACGGGGCAACTTGCGAACCTCATCGCAGCAACCGTCAAAAAACGCGAGCCGGGGCAACACCCGGCCACGCGGAGCTTCCAGGCTTTACGGATTCATCTCAACCGCGAACTCGAAGAATTGAGCACTGTGCTGCCGCAATGCGTTGACCGGCTCCTGCCTAACGGGCGCCTCGCCGTGATCAGTTTCCATTCGCTCGAAGATCGCATCGTCAAGCGCTTCATGCGCGACGAGGCGCTGGGTGAGCAGCCGCCCGCCCGGTTGCCGATTCCGGCGGCGCAGATCAAGCCGGGGCGACTCAAGCTCATTGGTCGCGCGCAGCATGCAGACGCGGCCGAAGTGGCGGCCAACCCGCGCTCGCGCAGTGCGGTGCTGCGGGTGGCGGAGCGCTGCGCATGAGCCGGGTCAACATTGTGCTCGCCCTGCTGCTGATCGCCTGTGCGCTCGCCGTCATCCAGGCCCAGCATCGCTCGCGCACCTATTTCATCGAACTGGAGCGACTTAAAAAAGAGGCGCGGTCGCTCGATGAGCAATGGGGGCAGTTGCAGCTCGAACAGAGTACCTGGGCCAACCCGGCACGGGTGGACGCCGTGGCCCGGCAGCAGCTTGGCCTGCTCGCGCCCACCCCGGACCGCATCCATGTGGAAACCGGGCCTGACGCACCGTGAACTACCACTCGCGCAAACTTCTCAAGCTGAACCTCGCCCCCTGGCGGCTTGCCACGGTTGCGGGTCTGCTGCTGGGTGGTCTGGTGCTGGTGGGCGCGCGCGCCTTCTATCTGCAGGGGCTCAATACCGATTACCTGCAGGGCAAGGGGGATGCGGTCGCCAACCGCAACCTCACCCTGCCGGCGCATCGTGGCCAGGTCTCCGACCGCCATGGCCAGTTGCTGGCGATCAGCACGCCGGTGGAAACCTTGTGGGCACGTCCGGCCGATCTGAAGCTGACCGACAGCCAGCGGGTGCAGTTGGCCGCCGCACTCGACATGCCGCGCGCTGCACTCGACAAGCGGCTGGCGCATCGCACCCGGGGTGAGTTCAACGTGAAGCGGCCGGTCACGCCGGAGCAGGCAGCAAAGATTGCGGCCATGGGCGCACCCGGCCTGGTGCTGCGACGCGAATTCCGCCGCTACTATCCGGCGGGCGATGTGGCGGCACATGTCGTGGGCTTCACCAACATCGACGACGTGGGCCAGGAAGGTGTCGAGCGCGCCTATCAGGACTGGCTCGCGGGCCGGGCCGGCGAACGTCAGATCATGCGTGACCGTCGCGGCAACGTGATCCGTGACCGCGCCCCGATCAAGACCGCGCAGATGGGTGGCAATCTCGCGCTGGCGCTGGACCTGAAGATCCAGTATCTGGCGCATCGCGAACTTGCCGCCGCCATTGCCAAGCACAAGGCCAAGGGCGGCAGCGTGGTGGTACTCGACGCGAAAACCGGCGAGATCCTTGCGCTTGCCAACCAGCCCAACTTCAACCCCAACAATCGCCGCAACTACCAGCCCGGACCAATGCGCAACCGTGCGGTGATCGACACCTTCGAGCCGGGGTCGACCATCAAGCCCTTCGTTGCAGCCGCCGTGCTGGAGCGGGGGCTGTTCCGTCCCGACAGCGTGATCGACACGCCGGAAACCTATCGCGTGGCCACCAAGCTGGTGCGCGACGTACATCCGCATCCGCAGATGACGGTCACCGAAATCATCCAGAAATCGAGCAACGTCGGTGCGGTCAAGCTGGCGATGAGCCTGACGTCCCAGCAGTACTGGGATGTGCTGCACCGCTCCGGATTCGGCGAGCTGCCGGGCTCGGGCTTTCCGGGTGAAACGGCGGGCCGGCTGCGTGATGCCGCCACCTGGAAACCGGTCGAACACGCCACCATGGCCTACGGTTATGGGCTCTCGGTGAGCCTGCTGCAACTGTCGCGAGCCTACATGGCATTTGCCAACGACGGCGAGGTGATGCCGCTGTCCTTCCTCAAGCGCGAGCCGCAGGAAATCGTCGGCGAACGCGTCTTCTCGCCGGCCGTGGCGCGTGAAGTGCGCAGCATGATGGAGGCCGTGACGCAGGAGGGCGGCACCGGCCTGCGCACGCGCGTCCCGGGCTATCGCGTCGCCGGCAAGACCGGCACGGCGCACAAGCTGGTCGATGGCCGCTATGCGCCGGACCGCTATCTGTCTTCGTTTGTGGGCATGGCTCCGGCGTCGAATCCGCGTCTCATCATCGGGGTGGTGGTCGACGAGCCGTCGGACGGCGTTTATTACGGCGGCAGCGTGGCCGGCCCGGTGTTTGCCCAGGTGATGGCGGCCAGCCTGCGTCAGCTGGGTCTGCCGCCGGACGCACCGGAAACCGCCACGCATATGACCCAGCATGTCGTGCGGCCGGGAGGCGGGGCGTAATGGCGAAATCGGCTTCTCGCAAATCCATGCCTGCGCCCGCCATCAACGAGACGGTGCCGCACATCCTGGCGCGCCTCGGCGTGCCGGTGTCGGAGCTGGTGAACGACAGCCGCAAGGCCGCCCCCGGTGCCGTGTTTGCCGCTTATCCCGGTGATGCGCGCGACGGCCGCGACTTCATTCCGCAAGCAGTGGCGCAGCGCATCGACGGCGTGCTCTGGGACGCTGACCACTTTCAGTGGGATCCCGCCCTGCCGGTCCCCAACGCGGGCGTGGTCGACCTGCGCCACCGCATCGGTGAAATTGCCGCCCATATCTACGGCGAGCCTTCGCGCGCCCTGCACATGGTCGGCGTGACGGGCACCAACGGCAAGACCTCGGTGGCGCACTGGGTTGCGCAGAGCCTCACCTGGCTGGGGCGGAAAACCGCCGTGATCGGCACCGTCGGCAACGGCTTTCCGGGCGCGCTGACGCCCACCCTGAACACCACGCCCGATGCCATCGCCCTGCAGCAACGCCTGGCGCACTACCGGCAGCAGGGCGCTGCTGCCTGTGCCATGGAGGTGTCCTCGCACGGCCTGGCGCAGGGCCGCGTCAACGGCACCGCCTTCAACGTGGCCGTGCTCACCAATCTCTCGCGCGACCATCTCGATTACCACGGCGACATGGAAAACTACGCCGCTGCCAAGGCGCGCCTGTTTGCCTGGCCCGGCCTGGAAAGCGTCGTGCTCAATCTCGACGATGCCTTCGGCCAGCAACTCGAAGGGGAAACCCGCCCGGCCCGGGTTGCGGGATACGGGTTTACGCGCGGTGCCGTCATCGGCGAAGGCCTGCGGCTGACCCGGGCTGGTCTCGCCATGAAGGTGCGCACCGACTGGGGTGATGCCGACATTGCCGCGCCCCTGGTGGGCCGCTTCAACGCAGCCAACCTGCTGGCCGTGCTCGCCACCCTGCTGGTGTCGGGGGTGGGACTTGCCGATGCCTGCGCGGCGCTCGCCCATGTTGCGCCGCCGCCGGGCCGCATGGAAACCCTGGGCGGGGGCGTGCATCCTCTGATCGTGGTCGATTACGCGCACACGCCGGACGCGCTGGAAAAAGTGCTGGCCACCCTGCGTGAAAGCCTCGAAGGCGGTCGCCTGATTTGCGTGTTCGGCTGCGGCGGCAATCGCGACAAGGGCAAGCGCCCGGTTATGGGAGAGGTGGCCGCGCACGGCGCCGATGAAGTCTGGATCACCAGCGACAACCCGCGCCATGAACCGCCGGGCGAGATCATCGAGGCCATACTCGCCGGCGCGCGCACAGCTGCCGCGAAAAAAACGCTGCATGTGGAAGCGGATCGCGCCCGTGCCATCTTCGAAGCCATTGGCGGTGCCCATCAGGGCGACGTCGTGCTCATCGCCGGCAAGGGCCACGAGGACTACCAGGAGATCGGCGATGAACGCCATCCTTTCTCCGACGCAGCGATGGCGAGAAAGGCACTGGCTGCGTGGACATGAGCGACCGAGCCTGCGCAGCTGCGAGCAACGCGAATGGCCACATGCGCCGACGCGGAGTGGCTGGGCCTGCGCGCGACCTGAGGGAGGCGCGGACATGATGTCCAGGCTATCCGAAGCCGCCGCCATGCTGGGTGTCCCGTTCGCCGGCTCCGATGCGCCCGTGCTGCGCGTATCCACCGACAGCCGCAGCATCCAGCCGGGCGATCTCTTCATTGCCCTGCGCGGCGAAAAATTCGATGGCGGGGCGTATGCCGAAGACGCGCTGCGGCAGGGGGCGGCAGGCGTGGTGCTCGACCACGCCCAGGCCCCGGCTGTGACGCAGGCAATCCGGGTCGACGATACCCGGCTGGCGCTGGGCCGGCTGGCGGCCGCGTGGCGTGCCCGCTTCGACCTGCCCGTGGTGGCGCTCACCGGCAGCAATGGCAAGACCACGGTGAAGGAAATGCTGGCTGCCATCCTGCGTGCGGAAACCGGTGACGCAGAGGCGGTGCTCGCCACCGAGGGCAATCTCAACAACGACATCGGTGTGCCACAGATGCTGCTGCGCCTGCGGCCGCACCATCGTTTCGCCGTATTTGAAATGGGCATGAACCATGCCGGCGAGATCGATTACCTGACCCGGCTGGCCCGCCCCGATGTGGCGCTGGTGAACAATGCCCTCACCGCGCACATCGGCAATCTGGGGTCGGTCGAGGCCATCGCGCGCGCCAAGGGTGAAATCTTCAATGGCCTGTCGGACGCCGGCATTGCCGTGATCAATGCGGACGACGCTCACGCCCCGCTCTGGCGCGAGGCCAACGCACAGCGCATCGTGGTCGATTTCGGCCAGCACGCGGATGCGCGCGTGCGTGGCGACATCGCGACCCACGCCTTCGGTTCGCGGCTCGCCATCCATCTGCCCAATGCCACGCTCGAAATCGAGCTCGCCATGCCCGGCAGCCACAACGCGATGAACGCGCTGGCTGCCGCCGCACTGGCGTTCACGCTCGATGTCGATCATCGCAGCATCGTCGCCGGCCTCACCGCCTTCACAGGTGTGAAAGGCCGCCTGCAACGCAAGCCGGCCCTGCACGGCAGCACGCTCATCGACGACACCTACAACGCCAACCCCGATTCGGTGAAGGCTGCGCTGGCCGTACTGGCCGCCCAGTCCGGCAAGAAGCTCCTGGTGCTGGGCGACATGGGCGAACTGGGCCAGGACGCTGCCGCCCTGCACGCGGAAATCGGGCTGGCCGCGCGCGAAGCCGGCACCGACCGCCTGCTGGCGCTGGGCGAGCTGACGAAGGCAACCGTCGGCGCGTTCGGGCATGGGGCCATGCACTTCGACCGCATCGAAGCCTTGCTGGCCGAACTTGAAACCGCGCTGGACGCCGACACCACCGTGCTGGTGAAGGGGTCGCGCTTCATGAAGATGGAACGCGTGGTGAACCGTTTCCTGGAGACGCACTGACATGCTGCTTTGGCTCTTTCAACAACTGGGTCAGGACATCCGGGCGTTCAACGTCTTCAATTACCTGACCTTGCGTGCCGTACTGGCCACACTCACGGCGCTGACCATTTCCTTCATCGTCGGGCCGGCGGTGATCCGCAAGCTCACCGCACTGAAAATCGGCCAGTCGGTGCGCACCGACGGCCCGCAGACGCACCTCGTCAAATCCGGCACGCCCACCATGGGCGGCGCATTGATCCTGGTGTCGGTGACCGTGACCACCCTGCTGTGGGCGGATTTGTCGAATCATTATGTCTGGGTGGCGCTCGCCACCCTGGTGGGGTTTGGCGTCATTGGCTGGGTCGACGACTGGCGCAAGGTGGTGGAGAAGAACTCGCGCGGCCTGCCCAGCCGCTGGAAGTACTTCTGGCAGTCCGTGATCGGCCTCGCTGTTGCCGTCTACCTCTGGCAGAGCGCCAGTCTGCCGTCGCATACCGAACTGATCCTGCCTTTCGTCAAGCACGGCACCATCGCGCTGTCGGCGTTCGCCTTCATCGCGCTGACGTATTTCGTCATCGTCGGGGCGTCCAACGCCGTGAACCTGACCGACGGCCTTGACGGCCTGGCGATCCTGCCCACGGTGATGGTCGCATCGGCACTCGCCATCTTTGCCTACGTCGCCGGCAACGCCGTGTTCTCCAAATACCTGGGCCTGCCGTTCGTGCCGGGTGCGGGCGAACTGGCCATCTTCTGTGCCGCCATGGCGGGCGCGGGGCTGGCCTTCCTGTGGTTCAACGCCTATCCGGCCGAGGTCTTCATGGGTGACGTCGGCGCGCTGGCGCTCGGTGCGGCACTCGGCGTGGTCGCCGTCATCGTGCGACAGGAAATCGTGCTCTTCATCATGTGCGGCGTGTTCGTCATGGAAACGCTCTCGGTCATGGTGCAGGTGGCCTCGTTCAAGCTCACCGGCAAGCGCGTCTTCCGCATGGCCCCCATCCACCACCACTACGAGCTCAAGGGCTGGAAGGAAAACCAGGTGGTGGTGCGTTTCTGGATCATCAGCATGATGCTGGTGCTGATTGGCCTCGCGAGTCTGAAAATCCGATGAACGCCACCATGATGAAACGCAGCGCGGGAAGGTTTGGGGGAGACTCATGTGACGGCGGAGCCGGCACGTTATGGCGACACCAGAACCTGCCCGTGCGTTTCTGGATCATCAGCATGATGCTGGTGCTGATTGGCCTCGCGAGTCTGAAAATCCGATGAACTACGACAGTCTCGACCTCGCCGGCAAACGCACCCTGGTCCTGGGCCTGGGCGATACGGGCCTGTCGTGCGCCCGCTGGCTGCGCGCGCGCGGCGCGCAGGTGTCGGTGGCCGACAGCCGGCTGGCACCCCCGCAGGCAGAGCGCCTTGCGGCCCTGCTGCCGGATGTACCGCTGACGGCCGGGCAGTTCGACCCTGCGCAGCTGGCCGCAGCCGAGCTGCTCGTCGTCAGTCCGGGTGTGCCGCTGGCCGAGCCGGCGGTGGCCGCTGCGATGGCAGCAGGCGTCGAAGCCGTGGGGGATGTCGAACTGTTTGCCCGTGCCGTCCGCGCGCTCAACGACGCACGCGAACACCCCATGCGCGTGCTCGCCATTACCGGCAGCAACGGCAAGAGCACCGTCACGGCTATGTGCGGCGACATGTGCCGCATGGCCGGGCTGGAAACCTGCGTGGCCGGCAACATCGGCCTGCCGGTGCTCGACGCCCTCTACGAGATCGAGCAGGGCTTCGCCCCCACGCCGCAGGTCTGGGTGCTGGAGCTGTCGTCGTTCCAGCTGGAAACCACGAGCAGCCTCGCTGCCGACGCGGCGACTGTGCTCAATCTGTCGGAAGACCACATGGATCGCTACGCCGACATGGACGCCTACGCGGCGGCCAAGGCCCGCATCTTCAGCGGTAACGGCGTACAGGTGCTGAACCGCGACGACGCGCGTTCGATGGCGATGGCCTTGCCGGGCCGGCAAGTGGTCAGCTTTGGACTCGACCGTTGCCCGCGCGAGGAAAACTTTGGCCTGTGCGAAGACGAGCTCTGCCTGGGCGGCGACATGCTGATGCCCATTGCCGCGCTGCCGGTTGCCGGTCTGCACAACGCCGCCAATGCGCTGGCGGCGCTGGCACTCACCCGTGCGATCGACCTGCCGATGGAAGCGCTGCTGCGCGGGCTGGTTCATTTCACCGGACTGCCGCACCGCGTCGAGAAAGTCGCCGAAATCGAAGGCGTGACCTATTACGACGACTCCAAGGGCACCAATGTGGGTGCGACCGAAGCGGCGCTGTACGGCATGGGGGCGACCAAGGCCGTGGTGATCCTGGGCGGTGATGGCAAGGGCCAGGACTTTGCGCCGCTGAAGGCTGCGGTCGAAGCCAATGCCCGTGCCGTGCTGTTGATCGGGCGTGATGCCCCGCTGATCGAGGCCGCTATCGCCGGTTGCGGCATTCCCGTCTACCCCGCCGCGACGCTGCCCGAGGCGGTGGTCGATGCCCATCGCCTGGCGCATCCGGGGGACGCCGTGCTGCTATCGCCGGCCTGCGCGAGCTTCGACATGTTCCGCAACTACACCCATCGCGCCGAAGTGTTCATCGAAGCCGTGAACCGGCTGGCTTCCGGAAGGGCATCGGCCTGATGCTCTACACTGCCCGCGCCCCCAAACCCAGCGCCGAACTCGATTTCGGCCTGTTGTGGCTGGCGCTTGCGCTGCTCGCCGTCGGCCTGGTGATGGTGTACTCCGCCTCGCTGCCCACGGCCGAAGCCTCGCGTCGTACCGGCTTCGACGGCGAGTTCTACCTGCTGCGCCAGGGCATCTACATCGTGCTCGGCATCATGGCTGCGCTGGCCGCCTTCCAGGTGCCGATGCGGGTCTGGCAGCAGGCTGCACCCTATCTGTTCCTGGGTGGATTGCTGTTGCTGGTGGTGGTGCTCATTCCGGGCATTGGCCGCGAAGTGAACGGCAGCCGTCGCTGGATCCCGCTGGGGTTCGCCAATCTCCAGCCATCCGAGCTGATGAAATTTCTGGCGGTGCTGTATGCGGCCGACTACACCACGCGCAAGGCGGCATTCATGCACGACCTGAAGCGTGGCTTTCTACCCATGGCCGGCGTGATGATGCTGGCCGGTGCCCTGTTGCTGCTGGAACCGGATTTCGGGGCTTTTGTCGTCATCGTGTCCATCGCCATGGGCATCCTGTTCCTGGGTGGATTGAACTGGAAAGTGTTCGCCGGCCTCGTGGTGGTGCTGCTGGCCGGGTTTGCCGTGTTGATCCTCACGTCCGAATACCGGATGCAGCGGATGCTCGGTTTCATGGACCCGTTTGCGGACCCATACGGCAAGGGTTACCAGCTGTCCCATGCGCTCATTGCCTTCGGGCGGGGAGAATGGTTGGGCCTGGGCCTGGGGGGCAGCGTGGAAAAACTGTTCTACCTCCCGGAGGCGCATACCGATTTTCTGCTGGCCGTGATCGCCGAGGAATTCGGCTTTGTCGGCGTGCTGGTGCTGCTGGGGCTCTTTGGCTGGCTCATCGCCAAGGCTTTCTTCATCGCGCGGCGTGCCGCCCAGCTCGAACGCAACTACAGCGCCCTGGTCGCGGCTGGCATCGGCATCTGGCTCGGCGCGCAGTCACTCATCAACATGGGTGTGAACGTGGGCCTGCTGCCCACCAAGGGCCTCACCCTGCCGTTCCTCTCGTTCGGGGGCAGCGGCATCATCGCCAACTGCCTGGCGGTGGCCGTGCTGCTGCGCATCGACTGGGAACACCGGCAGATGATGCGGGGGAAAACCTTCTGATGGCCGCGACGAACCGCACCCTCATGGTCATGGCC
>ERZ1645185.409-NODE-409-length-18173-cov-5.129374_pt1 | contig 18173 bp, 16 predicted proteins | sample MGYA00575351_ERZ1645185 | MGnify/ENA primary metagenome ERZ1645185 (study PRJEB40838, sample SAMN11284767) | freshwater sediment metagenome | isolation source: river sediment | host: Sediment | place: India: Jana village, Kanpur | collected 2015-12-17 ...
GGGCGCAGGGGGGGCGACATCGAAGTTCGGCACAGTCACGAATCCGTCGCAGTGGGGGATTGCCTCGGGTAGTGCGCGTGTGCCGACGGAAATGTTGGATACGTTCACCTCTGGAGCGGAGATGGGGCCCGTTGCGAGTGCCCCTTCCGTCACGGTGGATGATGCCGCGAATGTCTGGGTGTTTGTCGGCAGCGGACGTTACTACAGCAAGTCTGACAAGACAGATCTCTCTACTCAGTATTTCGTAGGGATGAAAGATTCTGTGCTCAATACCGGATGCAATCAGTCCGCCGGCGCGTTGAGCTGTATGGATAATGATTTGGTGGATGTGTCAAATGCCACGGTATGTGTGGTGGGTGTCGGCGATTGCGGGTTGGCAAGTGGCACCAATCAGGTATCTGGTGTGACCGGTGCGACAACCTTCGCAGGCTTGATCGGTCTTGTTCAAAGCAAGGATGGGTGGGTGACCAAGCTTGTTGAGCCTGCCAACCCGCCGACGAAGCCGGTTCCGTATGGCATTGGAGAGCGGGCAGTAAGTAGTCCGACGGTCTTTGGCGGCGTGGTGTTTTTCCCTACCTTTATTCCGACCAACGACATCTGCGTCTCGTCCGGAACCAGCCGGCTCTGGGCGTTATTCTACAAAACAGGGAGCGCCTATCAGGAGCCGATTTTGGGTACGACTGGAGCAGGGGCAAATCAGACCGTCAACAAATTTGGATCGCTCGGCGAAGGGTTGGCCTTCGGTGTCGTGGTTCACATGGGGTCCGGCCGGGATGGCGGAAGCCCATTCGGGCTTTTGATCAATATGAGTCAGGGAAATTTCGGAGATTGTGCGACCTGTACGACTGCTGGTGGGACCTTAGGGTCAAATATTAGTGTTCCTGTCGCGATTGACCCGCGGAGTAGATTTTTCTCATGGACGAACCAGTGAAGACCGTCTGGCGAACCCTTCTCCCGGCCCTTCGGGTGCCGCTGATGGCTTTGGCGGCTGCTGCATACTGGGGTTGTTCTTCCTCCCCCCAGGACGGACCGGCTGCCGGGGGTGGGGTGAAGAGTAATCACCCTCCCACGATTCGTCTCGTGACGATCGTTCCGGATCCTCTTGTGCTCGCGGCACCCATTACGGCGCACGTCGTGGCGGATGATCCGGACGGGACGGAACCGACGACGCGATTTCAATGGATCGTTAATGAGGTACCTGTGCTAGGTGCGACTGGCTTGGAATTGGCTCCGAGTCACGTCAAGCGAGGGGATCGGGTTGCTCTTGAGGTGATTGCCACAGATGGTCAGTCGGAAAGCGCACCCTATCGCACACAGCCGATGACTGTGGTGAATACCCCGCCGTTGATTGCCCATGTGGTGGTGGAGACGGAGTCTCCGGGAAACGGCAATCGGGTGCAGGCCAAGGTAGACGCCGTCGACCCTGATCGGGATGAGATCCACTACACGTATCGCTGGTGGAGGAATGACAAACAGATCCAGGAAGGCGAGGAGAGTGTGCTCGACACCACAGGATTTGGCAGGAAAGATGTCATTGTGGTCGAGGTGATTGCGCGGGATCAGGATGCGGCCGCCGCTCCGGTCCGTTCAGTCCCCAGCGCATTGGGGAACTCGCCGCCGCTGATTGTGTCGGATCCGGTTCCGTTGACGAATCGAGAGTTGTACGAGTATCTCGTGCAAGCAAAGGATGTTGACGGAGATAGCGTCACCTATGTGTTGGAGACAGGGCCTCCGGGAATGACGATCGATGCGGCGACGGGACAAGTGACCTGGAAACTTTTATCTGGTGTGGCGGGCACCCATCGTGTGAAGGTTATGGCAGAGGACGGACAGGGAGGGGCGGCCTGGCAAGAATTCGAACTGTCTATTCCCTCGACGGCCCAGTCGTTGGCGCGACCGTTGCCTCAAGGCTAATGGTCTGCGGGCGGCGGAGATCCCTCCTGCCCTCACATGCTTCTTCCGATCTTGTTCCGGACTTTCGCTGTTTGTTAGAATCTCTCTATCGCCTCGGCGAAAGGAGTTCTCGACACCGGCGTGCGCAAGATCAAACTACGGGAAGGCACGAACACCGCGGTCCTCTTTGGACATCACGATCGCCACCTCAAGTTGATTGAGGAGGAATACGGCGTGCGATGTTCGGCGCGGGGGGAAGAAGTCACGGTCGAAGGAATGCCTGAGACTGTGAAGCAGGCCGAACGAGTCCTGAACGAACTTGCCGCGCTCACCAATGAGGGCTATGAACTCAGGTCCGATGATATTAGTCATGCCCTAACCGCACTCCGCCACAACCAGGACGCCTCGCTCAAAGAGCTGCTCTTCAGCGCCTCTCCTATCGTCACCAGAAAGCGCTTCATTGTTCCGAAGACTCCAACGCAGAAGCACTACCTCGAGGCCATCGAAAAGCACGACATCGTGATCGGCATCGGTCCGGCCGGAACCGGCAAGACGTATTTGGCGATGGCGATGGCAGTGAGCGCACTGATGAAAAAGGACGTCAGTCGCATCATTCTCGCCAGGCCGGCCGTGGAGGCAGGGGAGAAGCTGGGGTATTTGCCGGGTGATATGTATGCCAAGGTCAACCCATACCTTCGTCCTCTTTATGATGCGCTATTCGATATGATGGACATGGAGCGGGCCAACCGGTTGATCGATCGGGGAGATATCGAAATCGCTCCGCTTGCGTTCATGCGCGGACGTACGCTCAACGACTCGTTTGTGATTTTGGATGAGGCGCAGAACGCCACCGCCGAACAAATGAAGATGTTCCTTACGCGTTTGGGTTTTCACTCGAAAGCCGTCGTCACGGGTGATATCACGCAGATTGATTTGCCCTCGGACCGGGTCTCCGGGTTGATCGAAGTACGGGGAATTCTCCAGGGCATTGCGGGGATTGAATTTGTCCACTTCGATGAGCGAGATGTCGTTCGACATCGTCTCGTGCAAGAAATCATCAAGGCGTACGATCGTCATTCCGCCACGCCGCCACACTTTTCTCCCTCGCGAAAGAGTGAGCCACCCAAAGGGCAGCAACAGGACTCCAAGGCTTCTCGGTCCACTCCCTCCCAGTCAGGCTCCTGGGGCCAATCGCATTAATGCCGGTCGTCGTCGGCATGCGGCTTCGGCGGCGGCGTCTCCGCCTCGAACAGCTCACGAAACTCGCCGGTCATATCCTTCAGTCCATCGGTGAATCTGACGCGTTGCTGAGCCTGGAAATAGTGGGAGACGTGCGGATGCGTCGCCTGAATCGACTGTTTCGCCAGCGCGACAAAACAACCGACGTCCTTGCGTTCGCGACCAGGGAAGGTCCAGGGCCGCCTTCTGCGCTGCTCGGAGACGTGGTCATTTCATTGCCCCAGGCTATTCGGCAGTCCCGTCGACATCAACGAGGGGTCGACTATGAACTGGTGGTGCTGTTGATTCACGGCATTCTGCATCTGTGCGGCTACGACCATGAGCGGAGTGAGCGGGAAGCGAGAAGAATGACTCGGCGTGAACGGGCTGTGCTCCGTGCCGTCGGCCGAATCCCCAGACTATTGGTGTCCGGCGATTGAGATCGGGTATGATGACCCCCCTGACGGCTAGTGCGTGTAGCTCCTGGGCAGACAGACGTACGAGGTGAGCGTGGGTTGGTTTCAGAAACTGAGCGAGGGGCTGGCCAAAACGCGTGATGCGGTCACGGGGCACCTCGACCGACTGCTCGGACGCGCAGCGGATCCGGCGCTCCTGGACGAGCTGGAGGTGGCCCTAATCAGCGCGGATCTGGGCATGCCGGTTGTGGATCGCGTGATGGAACAGCTGCGCGCGCAGATGCGCGGGGGGAATTTTTCCGACTCCGAGAAGGTTCGCGAGCTGCTGCGCAAGTCCGTGCTGGATATCTTGCTTCCGACGCAATCCGCTTCGATGGAACAACTTGTGAGTCAGGGGCCGCGCCCATTTGTGATCCTTGCCGTGGGGGTCAACGGTGTCGGGAAGACGACCACCGTGGCCAAGCTGACCCAGCGATTTTGCCAACAGGGCACGACCCCGCTTCTTGTTGCCGGGGACACGTTTCGTGCGGCGGCGATCGATCAGCTTCAGGTGTGGGCGGACCGCATCAACGTGGAGGTCATTCGCCATCGACCCGGTGCCGATCCGGCGGCGGTTGCCTACGACGGAATCACGGCCGCCAAGGCGCGTGGGGTCGATGTGGTACTCATCGATACCGCCGGCCGGCTGCACACCAAGACCAATCTGATGGATGAGCTGCGAAAGATCAAACGTGTGGTCGCGCAAGAGTGTCCCGGCGCTCCCCATGAAGTCCTGCTCGTGCTGGATGCCACGGTCGGTCAGAATGCCATCGCCCAAGCACGGCAATTTCACGACGCGGTCGGCGTGACAGGTATCGCTCTGACCAAACTAGACGGAACGGCGCGGGGCGGGATCGTGGTTGCCATCGCCGATACGTTCAAGATTCCGGTTCGCCTGATCGGAGTCGGAGAATCAGTCGAAGATTTACAGGACTTTGACGCCAAGGCGTTTGTCGACGCATTATTCTAACCGTCCATCCCTGGCCGACGGCGGTCCCGTCTGCTCAAACGCTTTCGTGCAATTTCTTCTCATCCGGTGTGGCCCATGCTAGGCTATTTCTGCCGGGCTCCCGCGAGGAGGAGCTTCGGCAGTGCCGGGCATTGCACCGCATCGGGAGCAGCTTATGAGTACGCTGTTGGTGATTGATGATGATCGGTTGCACTGCGACCTGTTGCAGGTGGCATTGGCGCGTCATGGGTATCAGGTCAGCACGGCCACAGGCGGTCGGGAAGGCGTGGTATTGTTTCGGCAGCTCCGACCCGTCGTGACACTGCTGGATCTCCGTATGCCGGAGATGGACGGGCTGGCTGTGCTCAAGGAGATTCGAACGCTCGATCCCCGGGCGGGGGTGATTATGTTGGGAGGCGGCGCAACCGAGGAGTTAGAAAATCATGCTCGGAAATTGCGCGTCACAGATTTTTTCAGGAAAGGGTTGTCGCTGGACGTGCTCGTCGGTGCGGTGCATCGTGTGGCACAACAGGCTAAGCGAGAGGCATCCATCACAGCGTCGCGGGCGGGAGAGGACATGGAGCAGGTGCCGGAGGAGCAGATCCTTGTCGTCGATGACGATGTGATGGCGCGTGAGCTGCTCGTCCGTTTCCTCAGTCTGCGTGGCTATCGTGTGCGTGCGGCCAAAGACGGCCGTGAAGCCTTACGCCTGGTCGAGGAATCGGCCCCTGACTTGCTGATACTCGACCTGGCCATGCCGGAGATGAACGGTGTGGAACTTCTGCGGGCGCTGGCCGCGAGGGACTATGCCGGAAGAACGATTATTTTGAGCGGGCATCAAAACGATCCGTTGCTGGCCGACGCCTGGGCGTTGGGGCCGCAGGAGGTGCTGGATAAGCCCCTGGATTTGGAACGGACCTTGATGGCCGTTCAGCTTGTGATGGTCTGCCGGGAGTGTTAATCTTCACCCTCCACCTTGTGGTGTCGGTGAAGGGTGAATTGGTTGTATCGCCTCTTCCGCTTCAGTCTACTTGTCTGCTTGCTCGTTCCTGCGCTTGCAGCGGCCCATCCTCTTTCCCAGACCCCGTCGATTGAACACCATCAACTCATCCTCGAACTGCGGCCGGACTCCCATCAACTGATCGCGACGGATCGTCTGACCGTGCGCGGAGGGCTCTCTGGGCAGGAGTTGGTGTTTTCCCTTGCGCCGGCTCTTGTGCTGGAACGGATAGAGGATGTCACTCGTTGTCAGGATCCCTGCGAGTCTGCTCCCGAGGTCATGTTCAGAAGAGAGAATGTGGCCGGTGGGACAGTCCTGCCTCGCGTCATCCTGTCGCAGCCGGCTAACAGTGAAAATGACAACCGGGTACAGTTGAAATTTTCCTACCGTGGTGTCATCGACGATCCTCCGCGTGATCCACGTCACCTGCGTTTTGTCACCCCGAGTGAGACGTCCGGCCACATTGGCCCGGAGGGGGTGTACTTGAGTAGCGAAAGTCAGTGGTACCCCGATCTGGACGATTCGTTGGCTACCTATGACGTGAGGATTACGGTACCGGAAGGATGGTCTGCCGTCACGCAAGGAACGGCTCAATCCGATCCCGCGCGCTGGATTGTCTCCACGAAAAGTGAAGCGTTGACGGTGGTCGCCAACCGATTCGTGGTGAAGACCCGTCCATGGAAGGCGCAATCAGGGCAGGCAATCCTTCTGGCCACCTATCTGTTTCCGGACGAAGCGGCGTTGGCAGATGAGTATCTCGATGCGTCGGCCCGCTATCTCGATGCCTATATTCCATTGCTCGGCCCCTATCCGTTTACGCAATTCGCAGTCGTCGAGAACTTTTTTTCAAGCGGCCTGGGCATGCCGTCGTTTACGCTGCTAGGAAGTGGAGTGATCAAGCGGCACTATACTCAGCCCTATGCGCTGGGGCATGAAATCGTACATTCCTGGATCGGCAATGGGGTGTTCAATCGGGTGAGTCGTGGCAATTGGGTGGAGGGGCTCACGACCTATTTGTCCAACTACTATTATCATGAACTGACGGGCGACGCGGTTCAGGCGCGCGAGCAGCGGCGGTTAATGCTGCTGGGATATGCCGTCTACGTTCGTCCAGGCGAGGGATATCCCGTCAAGGAGTTTGCACAGAAGCAGGATGAAAAGGACAATGCCATCGGCTATCAGCAATGCGCCATGGTGTTTCACGCCCTTCGACAGGAAGTGGGCGAAGAGGCGTTCTGGCGGGCTGTGAGGCAGATCCCGGAGCGATACCTCGGTGCCGTGGCAGACTGGGACGATCTCGAGCGGATTTTCCAGGAGGTGGCCGGCCGAAATCTTCGCTGGTTTTTTGCCCAGTGGGTTGAACGGGCCGGTGTGCCGGACATCGAGCTGTCGGGTTTGCGTGTGCAGCCGTCCCGCAGCGTGGCCGAGGCACAGGGCGGAACTGAGGTGGTGGTGCATCTCGCTCAACGGGGGGTGCCCTACCGTGTCTCGATCGAACTGGAGTTTGTGCTGAGCGAAGGGCGTACCCACCGGACGCGGGTGCAACTCACCGACTCACAGCAAGACGTCATCGTCCTGGTACCGGAACGGCCGCGGGCGGTACGGCTGGATCCCGGCGTCCACCTGTTTCGGCGCATCGCTCGAGCCGACATGGCACCGATGCTGAATCTGTATGTGACAGACGCTCAGCGGACCATGGTCGTTTCGCGGGAGGGCTCCGGAACCCCCGGCCCGTTTCCCGACATCGTGCAACGTATCGTTGCCCAGGAAGCGGCAAAACCAGCCCTGTCACGCACGACAGTGGTGACTGCGGGCTCGGAGGAGTGGAGTGCTGCGCGGGCTGGATCCTGGTTGGTGCTGGGCGGCCCCCGAGACAATCCGGCAGCGTCCGCAGTGGTGCAGCAGTGCCGGGATCATCTTCGACTGACCGACAACGGCTTTTTCGTTGACGGCAAGACCTACGAAGGGGCAGGCATGGCGCTGTTGGTTTCTTGTCGGCGGGAGGACCATCCGGGCAGCGTGGTGACTCTGCTGTACGGGGTGACCCCACAGGCATTGGGTCGTGTCGCCCGGCTCTTGTTTTTTTACGGGTGGCAGAGTTATGTGGTGTTTCAGGACGGAGCCGTGGTAGCACGCGGAGATTGGGAGGATATGATGAGTGCAGAGGTGCCCAGTGAAACACGGTAACAGATTCATGGCAGGGGTGTTGGGACTGCTGCTGTCCACCGCCGCGACGGGTTCGGCATGGGCAGAGACTTCAAAGCAAGCCACGCCCGCGTCGCCGGCCGCCGTGTCGGGTGAGCGACATCTGACGAATGTCCGACAACTGACGTTTGGCCGGCAGAATGCCGAGGCGTATTTTTCGTTCAGCGGCGACAAACTGATTTTCCAGTCGACGAACAATTGGATGAAGGATACGTTTGCCGCGGCGATGCATCCGGCCGACATCCCGCTCGGCTGTTATCAAATGTACGTGATGGACCTCGGAAGCGAAAAGATTCGGATGGTCAGCACCGGTTCCGGCACCACGACCTGCGGGTATTTCTTCCCCGGCGACCGGCGGGTGCTGTATTCGTCCACACACCTGCGTGGACCGAACTGTCCGCCGAAGCCGAAGCGTGACGGTGGGGCATACCGGTGGGCCTTGGACGACTACGATCTGTTTTCCGTTCGGATCGATGGGCAAGACCCCCAACGGTTGACCAACACGCCGGGGTATGACGCGGAGGCCACGGTGTCTCCCAACGGGAAGACCATTGTCTGGACCTCCATGCGAGATGGGGATTTGGATATCTATGCCATGGATCTCGACGGGACCCATCCACGGCGGCTGACCCACGAGGTGGGCTACGACGGTGGAGCGTTCTTTTCTCCCGACAGTAAGCGGATCGTCTATCGTGCCCAGCACCCGAGCAATCAGGAAGAGCTGGATCAGTATAAGGCGCTGCTCGCGCAACACCTCGTGGAACCGGGTCGGCTCGAAATTTTCATTATGAATGCCGATGGGGCCAACAAACAGCAGGTGACGAACAATGGCGCGTCCAACTTCTCTCCCTATTTCCATCCCGATGGCCATCGCGTCATCTTTTCTTCGAATGTGGAAACCCGCAACGAGGGAGGGCGACCCGAGTTTCACCTCTATCTCATCAATGAGGACGGGACGGGGCTGGAACGAGTGACCTTTGGCGGGAAGTTCAACAGTTTCCCGATGTTCTCGCCGGACGGCAAGCATTTCGTCTGGGTATCCGACCGAAACGCGAAAGAGCCGGGAGAGTTCAACGTGTTTCTTGCCGACTGGGTTCCATGATCGGATCGGGTGACGGGCAGGTTGCGTCGGCTCCGGCGCAGCCTGAACCAGCGCCGGATTGCCCGTCGGTTCCGGCGGTGATCTTCTCGGTGCTCGTGCTGCTTGGGTCGTTCGCCGCGTTGTTCCAAATCGACATTCCCATCCTCAGGTTTCTCCGATCCCACAATTTGTCGGCGCTCCAGTCGTTCGGTGATCTCGGCGAAAAGCTCGGCAATGGCGGGACCCTCATCACCATCAGTCTGCTCCTGTTGGGAGCCGGGTTCTGGCTGAAGCGTCAAGCATGGATGCAGATTGCGCTGGATAGCTTGCTGGCGCACGGCATGGTGGCGATTGTGGTGAACAGTCTCAAACATATCATCGGTCGTCCCAGGCCGCGTCTGACGCACTCGGGCGGGTGGCACTGGTGGCCCTCGCTGGAGTCGGGTCTGGATTCATTTCCCTCCGGCCATACGTCGGCGACGGTCGCCGTGGTGACTGTTCTGGCGCGGGCACTGCCTCGCCTGCGTTGGGTGCCGTTCGCACTGGCCACATGGGTCGGGGCCAGTCGGATCTGGCGAGGATCTCATTTCCCGGGCGATGTGGTGGGCGGGGTAGCGTTGGGGTTTGTGGTAGGTTCGGTCTGTAACGAACCATTGCGCGAGTGGAGGCAGTCAGGCTCACGGGCACTGGTTCGTATCGCGCCGATCGTTCTGTTGCTGACGGGACTCTTCTGGGTGCTCACGCACCGTGTTGTCGATCCCGTGATGGACACTGTGTTCCTCGTGGTGGGACTGGTGCTGTTAGGGAGCGGCTGGTTGGTGCGGACGGGATGGGGCCTACTCGCAAGACGTGCCGCAGCAGGCGACAGAGGAACAGGTTCGAATGCCCTCATATTGTTTGGGCTGGGAGTGGCCACTGGTGCACCCGTCGTGATCGGATTGACGGCGCTGCTTTGCGTGGCGCAATGGATTGCCGCCACCGGTGTGCCGGCCTGCGAGTCGGCGGCAGGACGATCCTGGCGCGCGGACGGTGTGTATGCGCTGGGCCTGCTCGCGGCTGTGGTTGCGGTTCAGCTGCTTAAAGGGCTTGTGCCCTTGCACTAACCGGTCAATGGCCGGGGATGCGCATCGCTGGCTTCTCGGCCTCTTCCGGCACGTGGATCAGCGATTGACTAGCCAGTAGGATGTAGCCGTAACGCTCGAGCATGACCGGGTAGTCCATCGTCTCAAACGGCAATCGATTGCGCAGGGCTGCCGGCAAGAGGATCATGGTGCGTCCCGGTTGAGTCAGGTAGGGCTTGATGTTGGCCTCTTCTCCCTTCGGGACGACGATGGCTTTGCGTTTGGCGTAAAACACGAGTGACGGGCGTGGTTGCCCGTAGAGAATCAGCCGGTCTTGAGGCCCAAGGTTGAGCCCTGCGACTTCGGCCAGTTGTTGGGGCGGCTCGATGACAAAATGGTTGATGAGTGGAAACGTCAGTTGCGTGACGGCCAACACCACGAGGGCGAGCGATCCGCCGGCGGCCCAGAAGGCGGCCGGTTTTCGCGTCTCGCTCAACCCGAAATAGGCGACGAGTCCCATGCCCAGGAGGAAAATGGAGGCGACGGTGTAGGGGCCGGGCCCGAGCGTCACTTGTCCAGCCAGAGGAAACTCATCCACCAATTTCCCGGCGAATTTGGCGTAGAGCGGGGGAAGCACGGCAAAGGCCAGTGCCAGAATGGAGCCCACGGCGGTCATGGTATGGATCGCGGCCCGCAGGCCCGGCGCAGCCTGATCCGTGACGCAGCGATTCCAATAGCAGGCCGCCAGAATTGCCGCAGCAGGAAACAAGGGACCGATATAGTGCGGCAAGCGGGTCGAGGAGAGGCTGAAGAAGACGAAGCCTCCCAGGACCCAGGCGGCGGCGAACCATTCGAGCGCATCGGGCGACGCCTGGGCCTCGACAGGAGAGGGCTGGCGGGGGGGGAGGGTTCCGGCCCGTCTCGCCTCACGCCAACTCCGATAGCTGTGGTACCAGGCAAAGGGGAGTAGGCCGCTCCAGGGAAAAAATCCGAGCAGGAAAACGGGAATGTAGAACAGCAGCGTGCCGCCATGCCCTTCCATGGCCCCGAAAAAACGACCGATCGTATCGCCCTGTGCAGACCTCGTATAACGCTCCCCGTGAATGTTCAGCATCGTGAGATACCAGGGGAGCGCCAGGGCAACGAAGAGGATGAGGCCGGGAATGAGATACCCGCGACGACGGAACAGCGGCCAGGAGCGGGTGAGCCACAGGTATAAGCCTACCGCCAGCATGGGAATGAGGAAACCAATCGGGCCCTTGGTCAGCGTTGCCAGCGCCATGCCGACATAGAAGAGCCACATGTAGTGACGCTCACGTTCCTCTCCGGATACGCCCAGCCAGAAGCCATACAGCGACAGGGTGGTAAAGAAGATCAACACGCTGTCGGTCAGGGCCATGCGACTGAGACCGATGATCTCAAGGTTCAGTAATAGCATTGCCGCGCCGAAGAGGCCCACGACCCGCCCCCGGCACCGTGTCAGGAAGAGATATTGGAGCAGAATCAGCCCAAGCCCGAAGAGAGCCGAGGGGAATCGCGCCGCGAATTCGTTGACGCCGAACAGGTGGTACGAACCGGTCATCAGCCAATAGACAAAGACCGGCTTGGCGAAGCGCGGTTCATAATTGAAGGTTGGACTGATGTAGTTGCCCGTTTCATACATCTCCCGGCCGGCTTCGGCGTTGCGTCCTTCGTCCCGGTCGGTGAGACCGAGGGAGCCGAGTCCGACGAAAAACAACACCGTGGCCATCGCCAGCAACAGCACGAGTGCGAGCGGCTGGATGGAGCGGTCAATCGGCGCAGACGCCGACAATGGAGTGAGCTCTCCGTTCATCTGTGGTTCCATTACGATTTGGTCGCCGGAGAGGCCGTACCGGAGGCGCCCTGGTTAGGGCGGTGGATGAGCATGAGGTTACGTAGGTACACAATACTGCCGATGCTCTGTCCGGCAATGAAGACCGGGTCCTGCCGATAGATCGCATAGGCTAGCGTGATCAGTCCGCCGATCATGCTCATGTACCAGAATGCTGTCGGGACACGGCTCTCTGCATGGCGTTCGGAGGCGATCCATTGGACAACCCAGCGCATGAAGAAGATCCCCTGCCCGAGGAATCCAATGATGATCCAGATGGTATCGAGTGTCATAGGCGCACGGGGGCTGGTGGCGTCCCGGTCGCGCGGTAACGGTAACGCAGGCAACGGTGCTGCATCCACCGCACGGCTACCAGATCGTAGAGGCCCTTGAAGAGCCGGTTGCCCACACCATATTTCGATGTGCCATGCGCGCGTGGGTAATGGCGTACCGGCACTTCGGTGACGGTAAATCCGTGCATCAAGGCCAGGGCGGGAAAGAATCGGTGCATGCCCTCGAACAGTTGCAACTTGTCGACCACCGCCCGTCGAAACAGTTTCAGCGAGCAGCCGGTATCGTGTACCCGGTCGCCGGTGACGGCGCTACGGACGCTGTTCGCGATCCGGGAGGAGATCTTCCGCGTCAAGTTGTCGTGCCGGTCTTTCCTCCAGCCGCAGACCAGGTCGAACCGGTGGATCAGCGGGAGCAGGGTGGCGATGTCCGCCGGGTCGTTTTGCAGATCGCCGTCGATCGTCATGACTAGGTCTCCGGTCGATTGTTTGAACCCTGCATCGAAGGCCGCCGACTGGCCGTAGTTGCGGTCGAAGTGAAACACCTTGACCCAGCGATACTGCGCGGCCAGGCCATCAAGGATCTCGGAACTCCCGTCCGTGCTGCCGTCGTCGATAAACAGCAGTTCGAACGGGGCCGATCGGGATTCCTCCCGGCTCTCCAGTGCTTTCACGAGTTGCTCTGTCAGGGGAACCAGATTCTCGCGCTCATCCTTGATGGGGATGACAACGGAGGCCCATGGGCGGGTCGCTACAGTCATGGAGAGGGAACAGGTCCTTCAAGCCGCAGGTTATCGGTCAACATCGGAGCCATTTTACAGAAGGGGCGGAGGAGTGGTCAAACAGTTCCCGCACCGAGAGACGGGTCAGACGGCTATTCGATGATAATCCGTCGCTCCACGTCGGCCGAGAAGGTCGGATCGTTTGACAGGAACACGACCGACCATGGCTGGTCCTTGGCGCACAGCCGACGCAGGAGCAGGGTGCGTGTCGCGGGCAGCATGTTGTGTAGGGTCCCGTCGAAAATCAGCACCTGCGGCCGTGTCACGATCGCGCGGGCCACGAGAATACGGAGAATCTGGCTGATGGACAGGGTAACCTCCAGGCCGGAGACCGGCGTGTGCAACCCCTGCGGCATCGCGTCGATGTCGGTATCCAACTCCACGAAGCGCAGGGCCCATTGGAGGTCGTCATATTCGATGCTCGGTCGCCCGAGGGTGAGGTTGTCCTCCAGCGTGCCGTCCAGCAACGTCGGATGAGAGTCCAGGATGAGGCCGCGTACCCGGCTGATGGCATCCCGCTTCACTTCGACCAGATTCATTTCGTTGTACCGGACGAAGCCTGTGGTCGGGGGATGAAGCCCGGCCAGCACTTTGGCGAGAGCGGTCTTGGCGGGATTGCTGCTGCAGAGGATGGCGACCTTTTCTCCTGGTGACACCTCCAGCGAGACGTTCTGAAACATCGTGCTTCCATCCGGACTGGTATAGGACAGGTTCCGGCAGGTCAGCCGAATACCTGATACCCCGAATTGCATCGCCGGTACATCCTCCTTGGCCTGCTCTTCTTCTGTCGGTAGTGAAAACACGGCGGCGATTTCCCGGCAGGAGACGAAGGCGAAAAACATGGCCACCATGCGTCGTGCCAACGTGTCCATGTTCACCAGCAGATTCCCCACCAGCACCTCGGCGGCGGCGAATTGGCCCACGGTCAATTGGCCGTCGACGACGAGAAGTCCGGCGGTAATGATGAGTCCGCTGTGGCCGACCACCTGCCAGAGAGCGGCGGCCTTGTACTGCCTTCCGGTCAAGGTATCCGAGCGGCGTTGTCGAATACGGGCATAGAGGCGGGTGAGGCCATCGGTGCGTTCCAGCAGATAGGGGCTGTCGCCTGCCGCGCGAAGGTGCGGGAGGTTGTGTGCGATGTTCTGAATCCAGCCGAAAATCTGGTAGTGCAGTCGGGACATCTCCAGGGTGATGAAGAAGCCGCCGCGGCCGAAGAGTGTCAGCAGTCCGACAAAGCCCAGAATCAGGACCAGAATGTAGAGGGTGAAGTAGGGGTGAAACAGGATCAGCATGGTCACCCCGATGGTGCCGACCACCGCGACGTTGAACAGATCCGCCACCATGGCAACCAGCGCCCGGGTGAGTAAGTCAGCCTCCATGAATCGATGGGCCTGTTGCGGCGCGAACGTGTCGTCACGCAAGCGAGGAAGCAGCCGCGTGAAGGCGATGGCGATGCGTGTATAGATCCGCTGCTGGAGCGTTTCGACCGCGCGCGCCTGGAGCACGCGGAAGGCGGCGACCCCGGTCAGCGAGCTGGCGACGAAGATCGTCAGCGTAAAGATCATCCGCGGCTCCATGGCAAAGGAGAAGGTGCTGACCAATTCCTGGACGGCGATGGGGACGCAGAGAAGGAAGAATCCGATCGCGACGGCGTATGAGGCGATGATACCGAGCATCGACCGTTCGAGCGTCAGGAGGAGGCTCAAGTGCGTGAAGATGTCGCGGAGGACCCGGGTCAGTTGATATTGCGGATAGGCCGGGCTGGTCGTGGGCTGTTCGCTCAAAGAGGCTCCTACCGCGTGGGGCGCTGGTAGGAGTTATCAGCCGGGCGCGGAAGGGCGGTCGGCGGTTCTCGGTGAACTCCATCACCTTGGGACTCGTCAGGAACAGTGCGAAGTCTAGACCGGCATCCCTGCCGCCGTCAAGACAATCGACGGTTCTCGGTTCGCTGAGCCTGTCGCTGAGGCCGTGGAGGGGCTAACGCAGGAAGAGCGATTTGAAAATCAGCGCGGTGCCCGACAGAAACAGAAATACCGCGAACGTGGTCCGGTATCGATCCGTGCTCATCTTGCTGTAGAGCAGCAGGTCGGTGCCCAGGAACATGCTGATGCCCGCGGCCAGGTATAAGACAGTCGTGGGGGTGGCGATGGTCGAAGGACCAAGGGAGAGCCCGAGCGTCAGGAGTTGAAAGAGCGCAAAGGTCCCGTAGGACACCGCGGTGGTGGCGCGGGTCTGGTCTTTGTCGTATGGCTTGCTGTGAATGATGGCCGTCAGCAGTGAGCCGCCCAGATTGGTCAAGCCATGCACCATGCCCATCACCACGAAGTACGTACGCTCATACCGTACGAGTGATTCGATGACTCGTTGAAACGGCGGATATACGCTTTTCAGGGCGGCCACGATCAGAAAAACCCCGACGATGCCGCCGATGTTCAGTTTGCGTGTCGTCACCAGCAGAAGACAGAGGATGACGCAGGGAATCGAGAGGGTGAGGATCTGCCGGTAGAACGGAAGATGAATCTGCCGATAGTCCTTACTGACTTGGAGCAGGTTGATGGCCAGCGAGATCGGCAGGAGTGTGGTCAGGGTGGTGATGAAGTCGTAGCCCAAGACCAGCAGAATCGGGGTGCCGAACAGGAGGACGCCGACGCCGAAGAGGGATTGAATGGTGGCCGTCAGGAGAATCGTTGCGAGAATGTCCCAGTGCATGGTGACGCTGTCCCATCCGGCGCGGGCTTTTCTCGGCCCGGCTTGTGCCTCTTACGGTTGCTGTCGGATATAGCGCAGGGTCGTAGCGCCGGTCAAACAGTGTAAATGGCGTCGAGGAGGTGATCGGCGGTTGATGGAACGGCATGCCTGCGGGGTTATTGTGGCTTGGAGGGAACCGGGCGATCGGGCGGAGCGGAGACGGTGAAGCGCATGGTGCCCATCAAGCTCATGTCGTTGATCTGTTCGCCAGCGTGGATTTCCACTTTATAGCGACCGGGTTTCCAACTGCCTTCCGCGGGGAGCAATGTGAGGTAGCCGGTTTGGTCTTCCAGGGCGATGTACATGGCGTCTTCGGCCACGACCGGTTGCCCCGCGGCTCCTGCTTCCGGCTCGGGATAGCAGCGCCCGAATACTTGAAACGATTGATAGTGCTGGTGCAGTTCGAACACGATGAAAATCGGCTTCGATCCGGCGGTGAACTGCTCTGTGGGGGCGACGGGAACGATTTCATGGGTCCGTTGAAACCCCAGTTCTTCATCGAATCCCTCGGCGAGCACGATGCGGCGAAACATGCCTTCGGGCGGGGCGTCGAAATTGTAAGGTTTGGCGTTCTCAGTGCGGTTCTGAAAGTCCGGGATCGGCACATTGCGCGTGAGAGGGAGATCCTCAGCTCCAAGGGGGGAGCCTGAGAGGAGGACGATGAGGCAGACAAGCGCGCCGAGCTCCCGCATGCTGTCTTGGTACACCTGCCCTAGCAGGCCTGTCAAGGAAGTGCGTGGGCGTGCGGATGTTGGGGTGTGAGGGCGGCGCATCAGGGGGGCCATGTCGAGGCGCGATGGGTTCCGGAGTCATCGGAGACTGGTTGCGGGTGAAATTTGCTTCCTGTTAGACTTTCCCCCTTTCCAAAGGGGGACAGCATGGAACAGCACCTGATGACGCAGGTAGAGGATCCCGACGCATTGCCTCAACCGCTCGGGGAGTACAAGCCGGTCGATTACTGGCAGGCGCATATCAATACTCTGTTCTATCAACTACGGGGCGACCAGCAACGGAGTTTCTATCAGACATTCACATCGGCCGACTATCGATTGGCCCACGCGCTGGCCGCCGACTATTTTGAGCAGGTGACGAAGCGAGACCGCGCCGCGAGTAAGCAAGGTTCGTCCGTCACTCGGAGCGCCGGTGATACGGCACCCGCTGTGTCTGCGGCGTCGCTGACGGTCATGGAGTGGGGCCCCGGAAACGGCAATCTGGCAGCCTGCTTCCTTGGCCATTTACAGAGGCTCGACAAGGCCGGGCAGGTCTACCCCCGCGTGCGGTATGTCCTGGTTGATTCTCAGGCCTCTGCCTTGGAACAGGCGCGCTCCCATCCCGATTTGGTTCCTCATCTGTCCAAGGTGGAGTCGCTCTGCGCTGATGTCGAGAATCTGGCTACCGTTGCGGACGGAACCGTCGATCGCATCGTCTGCAATGAACTTTGGAATGAGTTGGCGACCAAGCTCATTGTGAAGAAGGGCGGGGAGTATGAGGAAGAACATCTCCGGCCGAACCTCAATGAGCGCAAGGCAGCCGCGATTGCCGATTGGTCCGGCTTTGTCCGGGCCTTTGAAGCGAAAGATATCGAGAAGTTGAAGCAGTGTCCGCCGTTCCTGGACGACCTGATCTGGGAGCGCGAGTACCACAAGGTGGAGTGGAAAGATGTTCCATATCGCAAGACGATCACCGAATTTATGAAGGCCATCGACGACGAGGTGCTGGTGCCGGTGAATCTTGGCGCCTGCGCGTCAATCAAGGAAGCCAAGCGGGTGTTGGCGTCGAATGCCGTAGGGTTCAGCAGTTTCGATGCCGGGACGGCGGATCTGCGGGTGCTCAACGATCCCGACAAGCCCTGTTATGGTCAGTTCGGAGGACAATACAGTTTCATGGTGAACCTGGCATTGATTCAGGCGGTGGCCAAGCACCTGGGCATTGCGACCACCACCGTGGAAACGCAACGGGAGTTCGTTGGAAGCCGGCTCGGGACTAACGTGATGACGCTGATGGATGTACTGGCCTGCCATCCGATGGTCGGTTCAAAAGTGCCGGCCTGGGAGTTGGATCGCTTGACCTTGCAGACCATTCGCGCGCTGAACGAGATCTATGAAAGCCCCTATCAGCGCACGATCGATTTCCCGCTCCGCCACGAGATGCCCGCGCAGGAGCGTGAATCGGCGCAGGGGATCCTGCGTTCGCTGAAGCCGAACGGGATTCCCGATACGATCGCCTATGTCACAGAAGAGGAATTGAGTCAGGCGCAGGCCGAGTTGGAGACCCTCGGCTATGAGCGTGAGGCGGTGATGATGGCCCTCGGGGCGCCGCCGAGTCCTGTCGAGTACTATCACTTCGCGTTTCGACCGTAACGAGCGTGGAACGGTCTTCGCCGCAGGCTGCGCGCGTGGCGTTCGTAGGAGAAAGAGCTTGACTAATTAAATTCGTTTCTATAGCCTTTCCCGCGATTTCCGAGAGAAGACCTGTCTCTGCTTGAGGTATCGCGAGCATGCAGACGAGGGTAGGATTCGCAGACACGATCATCTCAGACGACTTCCTTCACGAGACGGCAGTGTCGTCGCCGGGGCGTGGATATACGTCGTGCGAATAATCGCACAGCTGTAACAAGGAGCATACAGTACCATGTTTGG
>ERZ1645185.410-NODE-410-length-18160-cov-7.639160_pt1 | contig 18160 bp, 15 predicted proteins | sample MGYA00575351_ERZ1645185 | MGnify/ENA primary metagenome ERZ1645185 (study PRJEB40838, sample SAMN11284767) | freshwater sediment metagenome | isolation source: river sediment | host: Sediment | place: India: Jana village, Kanpur | collected 2015-12-17 ...
CCGATCTTCACCGCCGGCCCGCAGGTCGCCGCGCCCACGCGCGTACATCCATGGATGGGGCTGGCCATGGTGCGCCGGAAGCGTGGCGACCTGGTCGATGCCATGCTGTGCGCTTGGAATGCATTCGACCTCATCGCCGATGGCATGCCGCAGCGCGCCGATCTGCTCGTGACGCTCGCCGAATGCGCGAGCGATCTCGGTGACCACGCGGCCGCCATCAACGGCTTCCAACACGCGCTGCGACTTGCGGTCGCCACGCGTGTGCGCATTGCGGCGGCAACGGGCCTCGTTCAGGCGCACACCCGTCAATTCGCAACCGCCTCGGCCTTGGCAAGGAAGAACGAATGGCTTGAGCACGCCATGGCGCCGGACGCGGTTGACGCCTTGACCCAACTCGACGAATTGCTGCAACAGCCGTTGGCGCCGCAGGAACTCACGTTGGCGCTGCTGGTGCGTACGGAGGCGTGGGTCACGCTTGCCGACGCGCCGCCGAACGGCGCACTCGATGCCACACGCTGGCTCGATCGCGCCCGCGCACTAATTGCGGCTCACGGATATCACGAGTACGCGTTTCGCGTCGAGGCGCTGGTCAAACGGCTCGAAGCTCGGGAAGAGTCGATTGCGGGGGAGCTGCCCGCACGGGCCCCTGCTCTACGGCGGCGCCAACGTGCGCGCCCCACGGTCGTTCAGCGTCTCGCGGAGTATTCGTCTGCCGCACCGACTGCGGCCGTCGGCATCTGAATGCGTTCGCCTTCGCGACACTCCGACGGAAGCCTGTTGCCAGCGGTCGTGTGCTTCGGGCTCGACAGCGCGTTGGTCGATCAGGTTCGCCGCGTGGCGGGGACCGCCGAATCTGCGGACGATGAAAGCACGCTACGGTCGCGGCTCTGCGCACAAGCCAGCACAGTGCTGTTGTACGCGCTACCCGCGCACACGAAGCCGCAGCTCGCCCTGTGGAGTGCCGTGGAGTCTGCACGCGAGAAGGGCACTCGCGTAGCCGTGCTGGCCGTGGCGGTCGCCGGCCACTCGTCCTACGCTGCGGTGTTCGATGGGGCGCGTACCGGAGTCGCCGCGCTGATCATGGCCTCGCCGCGTTTCGACCTGCATGACCTTGCGCTTGCGCTGCAGGAGGCGAGCGCGGCGCTTGCGGCGTCGCGGGTATGGGACAGCCTTGAGAGGACGATATCGCGACCGCTGGCTGTCGAGGCCGAGACGCTGCTTCGCCGTACCGTGGCTCTTTCGCACGCGCCCGTGTCCCTCGCGCAGCTGGCCGAAGCGTGCGGGCTGCACGAACGCTCGCTGCGGAAGTACTGCACCCGGCATGCCTTGCCGGAGCCACAGCGCCTTATTGCATTTGCACGACTGCTGCGCGCCGCCCTGTTGCTCGACGATGGCCTTCCATTGCCGGCTGTCTGCAGTGACCTCGGTTTCGCGTCCATCGACGCGCTCCGTAAGCTCGCATCGCGCACCGTGCACTCGCCGATTGGCCAGTGGCCACAGGGAGAGGCGGCGCGAACGGTGGCCGTGCGCTTCGCCCGCGAGTTGGTGGGTGAGGCGGGAGTGCCCGGGCGAAGGCTGGTGTTGCTGGCGTGAGCGATCGCGTGTGCGCAGACTGCTCGCGCTTCGTTACCAGCTCAGCCCCCGCAGATACGCGTAATTCTCCCGTGCACTCGCCAACTCGTCCCCACTCCCCTCCTGCTCCACGAAGCAGGGCTTCTTGTCGAGCTCCGGCACCGCGGCGAGGAATGCCTTGAGATCGAACACGCCCTTGGCGAGTTCGGTGTCTTTCGTGCGATCGGCGACGACATTCTTGAGGTGAAAACTCCAGCAGCGATCTCTATGCCGCTGCAGAAAATCGAGCGGGTCGCCGCCGCCCATGAGCATGTTCCCCACATCCAACTGAAAGCGCACGAGCTTGGGATCGGTCTCGGCGAGAAACACCTCCATGGGCTTCTGCCCCATGATGGGCTTTTCGTGATTGGGCTCGTTGTGCAGCGCAATCCAGAGCCCGAACCGTCGCGCCACCTCGCCGGCATTGTTGAAGCGCGTGGCCCACAGCTTCACCGCCTCGATGCTCCGGTTCGCCTCGTTGGGCAAACTCGGCGCCGTGAGATACGTCATGCCGAGCTCCTTGGCCTCGGCGCAGCGCTGCTCCCACTCGGTGAGAATGGTTTCCGGCGCCATGTGCGCAGAGGGCGCCTTGAGCCCCGTGGCCTTGAGACTCGCCTTCACCTGCTTGATGCTCTGCCCGAAGTTCTTGAAGCTCCAGAGCAGCTCCACGTCGGTGTAGCCAATGTTGGCCAGCGCTTCGAGGGTGCCCTCGGGATTGGCCTTCATGGCGTTGCGCACGGCGTACAGCTCGATGCCGATGCGATTGAGCTTTCCCGCCGGTGCACCGAGTGCGGAGCGCGGGATGTGGCGGCTGGCCAGGGCGGCGGCCGCAGAGGCGAGAAAGGAGCGACGGAGCATTGGCATAGCATACGGCGCGGAACCACAATTGAGGAAGCGTGGGACTCACCCCAACTTCAACACCCGCCGCCGCGTCTTGCCGGTCGTGTTGAGGACGACGAAGCCGAACCCGAGACCGTCGTACCACTGCGCCAGCTTGTCGTTCTTCGGATCGACGGCGAGGAACGCACCACCGCCGTCCTCACGCAGCTGATTGGCCTTGGCAATGGCCGCAGCAACCAGCGTGCCCCCCCAATCGCTTCCCTGATACGGCACGGCAACACCGAGCCGGCCGAGCAAGTACCCGCCGACCTGCGCGTAACTCACGCGCAACGGGAGCAGATCCTGCAGCGCCGGCGAGAGGCGCACCGATGTGGGTGAGAGCGAGAAGTATCCGAGGATGCCTGGCCCTGTCGGCGCATTGTCATCGATCGCCAACCACACGGTGGCCAGTCCGGCATTCTGCTCCGCGAGGGCGTGTTCGTGCAGATAGCAGTCGATGTCCCCGGCACCAGGACGGCTACCACAGGTGAACGCGCGGACGTCGTGCGACTCGTGCAACCGCTCGAGTGAGAACGCCATGTACTGTGTGCAACCTGTTGGTCAGAGCGAACCGAAACGCGCGCGTGCGCGGTCCGTTGCGGCCGCGAGCTGCTCCGTAGTTGCAGCGGGAGATGCCAACACGCGCAACAGTTCTGCCTGCTCCAGTGGCGTGAGGCGCAACTCCTCCGCCGCGAGTATGTCCTCGGAGACCCGTTCGGCGACCGCAGTAAGAATGTACTGCGACAGCGTAGAACCCTTGGCCTTGGCCACGCGCTCCGCGTGACGCTTGAGCAGCGCGGGCATGCGCGTCTCGAACCGCTCGTCCTGCGGACTGTCGAGATAGGCGCGAATGGCTGGCGATGTCATGGATACCTCCTGTTCGATCTGGCTACCGATATGTCCGTACACTATACGGACACCGGCCCAACCGCAAGCTCCGCACGAACGGCGTCGGCAGCGTGGGAGGCGAGAACAAATGCCTGTCGGTAGCGATAGGGCTTACCCGCCGCGCCCCTCGTATATGTCGGCGGCAATCGCCGACCAGCTGGATCGGTCTACGCCCGGCTGCGGCCCCCGACCTACAAAACTGGCATCACGCAATTCGAAGCGTGCTCGCTGTTCGCGGCGATGCACCAGCACCTCACGCAGTCCCTCTTCTACTAGAGAGCGTAGCGTCGTTCCCTCACGAGCAGCGGTGTCCCGGGCCTCTGTGAGCAGCGCATCGGCAAAGTTGATGGTGGTTTTCATACCGTCCGCAATATCGCACGAGCCCGTCCTAACGCCTCCCCTCGCCAGCGCGTAAATCTCCGGAATCCCTCCTTTCTGTACCCCCGGAGCCCGCATGACCCGTCGTATTCCCCTGCCCTCTGCCGCGCTGGCGTTCCTGGCCGCAGCGCCTCTCTCCGCTCAACAGGCCCCGGCCGCCAACGGCTGGGACCCGCAGCAGATTCTGCGCACCGAAGCGTTCGTGAAGCCGCCGGCGAACATCGAACGCATGATCATGACGCCGCGCGTGGATATCTCGTTCACGAGCCCCAGCCCCGATGCGCGCTGGTTCCTGCGCACCGCCGGCGCCGACCGCGGTGACATCAAGGCCTACGGCGCGCCCCACATCTGGCTGGGTGGGCTGCAGATCGACACGCGCGCCAATCGCGCGCGCAGCGTGACCACGAGCACGCGTACGGGGCTGGTATTGGTCGATCCGCGCACGGGCGCCGAGCGTACGTTCGCTGCGCCGGCGGGCACCACGATTTCGTCGCCGGTGTGGTCGCCGCGCGGCACGCGCGTGGCGTACATCGTGAACTTCCCCACCGCGAGCTACGCGTATGTGCTCGATGTGGCGAGCGGTCGCAGCACGCGGCTCAGCGAGCGACCGCTGTTGGCCACGCTGGTGACGGACCTCGACTTCACGTCGGATGGACGCTTCGTGGTGGCGGTGCTGGTGCCCACCAACCGGGGCGCCATGCCGGTGTTCGGTGACAATGGTGTGGCCGATGGCCCCGATGTGCGGCTCACCGAATCTCGCGCCGTACCGCAGCCGGTGCATTTTTCGCTGCTTGCGAACCCGTACGAAAAGCAGCTGCTCAAGTACCACACCACGGGTCAGGTGGCGCTGATCGATGTGCGCACCCGCGCGATGAAGACCATTGGCGCCCCCACCATGGTGCGCAGCGTGGACGCGTCGCACGACGGCGCGCATCTGCGCGTGACGCGCATGACGGAACCGTTCTCGTATCTGGTGCCGGTAAGCAGCTTTGGCGGTGTGCAGGAGCTGTGGGACGCCGCCGGCAAGGTGGTCACCACGCTGGCGCGCACGCCGCTGCGTGAAGGTGGGCGTGACGCCGGTGACGGCCCGCCGCAGGTCCAGGTGGCCAGCGACACAGGCAAGCGCAACGTGCAGTGGAACCCCATTGCGCCGGGCTTGTTGTACGTGCAGAACGTACCTGCACCCGCCGCGCCCGCCACACCACCGGCCAATGGCGCACCGCGCAACGAAGGCGGCCCGAGCGCGCGCGGCAGCAACGCCCCCGTGCAGGTGCGTGCACCGCGCGGGCTGGTGGTGGCGTGGAAAGCCCCGTACGGCCCGAATGACACCACCGTGTTGTATCGCGGTGGTCCGCAGTTGAACACGGTGCTGTTCAGCCTCGACAGCAGCACCATGTTCGTCAGCGACAGCGGCGCCGTGATTGCCGTGCGCGTGAAGAACCCGGACGAGCGCTACAATCTCGGACGCAACGTGACGCTCCCCGTCACCATCACCGGCTTCGGCGGCGGGTTGGGCGGTGGACGCAGCAACAGTGACAGCACCGCGGGCACGCTCGTGAGCCGCAAGGTGGGGAACGCCACCTACATTCTGCTCGGCAGCGGCGGCAAGCAGGTGGCGCTCACCGGTACGCGCACGCCGGGCGCCAACTGGTTCAAGCAGGCGCCGCGGCCGTGGCTCGACCGCATGGACATGACCACGAAGACACGCACGCGCGTGATGGACTCGCCGGCCGACGTATACGAAGACTTCGTGGCAGCGCTCGACGCCGACGTGCAGCAGTTCATCGTGACGCGCGAGAATCGCACCACCATCACCGACGCGTGGCTGCGCACCGCCGGCACCACCGACGCGAAGCAGCTCACGAAGAATGTGGACGTAGGCCCCGAGGTAAGTCAGGCGCAGTTCAAGCGCTTCCAGGTCACGCGTCCGCGCGACGGTACCAAGTACTGGGTGGAAGTCACGCTGCCGCGCGACTGGAAACCGGGCAACAAGCTGCCGGGCATCATCTGGTTCTACCCGCGCGAATACAGCACCCTCACGCAGTACGAGACGTCGCGGCAGAACGTGAACATCAACGCCTTCCCCACCGTGCCGTCGGCGCGCCCCGCCAGCAGCATGCAGCTGTGGGTGAGCCAGGGCTACGCGTTCATTCAGCCCGACATTCCCATTTATGGTGATGCCGGGCGCATGAACGACAACTACACGCGCGATCTCGAAGAGAATCTCGACGCGGTACTCGATGCTGTGGTCGACAGCGGCTTCGTGGACCGCGACAAGATGGGTATTGGTGGGCACAGCTACGGTGCCTTCAGCACCGTGAACGCCATGACGCTCATGCCCAACTTCAAGGCGGGCATTGCGGGCGACGGCATGTACAACCGCACGCTCACCCCCTTCGGCTTCCAGAGCGAGCGCCGCAACTTCTTCCAGGCGAAGGAGACGTACATGGACATGTCGCCGTTCCTGCGCGCCGACAAGATGGCAGGCGCCCTGCTGCTGTACCACGCGTGGGAAGACCAGAACCAGGGCACCGCACCGCTCAGCTCCACGCGCATGTTCGCTGCGCTGCAGGGACTCGGCAAACCGGCCGCGCTGTACATGTATCCCTACGAAGATCACAGCGTGGCCACGTACGCCAGCGATCTCGATTTGTGGGCGCGCTGGGTGGCGTGGATGGACGTGCACGTGAAGAACGGCGGCAAGGTGGAGCAGCTGAAGGCGATGGTCCCCTGATCTTCTTTCCCTCACCCGCTGCGTTTCGCACCTGGCTGGCCGAGCATCATGCGAGCGCCACTGAAGTGCTCGTGGGTTTTCACCGCAAGGACACGGGCCTGCCGAGCATGACGTGGACGGAAAGTGTACGCGAGGCGCTCTGCTTCGGGTGGATCGACGGCATCCGCAAGCGCGTGGATGCCACGCGCTACACCATTCGGTTCACGCCACGAAAGCCCGGCAGCATCTGGAGCGCGGTGAACGTGAAACACGTGGAGGAGCTCAGCGCCGCCGGGCTGATGCAGCCGGCGGGGCTGCGCGCGTTCGAGGCGCGTACGAGCGCGAAGTCGGGGGTGTATTCGTTCGAGCAGGGCGTGGTGGAGCTGCCGCCGGAGTTCGTCGCCACCTTCAAGAAACAGAAAAAGGCGTGGGCGTGGTACGAGGCCAGCGCGCCAAGCTATTGCAAGGCGGCCACGTGGTGGGTGGTTAGCGCCAAGCGCGAGGAAACGAGACAGAAGCGGCTCGCCACGCTGATTGAATGCTCGGCGAACGGCGAACGGTTGGCGCACATGCGGCCAACCCCTCGGTGAACTGAAGGGTCGAACGCCACGTCCCTGTTCGACTTTATATTGCGACATGTCCGAACCTGTCGCTGCACCCATCCCCGGTTTCCGTCCTGTGCCGCGCACAGGCGTCATTTATGTCATGGATCGCGCCCGGGAGCTCGGCTTCCGCATGGGCGCCGAGGGGTGGTGCAACCTCGGACAAGGGCAACCGGAAACGGGGCCGCTGCCGGGCTCTCCCGAGCGCCCGCGCGATGTCACGATCAGCGCCGACGACTACGAATACGCGCCGGTGGGCGGTATCGACGCGCTGCGGCGCGCGGTGGCCAATCTGTACAACCAGCGCTATCGCCAGGGGAAGGCCAGCCAGTACGGCCCCGAGAACGTGTGCATTTGTGGTGGTGGCCGCTCGTCGCTCACGCGCGTGGTGGCCTCGCTGGGCAACGTGAACCTGGGGCACGTGCTCCCTGATTACACGGCGTACGAAGAGTTGCTCGAAATCTTCGGCACCTTCAGCGCCATCCCGCTGCTGCTGGAACCCGAAGCCGGCTACGCGCTCAGCACCAAGAACCTGCGCCGGGAAATCACCGGCCGCGGCCTGGGTGCGCTGCTGCTGTCGAACCCCGGCAACCCCACGGGGCGCGTGCTGCGCGGCAGCGCGCTCAACGCGTGGGTGCAGGAATCGCGCGAGCTCAAATGCACCCTCATTCTCGACGAGTTCTACTCGCACTACCTGTGGGATGAGGGGCTCGTGGAGGGCGCTACGGTAAGCGCCGCCGAGTTCGTGGACGATGTGAACAGCGACCCGGTAGTGATTCTCGACGGCCTCACCAAGGGGTGGCGCTGCCCGGGGTGGCGGCTCAGCTGGATTGTCGGCCCGGCCAGCGTGATCGAAGCGGTCACCAGTGCCGGCAGTTTTCTCGACGGCGGCGGCAACCGGCCGTTGCAGGAAGCCGCGTGCGCGCTCGTGGAACCAGCGCGCGCCAGGCAGGAAGTGGTCGCCATTCACGAAGCGTTCGCACGCAAGCGGCGCATTCTGGTAGACGGCCTGCGCGCCGCGGGGCTCACGGTCGAGCACGAACCCGACGGTGGCTTCTACGTGTGGGCCAGCGTATCGTCGCTGCCGGCTCCGTTCAACGACGGCGAAACGTTCTTCGAAGCGGCACTGCGCGAGAAGGTGATTACGGTGCCCGGGCTGTTCTTCGATATCAATCCGGGCAAGCGTCGCGCCAATCACACGTCGCGATTCACGCAGTACATGCGTTTCAGCTTCGGCCCCGATGAGGCCAGTGTAGCCGACGCCGTGCAGCGCCTGCAGGCGATGGTGAAGCGCGGGGGCTGAGGCGGCGGGGGGGGAAGATCTACTTCCAAGAGTACATCCGAGGCACACGAGACATCCGAGGCACCCCAGCCAGGCAGACACCTGCCCGGCAAAGGTGCCTCGTCGCCTTCTCTGCCTTGTTGCCTCGGCTGCCTCGGATGTGCTCATGGCCGTTTCCCCCCCGCACCAGCCCCAGTCGTAGCCAAGCCTTGATCTATTTTTAGGCTTACCTAATTTAATGCTATGCAACACACGAAATGGATCTTTTGCCTGCTCTTACCCGCCTCAGCCGCTGCCCAGACCCGCCCTGATTCCGCGGCCCGGGCCAAGGCCGACAGCGCCCGCGCCCTGCCTACCATGCAGGTCACCGCGTCGGCGGTAGCCACCGATACGCGGCGGGTGGCCCAGCCCACCACGGTGCTCTCCGGCGCCTCGCTGCGCCGTAGCCAGAGTGCGTCCATTGGCGAAACGCTCGAACAAATCGCCGGCATTCGCTCCCTCTCCATGACCACCGGTATCGGCAAGCCGGTCATTCGTGGGCTCACCAACAACCGCGTCGTCACGCTGGCCAACGGGCAGCGTACCGAAACGCAGCAGTGGGGACACGACCACTCGCCCAACGTGGAGAGCGCCGACGCGGAGCGGCTCGAAGTGGTGAAAGGTCCGGCCAGTGTGCTGTACGGCAGCGATGCGCTGGGCGGCGTGGTGAACGTGGTGCGGCGCAAACTGCCCAGCGCGGAGGGACCACAGAGTGTCACGCGTGGCCGGCTGGCGTTGGGGTACCACGGCGCCAATCTCGCGCCATCGGCCACGCTTACCGGTGAAGGCGCGCGCGGCGCCTTCGGGTGGCGCCTGAGCGGCACCGGCCGTCGCGCCGACGACCTGCGCACCAGCACCGGCCCGCTCGCCAACAGCGGCAACCGCACCGCCTATGTGGAAGGCGCCACCGGGTGGCATGGCACCACGCGCGACGTGGAACTCACAGTGTCCAGCCGCGACGAAACCATTCGCATTGCCGACGATCCCGTCACCAGCCCGGGCTACACGGGGCGTCAGCGCATTCGCACAGAACGGCTCACTCTCGAAGGCAATGCGCGCCGCGGGCAGCACCGGTTGCACGTGCAGGCCGGATACGAAAGCAATCGACGCAGCGAGTTCGACGATGCCAGCACGCGCGATGTGACGCTGGGGTTGCACTCGCGCACCGGTACCGCCTTTGCCAACTGGCACCACGCACCGTGGCTGGGCGTGACGGGAGTGTTGGGCACCCAGGTGCAGCAGACCACGTTTCGCACCTTCGGCAACGAGACGCTCATTCCCGACAACACGGCGCGCGCGGTCGGTGTGTATGCGTTGCAGCAGAAGGCCGTGGGTGACTGGTCGCTGAGTGGCGGGGCGCGTTTCGACCGCCGTTCGCTCGACACGCCGGGCAACAACGTGTTGCAACTCGCGCCAACCTCGAGGCAGTTCAATGCACTCACGGGCACGGCGGGTGTGGTGTACAAGGCCACTTCGCCGGTATCGGTGGCGTTCAACGTGGCGCGCGGCTTCCGCGCACCCAGCGCGAGTGATCTCTTTGCCAACGGGTTCCACGAGGGCACACGCGCCTTCGAAATCGGCCGCGCCGACCTGCGCGTGGAAACCAGTCTCAACACCGACCTCGGCATACGCCTGCGCACCTCACGCGTGTTCGGTGAGCTCACCGGCTACGTGAACCGCATTCGCGACTACATCTACCTCGCGCCGGTTGGCATGCCGGGGCGAGCCCTCGACTCACTCGAAGTGCGTCAGGGTAACGCGCGGCTGGTTGGTGCCGAGGCGGCGTTTACCGTGCCCTTGGCCCACGGGCTCAGCGCCAGTGTGAACGGCGACGTGGTGCGCGCCGTGAATACGGTAGACCGCAGTGCCCTGCCCTTCGTGCCGCCCATGCGCACACTGGGCACCCTGCGTTGGGACGAAGGCGTGCCCGGGCGCTCGGTGGCTGTCACCGGGGAGTGGAACGCCAAACAGACGCGGGTGTTTCGCGACGACTTCGCACCGCCCGCGTGGGGCGCGCTGCATGTGAACGCCGGCTACAGCTGGCTGACGAGCCGTGGGTTGGTGAATGTCGACCTCCAGTTGCGCAACGCCACCAACGCGCGCTACCGCGACTTCATGTCGCGCTACAAGGAGTTCGCCAACTCCGCCGGCCGCGCCCTGGTACTGCGTGTGAGTACCGACCTGTAGCCTCCGGCCTGGGCGGGACCAAAACCAATTGCCGGGCCAGCGCGTAGAATGGAGCCATGACCAACTTCTTCGCTCCCGCTCGGCGCCGCGCCGCTTCCGTGGCCGCCACGGCCTTCGTGGTTGCTGCGGTGACCACACCCATGGCCGCCGATGCTCAAGGCACACCGGCCTGGGCCCCGACGCTCGACTCGGTGGTCACGGCGGCTCTCGCCATGTCGCGCGCGCCCGGCGCCACGGTGGCCGTGGTGCACAACGGCCTGCTGGTGTACACGAAGGGCTACGGCCTGGCCAACGTGGAAACACGTCAGCCCATGACCGCCGACATGCTGCTGCGCGTGGGTTCGGTAACCAAGATGTTCACCGGGGCCATGCTCGCGTCGATGGCCGAGCAGAAGCTGATCAATGTGACGGCGCCCATTGGCACGTACGTGACCTCGCTGAACGGCAAACGCGTGGGCACCGTGACCACGCACCAACTCATGACGCACAACGCCGGCTGGATAGACAACGCCGTGGCGTACGGGCGCATGGGCGAAGGCGCCCTGGGCGAAGTGATGCGCGAAGTTGGCGACACGCTGTTCTTCACCGATGCGGGGCGCACGTTCAGCTACTCCAACCCCAGCATCAGCATGGCGGGGTACGTGGCGGAGGTGGCCGGCAAGAAGCGGTTTGCCACACTCGTGGAGGAGCACGTGCTGCGCCGCGCAGGCATGAAGCTCAGCACCTTCAAGCCACTCGACGCCCTCACCTGGCCCACGGCCATGGGCCATCTCGTGTCTGGCCCCAACAATCCTCCCACCATTGTGCGCCCGTTCACGGAGAACACGGCGCAGTGGGCGGCGGGATTTCTCTTTTCCAGCGCCCCCGAACTTGCGCGGTTCACCATAGCGCTCATGATTGCTGGGCAGCCCGACGTCGCATACCCCTTTCCGACGAACGTGGTTCGCCGCATGACCACCGGCTATGTGCCGCACCCCGGTGGCAGCGGCCTCGACTCGGCCATGTACGCGTACGGCCTCGTGGTGGGTCGCACGAGCATGTTTGGCAGCAGCGAGCGCGTGTGGACACACGGCGGCGCCATCAACGGGTACAACGCGGATGTGTACATGCTCCCCGATCGGCGCACGGCGGTCATCACCCTCGTGAACGGACCGGGGAGCGGCATTCCCGGCATTCGCATGAAAGCGCTGGAGTTGGCCGTGGGCACCACGCCCACGGGTCGTGCGCCCGCGGAGACGCGTGAACTCACCGCCGCCGAGCGTGCACAACTGGTTGGCCGCTATGCGCAGGGTCGCAACGTGGTGGAAATCCGCGAGGTCGATGGCAAGGCCGTACTGTTGCAGAACGGCCTGACGGTGCCGCTGCTGCGTAGCGGCACCACGGACATCGTTGGTGCCGCACCGGGCGCGCTGCGTATGTTCACGCGCGTCGAGAACGGCCAGGTAACCTTTCTGTACAGCGGATCGCGCGCCCTTGCCCGTCAGCCGTAAGTGACGGGCGCTCCTGGAGCCTCCGCGCTTAGCCCGGATGCATGTATGCCGCGAACAGCTGCACCATGTCGGGCGGGATGCGAATGATCCGGCCCGTTTCGCGGGAGAGTAGCGTCCAGATGGAGCGCCCGCGACAGAGCACGTGATCGTCACTCGTGCGTACGATCTCGGTGAGGCGTTCGAAGCGACGTGAGTCGACGGCGCCAATCCAGGTGCGCGCCACGATAGGGTCGCCCAGCAGCGCCTCGCGCCGGTAGTCGATTTCGTGGCGCGTGGCCACCCAGCCGTACATGGCCTTCATCTCCGGCGGGGCGCTCACGTTCCAGTGCTCGAGCGCCACGTCGAAGATCCACTTGAGATAGACCACGTTGTTCACGTGGTCGTTGTCGTCGATATCCTGCGGCAGGATTTCGATGGGGATTTCGAAGACCTGCAGGCCGTGTTTGGCGAATGACATGAAGAAAACCGGAGATGGAACGGCGGCGGGACCTTGAGCAACCCGCGCCCGAGGCGGAATTTAGCGCATGCGATTCTCCTCGGGGCGCGCCTTGCGCGAACAGTCGGCACATGCCGTGACCTTTTTCGGCATGTCGGGGGTGGGAAAGACCACCCTGGCCGGCCTGCTGCAAACACACGATTGGTTCCAGTACTCTGTCGACTACCGCATCGGTACGCGGTACATGGGCGAGCACATCGTGGACAACTTCAAGCGCGAAGCGATGAAGGTGCCGTTTCTGCGCCAGCTGCTGCGCTCGGATTCCATCTACATCCGCTCGAACATCTCTTTCGAGAATCTGAGCCCGCTGTCCACCTACCTGGGCAAGCCGGGAAACGAAGCGCTGGGAGGAATTCCCTTTGCCGAGTACAAGCGGCGGCAGGCCCAGCATCGCCAGGCGGAAATTCGCGCGTTGCTCGACGTGCCCGAATTCATCGAACGGGCCACGGACATTTATGGCTATTCGCATTTCGTGTGCGACTCCGGGGGTAGCTTGTGCGAAGTAGTCGACCCGACTGACGCCGCCGACGCCGTGCTGCAGTGTCTGGCCGAGCACACCATGCTGGTCTACATCCGCGGTACGGCGAGCCACACCCGCATGCTCGTGGAGCGGTTCCGCAAATCCCCAAAGCCCATGTACTACAACCCTGTGTTTCTCGACGAGAAGTGGGCGGAGTACAAAGCCGAGCGACAGCTCACGAGCGACGCCGATGTGGACCCGGATGACTTTGCCGTGTGGGGATTCGAGCAGCTGCTGGCCCATCGCATTCCGTTGTACGAGGCCATCGCCCAACGCTACGGCTACGTGATCGACATGGAAGATGTCCCGGCGCTGCGTACCGAATCGGACGTGCTCGACCTGTTGGCGCGCACCATCGATGCCGATGTGCAGCAGCGGGGCGTGCGCGCATGACCGACGCGATCAGCAAGCCCAAGAGTCGGCTCCGATCGATTATCGGTGGCTCAATTGGCAACCTGGTGGAGTGGTACGACTGGTACGCCTACTCGGCGTTCTCGCTGTACTTCGCCAAGAGCTTCTTTCCGCCGGCCAGCCAAACCGCACAGCTGCTCAACACGGCGGCGGTGTTCGCCGTGGGGTTCTTCATGCGTCCCGTGGGCGGCTGGGTGATGGGGCGATACGCCGACCGGCACGGCCGACGGGCGGCGCTCACCTTCAGCGTCATCCTCATGTGCGCCGGGTCGCTGCTCATCGCGGTGACGCCAAGCTATGCCACCATTGGCCTCGCGGCACCAGCGCTGCTGCTTTTCGCGCGTTTGCTGCAAGGGCTCAGCGTGGGCGGCGAGTACGGTGCCAGCGCAACGTACTTGAGTGAAATGGCTGGACAACGCCACCGCGGGTTCTGGTCGAGCTTCCAGTATGTCACGCTCATTGGCGGACAGCTCATTGCCCTGGCGGTGCTGCTGATCATTCAGCGTTATCTCGACAAGTCCGCCATCGAAAGCTGGGGATGGCGCATCCCCTTCGTGATTGGCGCGCTGTGCGCGGTGGTGGCGGTGTGGCTGCGTCGCGGCATGGAGGAAACGAGCGACTTCGAGAAAGACCGCGCGTCGCGTCCGCCCACAAGCGCCGCCGCCACCATTCGTGGCCTCATGCAGCATCCGCGTGCGGTGCTCACGGTGGTAGGGCTCACCGCCGGCGGCACCGTGGCGTTCTACACGTTCACCACCTACGCGCAGAAGTTTCTCGTGAACACGGTAGGGTTCACGCCGCAGCAGGCCACGTTCATCAACGCGGTAACGCTGCTGGTGTATTTGTGCCTGCAACCGATCGTCGGTGCCATCTCCGATGTGATTGGCCGTCGCCCCGTATTGATGACCTTCGGGGTGGTCGGCTCACTCGGCACGGTGCCGCTGTTCCGCGCGCTCGAAACCACACAGAGCACGAGCGGGGCCATCTGGCTGTTGCTGGCCGCACTCACCGCCGTGAGCGGCTACACGGCCATCAACGCAGTAGTGAAGGCCGAACTGTTCCCCACCAGCATTCGTGCCCTTGGTGTGGGCTTCCCGTACGCGGTCACGGTGGCGCTGTTCGGAGGCACCGCCGAGTACATCGCGCTGTACTTCAAGAACATCGGGCACGAAAGCTGGTTCTACTGGTACGTGACCGCCTGCATCGTGGCGTCGCTGCTGGTCTATACCACCATGCGGGAAAGTTCGAAGCTGGGGCACATGGGCGAATAGCGCGTCACGGCCGCCATATCGCCTCTCCCGACGCGTTCCCTGCCCTGTCCACCGCGTTGAGTACCACGCCGTCCACGCCGGCGGCGGGAATATCCACGGCGCCCTGCACCGACGGCACGAGCCGCTGACGCCAGGTGCCGGTGGCCCGCCACCGCAGCAGGTACCACCAGGTATCGCTGCTGTTCGACGACATGCTCACCGCCAGTGTACTGGCGCCCGGCACTACGGTGAGGGTGGGCGTGGCGGGCGCGTTGGCGTCGAGCCACGTGCTGGCGGGCGGAATGGCCCCACCAGCGTACAGGCCGCTAGCCAACGTAGTGGCGAATCCACCCAGGTTGTTCTTCACACTGCTGCCGTTGTACAGAATGCTGCCGGTGGCTCCACCGGCATTGGCGGCCGCGTCGCGCGTGAGCGCAATCTGCGACGGAATTTCGCCTGCCGCGTAGGGCGACGTACCGGTACCAATGCGATACGACGCGAGCCCGGGCCAGAGATGGCGGCGCAGCGTATTCTGCTGCCCCCACCAGTTGAGTAGCGCCGGAAAACTCTGACCAGTGCTGGCGATGCTCCAGTACAGCTGCGGCGCGAAGTAGTCCACCCAACCACTCTGCAGCCACCGGCGCGAGTCGGCGTAAATGGTGGTGTACGCATCGAGGCCGGTAATGCCAGCCGGGTTGCCGGGCCGCCAGATGCCGAACGGACTCACGCCCACCTTGGCCAACGGTGACGCCTCGTGCACCGTGGTGTAGAGTCGCTGCACGAAGCGATTCACATTGTCGCGGCGCCAATCTGCCAGCGACAGTGCGCCCCCGCCCTGCGTATAGCGGCGGTAGGTGGCCGAATCGGGAAAATTCGTGCAGGTATCGGGGTACGGATAGAAGAAATCGTCGATGTGCACGGCATCGACGTTGTAGCGTTCCACCACATCGCGCACCACGGCAATGGCCTGATCGTGCACGGCCTGTTCGCCCGGGTCAAACCAGAGTTGGCCGCACTTGCGAACCAGATCCGGACGGCGAACAGCGAAATGCGAGGGGGCCAGACGCAGCGTGTCACTCAGGTTGCCGGCGCGAAACGGATTGAACCACGCGTGCAATTCGAGCCCACGCAGGCGCGCCTGCTGCACCGCAAAGGCGAGCGGATCGTAGCCCGGATTGCCGCCCTGCGTCCCGCTGAACACTCGCGACCACGGCTCGAGGGACGACGGGTACAGCGCATCACCCGCTGCCCGAACCTGGAGAATGACGGCGTTGAGCCCGGCCTGTTGCGCCGCGTCGAGCAACAGCCCGAGTTCGGCCTGCTGCTGTGCCGCCGTGAGACCGGTGCGCGACGGCCAATCGATGTTGGCCACCGTGGCAATCCACATCCCGCGGAATTCGCGGGTGATGGCTGGCACCGAGAACGGTGCTGGCGGCGGCGGAGGTGGTGGCGTCACCGTGCCCCCACCAGGACCGGTTGGGTCGCCCCCGCCGCAGGCCGCCATCCCCAAGCAGGCCGCGACGACGGCCAGCATCCGCTCTCCAAGTGACAGAAGTTTCATGCCACAATGTAGTGCGGCGCCACCAGCGTAAACCACTCGACGGCACTCGACCCTTGCCACCGAGCGCACACTTCGCCAACATCGCCCGCATGTCCGTGACCCTCAGCCCGGCGTTCGCTGTGACGCCCTCCCACCCGCAGCACCGGCTGCGCATTGGCATCGACCTCGGCGGCACGAAAATCGAAGCCGTAGCCATGGCCCACGACGGCAGCATTGTTGCTCGACAGCGCATCCCGACCCCACGTGACTACGACGGCACCGTGCACGCGCTGGTGGAGTTGGTCACGCAACTCGAGTCATCGCTGCAGCATCGGGCCACCGTAGGGATGGGCATTCCCGGCGTGGTGGTGCCGGAAACAGGGTTGGTGAAGAACGCCAACTCCACATGGCTCATTGGACGGCCCCTCAAGACCGACCTCGAAAGGCGACTCGACCGCGAGGTGCGCATTGAGAACGACGCCAACTGTTTCGCGCTTTCAGAGGCGAGCGACGGGGCAGCGGCCGGTGCGAAGGTCGTATTCGGTGTCATCATGGGCACGGGGTGCGGCGGTGGCATCGTGATTGATGGCAAGGTGCTCACCGGGCGCAACCTCATTGGCGGCGAGTGGGGGCACAATCCGCTGCCATGGCCGCAGCATGGGGAAGTGCATGGCCCACCGTGCTACTGTGGCAAACACGGATGCATCGAGACGTGGATTTCTGGGCCGGCCGTAGTGGCCGATCATGCGCGCCAAGCCGGCGAAGCCATGACCGCCGTGGACATCATGGCGGCGGCCGCGCGCGGTGAACCGCAGGCCGTGGCCACGCGCACCCGACTCGTGCACCGCGCGGCCCGCAGTCTCGCCACCATCATCAACGTTCTCGACCCCGATGTCATCGTACTGGGCGGCGGTCTCTCGAATACCGAAGGGCTCGCCGCCGATATCGAGCGGGAAGTGGCCCCGTGGGTATTCTCCGACACCGTGGCCACCCCTGTTGTCGTGAACCAGCACGGCGATGCGAGCGGCGTACGCGGCGCGGCATGGCTGTGGCCGTGATGTACACGCTACACACGCACCGCCCTTCACACTCAGTTTCCAGGTATTCGCATGAGCCTTCGCGACACGCTCCACCTCACGCCGAAGCACGTGCGCACGGCGCATCCCCTGCTCGACGCTCAGCCCACATTCGGTGAGCGGGTGGCCGATCGAGTAGCGGCCTTTGGCGGCAGTTGGCCGTTCATCGGCCTGTTCCTGGCGGGCATGGCCGTTTGGATGTTGATCAACGTGCGGAGCACGTCCCCGTACGATCCGTTCCCGTTCATCCTGCTGAATCTGGTGCTCTCCTGCCTGGCGGCCTTGCAGGCGCCGATCATCATGATGAGCCAGAACCGGCAGGCAGCGCGCGACCGCATCGATGCCCAGCACGACTACCAGGTGAACGTCATCGCCGAAGAACAGGTGCTGGAGATCCATCGGAAGCTCGACGACATGCGCGCTACGCAAGTGGCCGAGTTGCTCGACCTGCAGCGACAGCAGATGGCCATTCTCGAATTGCTGCGCCGGCAGGACGCCGATAACTGACCAAAACGAACGGACAACCGGCACTTCACTGCGGAGAACGAAAACTCCCCGCCACTCACGCGATCACGTGGGCGGCGGGGAGTTTTCACTGTCCAGCGTTACTTCCTTGGTCTCAGTTCAGTGCCACCATTGCTGATGAGCAGCGAACCGATAGGCCCACTTGGAATCGAACCAAGATCTTCGGCTCCAAAGGCCGAGGTAATAGCCGTTATACGATGGGCCAGCAGATCGGCCAAGCCGATACGTGCTGCCCGAATTGTAGCCCGGCTATCCCGCGAGTGGGAGTGCCCC
>ERZ1645185.411-NODE-411-length-18154-cov-4.267031_pt1 | contig 18154 bp, 13 predicted proteins | sample MGYA00575351_ERZ1645185 | MGnify/ENA primary metagenome ERZ1645185 (study PRJEB40838, sample SAMN11284767) | freshwater sediment metagenome | isolation source: river sediment | host: Sediment | place: India: Jana village, Kanpur | collected 2015-12-17 ...
AAAACATAAGCGGTGGCAGAATACCTTTTTGGGCCCGCGAGCAGGGAGCCTCCCCCGATCACCCTCTTCCCTCATTCTCTCCATTGACAGTTTTCGTTGTCGAGACTAGCCTGTCGCTGATTTTGCGTCGGTGGGGATTGTCGGCGTGTCACTCTTCAAGATCAAAGTCTCGACACCATCCGGCTGGTGAACAGGTCGTTTCAATGGCGGATCCAAAAGACGAGAAACCGAAGCTGCCGCTGGCTGCGTTACTGGCCCTGTTGCTGGCAGCGGTGAGCAGTCTGATCATCTATCAGGTGCCCATCAAAACTTCGCGACCCATTGATAAGGAGGCGGAAAAGTCTGCCTCGGTCGTCCGGGACCGGGTCCAGTCCCGGCTCTGGCAGGATCCGTTCGAGGCGGTGGCGACCCATATCCAAAAAGAGAAAGCCGCCGGCGAAGGGGGGCATGGGCACCATACCTCACCGGGTCTGGTGGATGGAGCTGACACGGCCAAGGGGGTATTTCGCTTCCGCTTGATGCCGGTGTTTGTCGACGGGAGTCCCTATGCCAGCGGCGTGGAGTCGAGATTGCGCGACCGGTATGCGCTGGTGTCGGCGCTCGGCGCGGCCGGGTATTTGCCGGAGTCCGGAGAATCCATCCGGTTCTTTGAATGGAAATCCACCACGGGCGTGACCACGGTCGTCCCGGCCGAATGGTTTGTGTTGGGGCCCAGGCTCTCCAAACCGGATCAAGCGGCCGCACCGTACGAGCCGATTCTCGTCCTATGGCTCAAAGAGCAGGACCTTGGTGCGAAGCCATTGCACGCCCTGACGAACTTGGTGAGCTATCTCAAGAAGGAGATGAACACGACCCCCTCCGCCTATCGCGTGCTGGGGCCCCGTACCTCCGGCTCACTGAGTGCCATGCTGGAGGAACTCAAGCCGAACTCCGCGGCAGGACATCCGAAAGCCGAGTGTCATGCGGTGATTCAGCCGGTCGTGTCGGCAGTGTTGAAGGGCGCCGAATTTTATTCCTCATGGGCCACAGCTGCCGACCCGGTGCTCCTGGATGAGCCTTCAGGCCGGCAGACGGACCAGCCGGTCGAGCATCGGTTCACATCCGCCTGCCTGACCGTGATCCGCACGATCGGCTCGGACGATGCACTGGCGAGCGAATTAGTGCTGGAACTACAGCGCCGGAAGATCGACCTGACTGCACCGTCGAGGATGCCTCACATCGCACTGGTCTCGGAATGGGACACCCTCTATGGCCGATCTTTGCCACGGACCTTCGTGGCGGTCGCCAATCGCCTGGCGGAAGAAGTCGCAGCGAAGGAAACCGAAGCAGCTGCACAGAAGACACCCGTTCGGACCTTGGCACAGCATATGGATGCGCTTCGTGAGGAGCAGTATCCGAACTGGGTGCACCGCTATTCGTATTTGGCCGGCCTTGATGGCGAATTGCCGCCCAAGGAGAACGGGAAGGATGCGGGCGGCGCTAAGGGCAAACCGGGCGACAAGTGGCTAGGGGGCGAAGCGGTGGTCGAGGATGTTCCTGTCGGTCGGAGCCAGCTCGATTATCTCCGTCGCTTGGTGGAGCAGTTGAAGCAGGAGGAGACCACTTCCGATGGCGAATTCAAGGCCATCGGCGTCCTGGGGAGCGACGTCTACGACAAACTCATGATCCTACAGGCGTTGCGAAAGAACTTCCCCCACGCGTTGTTCTTCACGACCGATCTCGACTCCCGATTGACTCATTCGAGCCAATTGCCGTGGACGAGAAATCTTGTGGTCGCCTCGCATTTCGGCCTCGAACTTGATCCCAGGCTGCAGACGCCCATCCCGCCGTTCCGCGACAGTTATCAAACCGCGCTTTTTTATTCAGTGCTGAGGGCGGTGGGGTATCTCCGGGTGTCGGCTGACCACGCCCGCCTGGAGCTGCCGGACCACACCGAATTTTCGACGGAGGTCTTGCCGCGTCTCTATGAAGTCGGCCGGCATGGTGCGATCGATCTCAGCCCGGATCCGGTCCATCAGTCGGATGCCCCTGCAAGTATTCATCTGCCTCGTTCCGATGTCGATCCGGCGAGCGGCGCACTGCGGTTTCCCTCGATTCGCGCAATCGGATTGCTCCTGGTGGCCGTCGGCTTGATGTTCTGCTGCGCCATCCTGATTAACAGTGAACTGTGGGCGCTGTGCCTCAGGCGTTGGGGGGGCGGGCTTCCCCTTGGTTCGCTGCTGATCGGATTGATTGCGGCCGGCTTACTCGGCAGTGCCATGTTGGACGGCACCGGCGGGGAGCCATTTTCATTCACCGACGGGATCAGCGTGTGGCCGACGGCAAGTCTACGGCTATTGGCCTTTGTGCTCTGCGTCGTCTTCTTCGCACATTCCTGGTGGCGGTTGTGGGAGAGCGATCGAACATTGACGTGGAGATTTCGCTTGCCGCGTCTTGATGCCGTGCTCTCGCGCCCATTCCGTTCTCGGATCGGCATCCATCGTTGGCTGCCGCCTCTCACTGGTCATGCGGAGGCACGGGAGCTCTGGCACGAGTATCGTCTATTAGGGGCATGGCAGGAACGAGCACGGCGTGTCGTGCCTCAGGCGGCCGTGTATGGACTGTTCGGTGTCGTATTGATGGTGCAATTTGGCTTTCCCGTCATGCCCTGTCGAGGGAATGCCTGTTTCACGCTCAACTACATCATTCTGGGTGTGAGCGTCGTCGCCATGACGCTGTTGATGTTTTATGTCGTCGATGCGACCCGCCTCTGCCGTCGGCTGATCATGATCATGATCGATACGAGGATCGAGTGGCCGCCGCGGCTGTTGGCACGGGAAGCCGCGACGCGCGAGGTGGATCACGCTTGTGTGCACGAATGGCTGGGCATTCAATTTATTGCGAAACGCACGGCGGTCATCAGCGCCATGATCTATTATCCGTTTGTGATCGTGTTCCTGATGGCGGTGGCGCGGCAGAGTTACTTCGACCGATGGGACTTTCCTGCGGGCTTGCTGGCGATCTTTACCCTCAATGCGTTGTATGCGTTCGGTAACGGTGTTTTCCTGCGTCGCTCCGCCGAGCGAGCAAAACGGGAGGCGGTGAAGCAGTTGAAGCGGCGACTCAAGGACCTGACCGACGAGCCGGTCTTCAAGTGGAAGAAGCGTCGCGAGATCGAGCGCATGGTCGAGTTGATCGAACAGACGCAGGAAGGAGCCTTTCTGCCGTTTACCCGCCATCCCTTGTTCGGTGCGATTGCGTTGCCGACGGGTGGCACCGGTCTGGTGTTCCTGCTGGAGTATCTGGCCACGTTATGGTGAGACGCCCGAGTCGTAGATGGTGTACTGGTCAGGACCGTCTCCGCCCACAGGCATTCCTGCAGGTGGGGACCCCTGATGGGCTGGAATGGCTGACCGGACCCGATCGACGCCTCCTTGCTTCGTGTGCATGGACCTGATAAGGTGCCGTTGTTCGCGTAAGACCTTCTGGACCCGGGGGCAGCAGCTCCTGAATCAGGGGAAGTCTTACGCGATTGTTGTTTGTGCCCGCAGCCGCGCCGTTTCCGCTGAGCATACCGCCGAAGGTGCTGTCCTCCGTCGTTCGCATCGCCAGCCCGTCACAGCCGTGGGAATCGTTCCGTTACCCTTTCGAAAGGTGCATCGTTGTTGTACGAATTGTGGTCCGTTCTACGGGCGTTCCTTGGCCATGCGGCAGGAAGGCTCTCTCATCTGGTCATCGTCGGTGTGAGCGCGGGGATTGCGCTGCTCCTGCCGGCCGGAGCCCGACAGTTTCTGTCGCTCTGGTCGCTGCTCGAACATGACAAGGTTTCACTGGTCGCGGTGGAAATGATCCTTGCCATTCTGTTGATGGTCTGTTTCAACTATGTCCATCGTCACGTCCGGGATCGGTCGTTTGCCACGGCAGCGACCGGGGCTGGGCTCGTCTCGTTTTTTCCCCACCGTGCGCCCGAGGCGCAACGGCGTATCACGCGCGTCAAGAGAGAGCAGGGGACGGGCCGGACGGTCATGGTCATCGGCTCCAGCGGGTCCGGATCCCTGATGGATCAGGTGGGAGACCTGTCTTCGGTGCTCGACACCTGTTTGGAGGCGAAGGTGTTCCTGGCGAATCCCTTTAGTCAGGATGCGCAGGCGCGGATGGGGGCGCTTGGTCGTCCCGCCGATGCACTTCCGGCGTTTCGCGAAGAGGTCCGGCAGAGTATTGCCTTGCTGAAGCGGTTGAAGGCGATGGGAAAGGTTGTGAAGTTGAAGCTGTACGCCGATCCTCCTCTGGTGAAGCTGGTGATCCTCGGTGACTACATCTGGCTCCAGCATCACCATGCCGAGCTGGATGGTCAGCACATGCCGGAATATTTGCTGCAACGGAATGGTCGGACGCACGGCTTCTACTCATTCTATGCGCACTATTTCATGGAGCGATGGGAACATTGCGACTCTCCCGAGTATGATCTGGATACCGACGAACTGGTGTATCGCAGTCGAGCGGGGCGGGAAATCCGGCGCGAACCCGTGGAGATCAGCGCAGCGCAGAGTCGACTTGCTGTCGACGCCACGCCCCCGCGTCACGGTCACGATGCGTTCCAGTTGCGCCACGCGCCAGGGCCCTACCTCCCGGTTCGAGGGTATGGCCTCGACTAGAGCGGGTCGCGCGTGCATGTGTCGCGAGGGGAATGTTCGCCCCAGGGGCGCCCCGGATCGGCAATGGTTGCCGGGAAGTTCTCTACCCCTGTGGTTCGGAAAGGTAGGGAACGTCGTGATGGCAAACGATGAGGAGTGCTGGTGATGCGCGACGGAATCGAGCCACGGGTTGCGGTGGCGGATTGGCCGGTGTTGTCCTACGGCTTCAGACCATTTTTTCTGGGAGCCGCCCTGTTTGCCGGCCTGGCCGTGCCCGCATGGATCGTCATGCTGGCGGTTGGGATCGGCTCAACCGGTCTGGGCGCGCCTCGCGAATGGCATGTGCACGAAATGTTGTTTGGATTTCTGCCCGCGGTGATCACGGGGTTTGTGTTGACGGCTGTGCCCAATTGGACCGACCGGCCTGCCATCAAGGGCCGCTTGCTGCTGACGCTCTTCACGCTGTGGTTTGCCGGACGCATCGTGCTTGCCTTGTCTTGGTTTCCGCCGCTCCTGTCCGCCGCCGTGGACATGGTCTATCTCCTTGCCCTGGCTCTGGTGCTTTGGCGGGAGATCGTCGGCGGGAAGAGTTGGGCTCACGCGCCGATCGCCGTGCTCATCAGCCTCTACGCCGTCTCGAATGTATTGTTCCATTCGGCGGCCCTCAACGGAGCGGCGACGGATGTGCCTGAGCGGATGGCGCTGGCATTGGACATGACGCTGCTGACGTTCATCGGCGGACGCGTGACACCGAACTTTACCCGGGAGTTTCTGGTCCAGGCACGAAGGCCGGAGAAGCCGGCGCGGTTTTCTCAGCTGGATATGGCGGCGATTGGGTTCGTCGCGTTCGCCTCGACCCTCTGGGCAATCTTCCCGCAGGGGGCCATGGCCGGGTGGGGCCTCATCCTGGCAGGAGCCGTCAATCTGGTCCGGCTGGCGCGCTGGTATGGGTGGCTCACGTGGCGGGAACCGCTGGTATTCGTGCTGCACTGGGGCTATGCATGGCTCACGCTGGCGCTGCTCCTGCTCGGTTGCGCCGCGCTGGGCCTCGGCCTGCCGCAAGAAGATGCCGTCCATGCCCTGACCACAGGGGCGGTGGGCGTGATGACGCTGGGTATTATGACCCGCGCGAGTTTAGGGCATACCGGACGTCCGCGCCGGGCCGACATGGCGACGGTGGCGATGTATGGGCTGGTGACTTGCGGCGCAATCATCCGCGTGTTCGGACCGAGTGTGGGTCTGCCGACTAATGCCCTGCTGAGTGTGGCGGCGTTGAGTTGGAGTGGAGCCTATCTGTTCTTTGCCCTGGTCTACGGTCCGTATCTGCTGCGACCGAGTCTTGATGAGTGAATCGCGTGTCATGGCGCGTGACCACAGGCTGTGCCGCATTCGAAGGCGTATCGTTTTCGATACTCCGGCTTCTGCGCGGAGACACGATTTCCTCCCGCATGGCTGTTCGAAACAATTACGTGTATTGCTATCGCCTGAATAAAATGAGCAGGACTTGTCGTCCCTCTTCGGGTATAACCTTTGCTGCCTCATCCGGCGAGGGGATACGCAACGAATCTTTGCGCTGCGCGTGGCAACCTGTTTCGGTTCGTGAGGGAGCCCATGGCCAAAAAGAAATCGAGCTCATCAACGGTAGGAAAAAAAACCTCGCGCCGGTCGTCTGAACGGAAGGCGTCTGATACTTCCTCCCCAGCCGGGCCGCAGCCCGCTCCCACTCAGGAATCCGAAGCCGCAGTCCCGACGGGTACCATCCCGCATCCGAAGCCATCCGTCGACAATGATCACGAGGAGCGGCTCGCGAAGAATCTCATCAGGACGGTCATCGCGCTTCCGCTCCTCGACAAACTGAACCAGGAAACCAAACAGCGACTTGCTGATCCCTCCCGCCGTCCGATCATCTATGAGGTGATCATCGATTTGAATCTGGAATACCCGAAAGGCCGGGAAGCGGCGCGAGACTGGGTGTTCAAGACAATCGAGGACTTGCTCGCGCGCCAGGGGCGGGACCGGGACGGCCAACGGCTCGATCGCAAGAAAAGCGAGTTCAACGAACAATACATCTTCGCCTCTCTTGAAGGGCGCGTGATTCGCGAACTGGTTGACTTGGATGGGAAGGACAAGCCCGATGTGCCCGGCAAGGACGGGAAGCCGCGTAAGGCGCGGGCAATTTACCAGATCTGGGAAGATTTCAAGCTGAAGGCGTTCATCACCAGTTCCATCACCACAGTGAAAGCCGATGCGGCGCGAGTGGCCTTCACAGCTTTGGGCGACAACGTCGTGTGGGCCGTGGTCGATTCCGGGATCCAGGGGGACCATCGTCATTTCGGCGCACACCAGAACCTTGCCGGCCAAGTCGAGGAATGGCATTACGATTTTACGGGTGGGGCTGACCCGAAAAAGAGCGCCTTGGTGGACGGCATGGGCCACGGTACCCATGTGGCCGGCATCATCGCGGGAGAGATTCCCGCTGATCCGACGCTGCGGCCGGGCGAATCACATCCTGACATCCTCGCCTATTCCCGATCGCTCAAGCCCGATGGAGACCAGACGGAGCGGGAAGTGGTGTATGAGCAGATCAAGGCCGCTTCCATCGCCGGTATGGCCTCGCGGTGCAAGCTGGTGAGCTTGAAGGTGTTGAACGAGGGCGGCGAGGGCAGTGTGAGTAACATCATTGCCGCGCTCGGACACATTCAACGCGTCAACAGTTTCGGGCGGCATATTCGCATCCATGGTGTGAATCTCAGTGTCGGCTATCCCTTCGAGCCCGAATGGTTTGCCTGCGGGCAAAGCCAGCTCTGTGTGGAGGTGAATCGCCTCGTGCGCTCCGGCGTCGTCGTGGTGGTGGCGGCCGGCAATTCCGGATACGGAGTGCTGTCCACGGATTTTACGGGGCTCCGTTCGGCCGGGATCGGCCTGACCATCAACGATCCGGGCAATGCCGACCTCGCGATCACCGTCGGGTCGACTCATCGGAACATGCCGCACATCTACGGTGTGTCATATTTTTCCTCGAAGGGACCCACGGGCGACGGACGCCTGAAGCCGGATCTGGTCGCGCCGGGAGAGAAAATTCTTTCCTGCGCGGCGGGGCAGATGGAGAAAGACATTCAGGAGAAAATCGAGAAGGACGTGACCTATCTGGAACATTCGGGGACGAGCATGGCGGCACCGCATGTGTCCGGTGTCATCGCGGCATTTCTGTCCGTCCGCCGCGAATTCATCGGGCAACCGGAACGGATCAAAGAGATCTTTGTCTCGACCGCAACGGATCTCCGTCGAGAACGGTACTTTCAGGGGGCCGGACTCGTGGATCTGATGCGCGCGATTCAATCCATCTAGCAAGAGAGGAGGGCGCGATGGAACAGTTATCGGGGTTTCCTTATTTCCCAGTGCAGTTTACGAAGGATGCTGCCGTCCACAATCAGGCCGATGTCGCCGCCTTGCAGGAGTTCCTCCAACGGGACGAGACGACCGATCTCATCGTTATCTCGCATGGCTGGAACAACAATATGGAGGAGGCCAAGGCGCTCTATGCCACCTTGTTGGCCAATGTCCGCTCGGTGCTCGATGCCGGCACGTTCGCGGCGCTCGCGAACCGGAAATGGGCCGTGCTTGGCGTGTTATGGCCGTCCAAGAAATTCGAGGAGAAGGAGCTGATTCCCAGCGGCGCCGCCGGAGCCGGTTCGGTCGTCGGCGTGGCGGCCTTGAAGGCGAAGCTGGAAGGGCTCAAGGGCGTGTTCGATGGACCGCAGGCCGACCGGACGCTCGACGAGCTGCAACGTCTCTTGCCGAAGCTGGAGGACAGCACAGCCGCGCAGAAGGAGTTTGTCGATAAAGTCCGCTCGCTGGTTCAGAAGCACACTTTGGAAGCGGAGGATGGGTCAGAGGTCTTCTTCAAAGTGCCATCGGGTGAGCTGTTGGAAAAGTTGCGCAAGCCGGTGTCCTTTACCGTGGCCCGCCCGCCGGCGAATGCCGGTGGGGCGGCGGGAATCGGCACCGGGGGGGCCGCCGGATTAGGGGAGTTTTTCAGCGGGATCTGGTCCGGCGTACGGAACGCCCTCAACTACACCACCTACTATCAGATGAAGGAGCGAGCGGGATTGGTCGGGGCCAATGGGGTCAATCCGATCCTTCGCGCCGTACAAGCCGCCAGGCCGGACTTGAGGCTGCATCTGATCGGTCACAGTTTCGGCGGGCGCCTCGTGGCCGCTGCGGTCGCCGGTGCCGATGACGCGACGCTGCTCCGTGTGCAGACGCTCTCTCTCTTACAAGCCGCTTTTTCTCACTACGGATTTTCGGAAAAATGGGATGGCACGCACAACGGATTCTTTCACCGAGTGGTCAGCGGCCGAGCGGTTGCAGGCCCGACGATTATTACGTGCACGGCGAACGACAAGGCCGTCGGCCTCGCCTATCCCATTGCGTCCCTGCTCGCCGGCCAGGTGGCGGCCGGGATCGGGGACAAAAACGACAAGTACGGCGGCATCGGCCGCAACGGGGCCCAGAAGACACCTCGAACCGTGGACATGTCTCTCCTTGAGGCGACCGGTTCTTACCAGCTGACGAACGGCCTGATACACAACCTTTCGACCGATCGACTCATCAAGGATCACGGGGATGTTGCCAATAGGGAAGTCGCGTTTGCCGTGGCTTCGGCTATCGCCGCCGCGTGAATGTTACGAGAGAGGTCGGACTGTAGAACGCGCTGAGGGGAAGCCTCACCAGACATGGCCTCGCTCAGTCCGAGGGGGCGCGGCGACGCCGATCTCCTATCCAGGTCGGCGGCGTACGGGTCGGATTGTCGCGGCGGAAGATCGGGATACGTTGGGGGATATCGCCTTAGAGTTCCTCGCCGTATTTCAAGAAGTGCTGTTCCTTAGCACCGGCAATCCAATTGTCATGGCGGATGCGGTCGGGGAATGTGTTGAGCTCCGACGCCATCTGTTCGACGTCTTGATCCTTCCATTCGGCGATCTGGCGAAAGGTGAACATCCCCATGCGATTGAGCACCCGTTCCATCACGGGCCCGATGCCATGGATTTGCTTGAGATCATCCTTTTGCGTCGTCCGATGTTTCCCCGTGCCGCGTCCGGTCGTCGAGTTGCCGTGCATGCCCGAGTCAGTCGTGCCGACCAATTTAGCCTGGGCCCCATGCCGCTGGGCGACGCGATATTCGACGAGTCGTTTGCGTAGGGCGGCGATCTCTTCCTCCCGTTCGCTGACATCCATGACCCGTCGCTCCTCCGCCTCGCGGAGCGCGATTTCCTTTTTTTCCACTTCGCTGCGGAACACTTCCAGCTCTTCCACGGTCGCTCGCAGTCGCTGGATGTCCTGATCCCGCTGTTCGACGGTTTCGGTAAAACGTGAGAGATCTTCCTGATTTTGTGTTCGCAGGCGGGCCAACTCGGCCTCGATCTCCGTGATGCGGGACTGACGCCGGTCCAGTTCCTGTTCCTTGTTCTGGAGGGTGGATGTGGCTTGTGCGCGTGTGCGTTCCAGGTCCTGTTCCAGCCGGCTGCTCCGTTCCCTGAACGGTTCCAGTTCCTGGGTCTGTGCCCGGAGACGGGCGATCTCGGCATCTTTCGGCGCCAGCTGTTCCACCCAGGTTTTGAGGGTGGCGATTTCCTGGTCGCGGCTGATAAGCACGTCTTCGGCATTTTCCATTTGGGCCTGCATTTCGGCGAAGCCCGCCTGTTGCGCCTTGAACTTGTTCTCGGCTTCCTCGACTTCCCGCCGGAGCGTATCGCGCTCCCGTTCGATGGCATGGAGGCGCACACCCTTTTCCCGCACTTCGGTTTGCAATGCCGTCAGTTGTTCCACCTTTGTCGCAAGGTCGGCGGTCAGGTCCTTGAGCGCCGCCTCGGAGGTGATCATCTTTCCTTCAAGCATCTGCACGGCGGAGGTGCGAACCTTCAACTCATGGTTGAGCGTGTCCAACTCATGTTCACGTCCGCGGAGCCGGGTGGCAATTTCAGACAACTGCTGGCGCTTTTCAGAGGTGGCGAAACTGCGCAGCAGCCACCCCATCATCAACCCGATGGTCGCCGCCACCAGTAAGCATCCGATCATTTGCAGTATTAAGGCTCCCATACGTTCACCGTTCCTCTTTCACACGAAATTCAATCCGCCGGTTTTTCTTCGACGCGGCGCGCGTCCGGTCTTGGCTGAGCGGACGGGTGGCTCCGTAGCCCACGGCAGTCAGTCGGTTGGTCACAGCATGGTCGGCCAGATACTGGCGAACGGATTCCGCCCGCGCGCGGCTGAGTTGGAGATTGTAGTCCGGATCGCCGTAGGAATCGGTATGGCCGCCGATTTCGATGGTCGCCTCTGGGGATCGTTTGAGCGCCGGAATGACCTTGTCGACGACGGCACGACCTTTGGGGGTGAGGACTGCGCTGTTGCTTTCAAATGCGATGTGTTCTCCGCGCAAGATGTCGTCCAATCCGGCCTGCACGTGAGCCCGGGAGGCATGCACCGGGGGTGGGACCTGAGCCGCCGGCAGCGCTGTCGTTGTGGCTGCGGCTACCGTCAGCTGATCCTGCACATGCACCGAACTGCCGAGCGACGCGCCGACGTCATGGAGGAGTTTTGCTCTGGCCTCGCCGGTTGCGACAGTGCCTTTGACCGTGAGTGTCTGGTCCGAGAGCGAGACCGTGGCTTGATGTTGATGAAGCAGGGCTACCTGTGCCAACAGCGCGGGCACGGCGGTCTCCCACGCCGCGGGAGTGGCTTCTTCGAGAATGTCGAGGTTGTCGGTGACGCGGAGCTTGAGTCCTTTGGCTAATTCCTGTGCGCGGGTGACGGCAGCGAGTTTCGCTTCTTCGCTGGCCATCGCGCCGGAGAGTGTCAGGTGGCCGTTTTCGATGTGCGCGCGAAACGCGGGGTGGCCGCCTGCCGACGACGTCACGGGTAGGTGTCGCGGGATGCAGATGAGGGCCAAAAGTGTGAGTGCGAACAATCCGACTGCGAAAATGATTCCGCGCGACATGCGCCAGCCCTTATCGACCCAGGCACGAGGCCTCCCCGCGGCACGGAGTCGCCACAGGGCGGGTGTCTGTTTAAGACTTCGAGTGTTACTTGATTGATGGAATGCATCAGCCCAGGCCGACGCATGGCTACCGGGCGAAGGGTATCACAACGTCAAGACTCATGCTAGCCCGGAATCGCAGGCAGGCTCGCGCAGCGATTCCAATTGGGGCGTGTGAATGGTTGGGCAGGCGCCGCAATTCCGGCCCGATCAACTTGCAGTGGCGTTGAGGCATCTGCTATTGTCACGGCGTTTTTTCGTCCAATGTGATCCCACCCACACGATATCCATAGTTGAAGGAGTTCATCATGGCCAGCATTGCGCGGGCACTGATCAGTGTTTCTGACAAGACCGGAGTTGTTGAGATGGCCAAGGGGTTGGCAGCCCTCGGCGCGGAAGTATTGTCCACGGGCGGAACGGCCAAAGCCTTGCGAGATGCGGGGGTGGCGGTGACCGACGTGGCGGCGTATACCGGGTCTCCGGAGATTCTCGACGGCCGCGTGAAAACCTTGCATCCGAAAATTCACGGCGGTCTGCTCGGGCGTCGAGGGGTTCCCGACCACGTCAAGCAGATGCAGCAGCACGGAATCGGCAACATCGACGTCGTCGTCGTGAATCTCTATCCGTTCGAAGCGACGATCGCCAAGCCCAACTGTCCGTTCGAGGAGGCTATCGAGAATATCGATATCGGTGGTCCGTCGATGTTGCGCTCCGCCGCGAAGAACCACGAGGACGTGCTTGTCGTCGTCGACCCGTCTGATTATACCCGCGTGTTGGAGGCCGTGAAGGCTGGTGCCGTCACGCCGGTCTTACGCCGCGAACTGGCCATGAAGGTGTTTCAACACACGGCTCGCTACGACAGTTTGATCGCGGGCTATCTCGAAAAGCAGGTGCAGGGAAGTGAGGTGAAATTCCCCGCCATCCTGTCGCTGCAATTCGAGCGCGTGGAGACGCTGCGCTACGGGGAGAACCCGCACCAGCAGGGCGCGTTCTACCGCGAACTGAATGCCAAGGAGCCGGCCGTGTCGCGCGGGAAGATCCTGCACGGCAAGGCCATGTCCTATAACAATTTTCTGGATGCCAATTCCGCCCTTGAACTGGTGAAGGAATTCGATCAGACGGCGGTGGCCATCATCAAGCACAATAACCCCTGCGGCTGTGCGCTCGGCGCCACGCCGGTCGACGCCTATGTCAAAGCGCGCGCGACGGATCCTGTCTCGGCGTTCGGCGGCGTCATTGCCTTCAATCGCCCGGTTGATCTGGCTGCGGCAAAAGAAATTACCTCGACCTTCGTGGAAGTGGTCATCGCACCGGCGTTTACCGAGGAGGCCTTGGCCGAACTCAAGCGGAAGAAGGACATCCGGCTGCTGGATGTGGGGCCGCTGAGCAAGGCAACCGCTGAGGGATATGATCTGAAGAAGCTGGTCGGCGGGCTGATCGTGCAGGATCGGGACTTGGGTGTGATCAAGGACATCAAAGCCCTGACGGTGCCGACAGCGCGCAAACCGACCGAAGAGGAATATGCCGCCTGCGCGTTCGCCTGGGTCGTGTGTAAACATGTGAAGTCGAATGCCATCATCTACGGACGACCTGGTGAGATCGTGGGCATCGGAGCCGGACAGATGAGCCGTGTCGACTCGGTGAAACTGGCGGCCATGAAAGCCCAGTCGTCGGTGAAGGGATGTGTGATGGCGTCCGATGCGTTCTTTCCGTTCCGTGACGGAATCGATGCGGCGGCGGAAGCCGGTATTACCTGTGTGATTCAGCCCGGTGGATCCATCCGTGACCCTGAGGTGACGAAGGCGGTGGACGAACATGGGATGGCGATGATTCTGACGGGCATGCGCCACTTCCGCCATTGAGGCGCGTTGAAACGGGCCTCCAACTTCGTTCTCGGCTCGAAAAAATCCTCAACGTAGCCAGCAGGCTACGCCTGCGGTTTTTTCTCGCCTGCGGTCTCGTTGGGCGACCCGTTTGAACGCCCTCACGGATGTCGGGAGATGGACTGAGCGAAACGAGCGAGAAGCCGCGGATTGGCAGCATCGGGCGCACTTCATTCAAGCGAAGGTTGAGCTGTGAAGATTCTGGTTGTCGGCAGTGGTGGACGGGAGCATGCGTTGGTCTGGAAGCTTGCCCAGAGTCCGAGGAAGCCGCATATATTTTGCGCGCCGGGGAATGCAGGAATCGACGGCCTGGCGACCTGTGTCCCGATCAAGGCGGATGACATTGCCGGACTCAAAGACTTCGCGCTGAAGCAACAGATTGATCTCACGGTGGTCGGTCCGGAAGCGCCGTTGGCTTTGGGAATTGCCGATGAATTCCGCAAGGCGCGTTTGAAAATCTTCGGGCCGACGAAAGCTGCTGCGCGACTGGAGTCGAGCAAGAGTTTTTCCAAGGACGTCATGACCGCCAACCGGATTCCGACGGCGGTGTCGCGGACCTTTGAGCAGATGGATCCGGCATTGGCGTATGTGGATGCGCAGCCAGTGCCGATCGTGGTGAAGGCCGATGGCCTTGCGCAGGGCAAGGGCGTGGTGGTGGCGATGACGCGCGAGGAAGCGAAGCAGGCGGTGCGTGATGCGATGGAAAAATCCCTGTTCGGTCAGGCGGGCCATCGGGTGTTGATCGAGGAGTTTCTCGACGGGGAAGAATTGACCATCATGGCGTTTACCGATGGAAAAACCGTCGTGCCGATGATCCCTGCCCAGGACCACAAGCGGGTGGGGGACAGCGACACCGGACCCAATACGGGCGGCATGGGCGCCTATGCTCCGGCTCCCATTGCGACGACTGCGCTGCGCGATCAGGTGACGCGGCAGGTGCTGCAACCGACAGTGGATGCGATGGCTCGTCTGGGCTGCCCTTTCCAAGGCGTACTCTACGCGGGCCTCATGATTGTGAACGGCACGCCCTATGTCCTGGAGTTCAATGCGCGGATGGGGGACCCCGAGACCGAAGTCGTGTTGCCGCTCTTGAAGACGGATCTGCTCGACGTCATTGAGGCCGTGGTTGAACATCGTCTCGACCAACTGGCGGTGGAATGGAGGCAGGAGACGGCGGTCTGTGTGGTCCTGACCTCGCCTGGTTATCCGGGAGCCTATCCGACGGGATTGCCGATTCAAGGATTACCCTCTCCATCGAACTCAGCGCCGATCGCGGTGTTTCATGCGGGCACCAAGCGTGATGCGGGCCAGGTGGTCACTGCCGGAGGCAGAGTATTGGCCGTGACGGCTTGGGCTCCGTCGCTTCTGCAGGCGAGAGCGGAGGTCTATCAGGCGGTGCCGGCGATTTCGTTCGAGGGTCGGCACTATCGTACCGACATTGCGCACCGGGCGCTGCCGCGCACTTCGTGATCCGATCGGATCAAGCCATCACATGGCACTGGTTCTTCCGTTCACCGATGCATCCTGCGACGCCGCGCTGCCGGAGGTGCAGCGGGTGCTAGCGAGGCATGGTGTCGTCGCCCTTCCCACCGAAACCTATTATGGTCTCGCCGTGCGACCGACCGACGAGGCGGCCCTCCGCCGATTGGTCGAGGTAAAAGGCCGTCCTCCCGACAAACCGATCTTGGTGCTCATCGGAGCACCTGAGCAGTTGGTTCCCTTGGTAGACGCCATCACCCCAGCCGCCTCGCTCCTGATGGAGCGCTTTTGGCCAGGTCCCTTGACCATCGTGTTTCCCGCCGCCTCAGGCCTTTCGCCATTGCTCACGGCAGGGAGTGGGACAATCGGGGTTCGCTGGTCCCCCTTGCCGGTCCTTCAGCGACTCTTGACCCACACCGGCCCGCTGACCGGAACGAGTGCCAATCGTTCGTCGGAATCGCCCCTTGCCGACGCAGGTGCCGTACAGAAGGTCCTCGGTTCCTGCATCGATCTGATTCTCGACGGCGGCCGCGCACCTGGTGGGTCGGCTTCCACCGTCGTGGATGCCTGCGAGTGTCCACGGCTTCTTCGAGCCGGAGTCATTGCGGCGGATCACATTCGAGCGGCCTTGGAGCAGTCAGGATACATACTTTCATCATGATTTGATGGTGCGTAGTCGGTATAATTCACCCACATGGGAGGACCACTTATGCTCATTCGTTCACGCAGCGCGGTGATGGGACTGTGTGCGCTTGGTTTCAGCAGCATGTTGCTGACGGGATGTGACTTCTGGCCGCCGGCTCTTCAGGCGCAAATCGAACAGCTGCACTCGGAAGCTCAACAGGCTGCGGCGGATAAAGCGCTGTTGCAGAATCAGCTCAACGCTGCGAACAAAGCGAAAGAAGAGCTGCAGATTCGCGTGGAAGATCTCACGAGGGTGAACAAAGAGAAGTCGGCGATGATTGCGAGTTTGGAGCACACCATCGCTGCGGCGCGAGAGCGGGCCGCAAAGGCGGTGAAGACGAACACCGCGAAACCCACCACGAAACCGGTGGTCAAAAAAGCTGCCAAACCATCAAGCAAGGCCGGCGCAAAGTCCACGGGAAAGTCGGCGCCTCATAAGCACACCACAACCGCTCCCAACAAACGAGTACAGCCCTAGTGCCGTGCTGCATTCTGATCCGGTAAGCGGGGGAGAGTCTGCCGCAGAGTGGTGAGCACATGAGGGCTCAAAGGGGTAAGAGGGGCAGGATCACTCGGACCCCGCTCCCGTTAGCTGCTGGATGAGGAGGTGGAACTCGAACTGGACGTGCCAGTGCTCGCCGTGCTGCTTGCGGGAGTGGCGCTGGTCGTCGGGGTGCTTGCGGGAGCGGCGGATGGGGTGCTTGTCGTGTTCTCACTCGCGGTCGAGGTTGTTGTCTTATCCGTCCCCGCGGCCGTCGGCTTTTCAGACGTATCACTGCCGCCGGGTTTCATCTTGTCCGAGTAATCGGTGATATACCAGCCGCTGCCTTTGAACATGATGGCCGGGGGTGAAATCAATTTCGTGACTTCCTTCCCGCAGCGAGCGCATTCCTTGATCGGATCGTCTTTAATGCTCTGCTTCACCTCGAAGCGGTAGGCGCAGCTGGTACATTGGTACTCATAGATTGGCACGGGTTATTCCTCCTCTGATCTCACGCCGCACAAGGCACAATTCATTTCTCCCGCGATCCACGGGGCAATCATCTTAGTAGCCTCGATTTCATCAGAATCAAGGGGGAGCGGAATATTTGTGTCCCGCCTTACGTCAATCGACGGATGGCCGCTTCAATTCTAGTGAGCCCGCGTTCAATGGCCTCCATGGACGTCGCATAGGACAGCCGGATGTGGATATCGCTGCCGAATGGTTCTCCGGGGACCAGGGCGACTTGGGCCTCGTTAAGCAAAAAGGTTGCGAGGTTGGCTGCGGAGCCGATGGGCTGATCCTTCCAGCGTTTGGAGAGGAGGCCGCTGATGTTCGGGAACGCATAGAAGGCGCCCGTCGGCATCCGGCAGGTGACGCCGGGCATATTATTCAGTCGTTCGACCATCAGACGGCGGCGCCGATCGAATTCCGCTACCATGACGGCGGTAAACGGATTGCCGAGTCGTAACGCCGCCACGGCGGCCTTTTGTGAAATGGAGCAGGGATTCGACGTGCTCTGGCTTTGAATGTTGGCCATGGCCGTCAGCAAGGCTTTCGGCCCCGCGGCGTAGCCGATGCGCCAGCCGGTCATGGCGTAGGCTTTGGAGACACCGTTAATGACGACGGTTCGTGCAGCGACTTCAGGGCTTAAGCTGGCGATGCTGATGTGTCGCGCTCCATCATAGAGCACCTTTTCGTAGATCTCGTCGGAAATAATGACGAGGTCATGACGCAGGGCCGCGGCCGCGATTCCTTCGAGCGTGGTCTTGTCGTAGGTCGCGCCGGTCGGATTGCAGGGACTGTTGACGATGATGGCCTTGGTGCGCGGCGTGATCGCTGCCTCAAGCGCGTCCGGGCTGATGGTGTATCCGTCCCGCTCCTCCGTCTTGAGCAAAACCGGCGTGGCATCGTTCAGTAGGGTTTGGTCCTGATAGGACACCCAGAAGGGCACCGGGATAATGAGTTCGTCGCCTGCTTCGAGAAGCGCCTCGGCCACGTTGTACAACGAATGTTTCGCGCCGCAGGACACGAGGATCTGGGATTTCTCATACTGGAGTCCCTGTTCCACTTTCAGTTTGTCGGCGATGGCGCCGCGCAATTCATCGATACCCGACGACGGCGTGTATTTGGTGAAGCCGGCACGGATCGCGGCCTCGGCTGCTGCTTTCACGGGTTCAGGCGTATCGAAATCCGGTTCTCCGGACGCAAAATCGATGACGTCGATGCCTTGCGCCGCCATAGCCTTCGCGGTTGCAGTAATGCTCAGAGTAGGGGAGGGGACAATACGTCCGACACGGGCTGCCAGTTTCATCCTTTGAAACTCCGAATTCGTTCTTGGAGCCTCCGTGCCACTTCGGGGTGCACAAAATCCTTGAGCGAACCTCCGTGGCTGGCGACATCCTTAATGATGGTGGAAGAAAGATAGGAATATTCCTCACTGGGCATCAGGAAGACCGTTTCGACGGTCTCCGCCAGT
>ERZ1645185.412-NODE-412-length-18146-cov-5.669228_pt1 | contig 18146 bp, 17 predicted proteins | sample MGYA00575351_ERZ1645185 | MGnify/ENA primary metagenome ERZ1645185 (study PRJEB40838, sample SAMN11284767) | freshwater sediment metagenome | isolation source: river sediment | host: Sediment | place: India: Jana village, Kanpur | collected 2015-12-17 ...
CCGGGCGCGATCCGCCGCGCAATCAGCGCCGCCTCGATCGCGAGCGTGCCCGAGCCGCACATCGGGTCCACCAGCGGCGCGCGGCCGTCCCACCCCGACGCGAGGACCAGCGCCGCGGCGAGCGTCTCGCGCATCGGCGCGCGCGCGACCGCCTGCCGGTAGCCGCGGCGGTGCAGCAGCGCGCCCGAGGCGTCGGCCGAGATGGTGCAGCGGTCGTGGTCGAGGCGCACGATGAACAGCTGCGGAGGCACCGTCGTGGGATCGTCGGCGGACGGCGCGCCCGGCACGGGATCGGCCGCCTCCCCTGCCGCCTCGCGCGGGTCCTCGACGTCGTCGTCGCGATCGCGCCCGCCAACGAACGCCGCGCCGGGCACCGCGCGCGCGATCGCGCCGGCCACCCGCTCCGCCACCGCGTCCGAGTGATAGAGCCGCGACTTGCGGCAGGTCACCCGCAGGCGGAACGGCGCACCTGCCGCCACGAACCGCCCCCACTCGAGCTGGCGCGCCGCGCGTTCCAGCTCATGGAAGGCCGTCGCGCGGAACGCCGCCATCCGCACCACCACGCGGCTCGCGGTCCGCAGGCGCAGCTGCGACTCGGCGAGGCCGCGCGCATCGGCGCGGAACTCCACGCCGCCGGGCACCTCGCGCACCGCCGACACGCCGAATGGCGCGAACGCGGCCAGCTCGCGCGCCACGAGCGGCTCGAGGCCGGGCGCGGCGATGGCGAAGCAGTCGTATTGGAGCGCGGCGGAGGCGGGCGGGCGGGACGGGGCGGCGGTCACCCGCGAAATCTACACGGCGCCGACCGGCCCGACGGCGCTGGACGCGCGGCGCCGCGCCTGCACGACGCGCCACCCCAGCAGCCCGGCCGCGATCGCCGCGTACACCAGCGGCTCGGTCACGTCCTTCTTCACCGACAGGTAGTAGTGCACCACGCCGAGCACGGTGATCACGTAGACGAGCCGGTGCAGCGTGCGCCACCGGCGCCCCAGCCGGGCGATCATCCCGCGCGTGGAGGTGACCGCGAGCGGCACCATCAGCACGAGCGCGAGCATCCCGATCGTGATGTACGGCCGCTTGGTGAGGTCGGTCCACAGCTCGTCCCACCCCACGTACTCGCTCACCCACACCTGCACGTCGAGCAGCAGCCAGGTGAGGAAGTGCAGCAGCACGTAGGCGAAGGCGAGCAGCCCGAGCGTGCGGCGATGCCGGGCGAGCCAGTTCCAGCCGGTCCAGGCACGGAGCGGCGTGACGAGCAGCGTCGCGAACAGCAGGCGCAGCGTCCACTCGCCGAGGGCGTGCTCCCCCGCCTTCACGGGATCGGTGCCGAGCCAGCGCGTGCCGTAGAACAGGTCGCCGATCATCGCGCCCACGAACAGCGCCGCCGGCGCCACGCCGGCGACGAGCAGCAGCGCGCCGAAGCCGCGGGGCTGGCGCGCGAGGCCGAGCGTGGGCGTCACGCGCGCGCCGCCCGGTGTCCGGCGCCCATCAGTAGTTCCGCCGCAGGTCCATCCCCGAGTAGAGCGACGCCACCTGGTCGGCGTAGCCGTTGAACAGCAGCGTGGGCATGCGCCGGAAGCCGCCGCCGATGCGGCGCTCCGTCGCCTGGCTCCAGCGCGGGTGGTCCACCTGCGGGTTCACGTTGGCGTAGAAGCCGTACTCGCCGGGATTCGCGAGCGCCCACGAGGTGCGCGGCATCGTGTCCGTGAGGCGGATCCGCACGATGCTCTTGATGCCCTTGAAGCCGTACTTCCACGGCACCACCAGCCGCAGCGGCGCGCCGTTCTGGTTGGGCAGGTCCTTCCCGTACACGCCCGTGGCCAGGAGCGTGAGCGGGTGCATCGCCTCGTCGAGGCGCAGTCCCTCGTTGTACGGCCAGTCGAGCACGGGGAAGCGCTGCCCCGGCATCCGCTTGGGGTCGTACAGCGTGGTGAACTCGACGAACTTCGCCTGGCTCGTCGGCTGCGCCCGCTTGAGCACGTCCGCCAGCGGGATGCCGCGCCACGGGATCACCATCGACCACGCCTCGACGCAGCGCATCCGGTAGATACGGTCCTCGAGCTTCGACGGCTTGAGGAAGTCCTCGAGCTGGTAGGTCCCCGGCTTCGCGACCATCCCCTCGACCTTCACGGTCCAGGGCCGCGCCCTGAAGTCCTGCGCGTTCGCGATCGGGTCGTCCTTGCCCGTCCCGAACTCGTAGAAGTTGTTGTACGAGGTGACGTCCTCCTCGGGGGTCGCGACGTCGTTGGGCTGCAGGCCATAGGGCGTGCCGAGGGCGCGCTGCTGCTGCGGTCCGCGGTCACGGCCGAAGGCCGGCAGGGCGTTCGCGCCAAGGAGGCCCGCGCCGATCACGCCGGCGGCAGTGAGGAAGGCGCGACGACTGATGTACACGCCCTCGGGCGTGATCTCGCTGGACGGCAGGTCGTGACGGGGCATATGCGATGTATCGCCAGGGGCGGGATTGTGTTCCCGAACGAGGGGTGTCCTATTTCTGTCCGATGCCCACCCCGTCCCCGAATTACGCGGAACCCCCGGTCTTCGTCATCCGGCCGGACAGCGCCCGTTCGCTGGGGATCCTCGGGGACCTCTGGGCCTTCCGCGACCTGCTCTGGTCGCTCGCCGACCGCGACCTCCGGCTCCGCTACCGCCAGACGGTGCTGGGCGTGGCGTGGGTCGTGCTGCAGCCGCTGCTCGGCGCGCTGATCTTCACGTTCGTCTTCGGCGTGGTCGCCGGGCTGCCCAGCGAGGGCGTGCCCTACTTCAGGTTCACCTTCGCCTCGCTCGCGGGCTGGGGGCTCTTCGCCGGCATCGTCACGCGCGCGAGCGCGTCGCTGGTGCAGAGCAGCGGGCTCATCGCCAAGGTCTGGTTCCCGCGCGCGGTGCTCCCCGCGTCCACCGTGCCGGCGGCGCTGCTCGACGCCGCGCTGGCGCTCGCCGTGCTGCTCGCGATGACGGTCGCGACCGGCGGCACGGTCGGCCTTGGCGCGCTCGCGGCCCCGCTCTGGCTGCTCGCCCTCGCCGCGCTGGCGCTGGGGCTCGGGCTCATCGGCGCGGCGCTGATGGTGAGCTACCGCGACGTGCAGCACATCCTGCCGGTGGCGATGCAGCTGCTGCTCTATGCGAGCCCGGTGGCCTACGGGGCGTCCAACATCCCCGACGTCTACCAGCGGGCCTACCATCTCAACCCGCTCGTCGCGCTCCTCGAGGGGCTGCGCCATGCGCTGCTCGGCACGCCGGCTCCCGCGGCGGGCGACGTGGCCTGGGCGCTCGGGGCCACCGCCGGCGCGCTCGTCGCGGGCACGCTCGTCTTCCGGCGCCTCGAGCGCCGCTTCGCCGATGTCATCTAGCGTCGCGGTCGAGGCCCGCGGGCTCGGCAAGCGCTACGCGCTCACGCGGCGGCCGCGCGCGACCACGTTGCCCGAGCGCCTCGGTCAGCTGGTGCGCGCGCCGTTCGGCGCCGGCGGCGCGGACGAGACGCTGTGGGCGCTGCGCGACGTCGACTTCAGCATTCCCGCCGGCAGCGCGGTCGGCATCATCGGCCGCAACGGCGCCGGCAAGAGCACGCTGCTGAAGATCCTCTCGCGCATCACGCCGCCCACCACCGGCGAGGTGCGCCTGCGCGGCCGTGTCGGCGCGCTGCTCGAGGTGGGGACCGGCTTCCACCCCGAGCTCACCGGGCGCGAGAACATCTTCCTCAACGGCGCGATCCTCGGGATGCGGCGGCGCGAGATCGCACAGCGCTTCGACGCGATCGTCGCCTTCGCCGAGGTGGAGCGGTTCCTCGACACGCCGGTGAAGCGCTACTCGAGCGGGATGTACGTGCGCCTCGCCTTCGCGGTGGCGGCGCACCTCGAGCCCGAGATCCTCGTGGTGGACGAGGTGCTCGCGGTCGGCGACGCCGAGTTCCAGCGGAAGTGCCTCGGCAAGATGGGCGAGGTCGCCGGCGGCGGGCGCACGGTGATCTTCGTCAGCCACTCGATGCCCGCGGTCTCCGCGCTCACGCGCCGCGTGCTGCTGCTCGACCGCGGCGGCTGCCTCTTCGACGGCGACACGGCGGCGGGGATCGCGAAGTACCGCGCGCTGCAGGGCGGCCCGGGGCGCACCGGCGCCTACGAGGCGCCGGAGAGCGTCGTGCGGCGCGGCGCCAACCACGTGCGCGCGGCGCGCGTGCTCACGAGCGACCCCGCCGGCGTGCACCGCTGCGGCGAGCCGCTGCGCCTCGAGTTCGAGCTCGACATCCCCGAGCCCACGGGCACGCTCTGCTTCTCCTGCAAGCTCGCCGACGCCGAGGACCGCAACATCGTGCACCTCTGGTGCTTCGACCAGGCGGCGCGCTTCCGCCGCGAGGCGGGGCGCTACGTGCTGCGCTTCGAGGTGCCGCGCGCGCGGATGTTCCAGGGCGAGTACACCGTGCGCGCCTTCCTCAGCGACCGGCGCACCAACGCGATGTTCGACGAGCTGCACGGCATCTGCCCGTTCGAGGTGACGATGGACGGCGTGCCGCGCGACGACTATCCGTGGACCTCGGGCGACTGCGCCTACCTCGAGGGGGCCGAGTGGGTGCTCGAGCGCGCGGGCGACGCGCGGCCGCAGCGCGGGCTGGTGTCGCCGTGAGCGGCGCGCGGCCGAAGGTGCTCGTCGTGAGTTTCATCGCCGTGCCCGGGGGTGCGCACAACCTCTGGCGGCACCTCGTCATGGACCCCGCGGCGGCGGACGCCTGCGAGTTCAACCTGCTCGCGCCGCGCGCCTACCGCGACGCCGACCCGGCCCCGTTCGCCGACGGGCGCACGGCGTTCCACGCACTCACCGAACTGACGCCCCCGCCGCTGCGCGAGCGCGTGCTGCGGCGCATGATCGGCGCCGAGGTGCCCGAGTCGGTGCGCTGGCGCACGCGCCTCGAGTCGCTGCGGCCCGACCTCGTGCTCTTCAACCTCGCCGGAATGGGCGACATGAACTGGTGCGTCCCCGCCGGCGAGGCGTGCGCCGCCGAGGGGATCCCGTACTGGCTCGTGCTGCAGCACGCGCACGAGGACTACCACTTCGCCGACGACGACCGCACCGACGCGGCGCTCGCGCTCGCGCGCGGTGCGCGGCGCGTGCTGACCGTGAGCCGGCGCAACCGCCGCGCGCTGGAGCGCGCGCTCGGCACCGCGCTCGCGAACGCGGAGTCCGCGGTGAACGGCGTCACCCAGGCCACGCTCGACGCCGGGGCGCGCGTCATGCGCCAGCACCCGGTGCACGTGAAGGGCCCGGTGCGGCTGCTCTGCCTCGCGCGCTTCGATCCGGCGTACAAGGGCCAGGACCTGCTGCTCGACGCGCTCGCCGCGCCCGAGTTCCGGCAGCGCGAGTGGGTGCTCACGCTGATGGGCGGCGGCACGCACGCGCGCCTGCTCGAGCGGCTGCGCGCGTCGCACGGGTTCGACGCCGAGCGGGTGCGGATCCTGCCGCACCAGGCGGACGTGAGCGCGGCCTTCGCCGAAGCCGACCTGCTGGTGTTCCCGTCGCGGTCGGAGGGATCGCCGTTCGCGCTGGTGGAGGGGATGGCGCACGGCCGCCCCGCGGTGGTGACGCCGGTGGGCGGCAACGACGAGCTCGTGATCGAGGGTCGCACCGGCTGGGTCGCGAGCGCCGTGACCGAGGAGGCGCTGCGCGCCGCGCTCTCCCGTGCGTGGGTGGCGCGGGCCGCCTGGCCCGCCGCCGGCCACGCCGCGCGCGAGCACGTCGAGCGCGGCTGGAGCCTCGCCGAGCCGCACCGGCGGATGCTGGCGGCCATCCGCGAGGACGTCGTGAACCGCCGCTGACCGCCGCGGGTTGGTCGATCGCGGCGGTCCCAGCGTCTGACTGCCCACTGCCGCCTGCCCACTGCCTACCGTCCAGCCGATGTCCCTGCCCCCGTCCATCGCCCGCGTCCTCGACCGCTTCGCCGCCCTCGGCCGCGAGGAGAAGATGCAGGCGCTCGTCTCGTACGCGAAGAGGCTCGAGCCGCTGCCGGAGCGCCTCGCGTCGCTCGACCGCGCCGCCTTCACCGTGCCCGAGTGCCAGACGCGCGTCGACCTCTTCCCAGAGGTGGCCGACGGTCGGCTGCACTTCTACGCCGACGTCAACGTCCGCCAGTCGCCGACGATCGCCGCCTTCCTCGCGATCGTGTTCTCCGCCGTGAACGGGGAGCCGCCCGAGACGACGCTCGCGATCCCCGACGACTTCGTGCCGCGGATGATGCAGGGCCTCGGGCTGAGCGCCCGCGAGACCGGCCTCACGGCGATGGTCGCACGGCTCAAGCGGCACGCGCGCGAGGCGATCGCGGCCCGCGGCTGACCCTTCATTTCACCACCTCGGACCACGTTCATGTCCAAGCCGCAGACGTACGCCAATCACGCCCGCTTCCAGCCGCTGTTCCACTTCGTCGCGTCGCCGATCACGGCCCTCTTCGCGATCCACCGCACCTGGGTCGCGATCAGCGACCCGTCGCGCGCCCACGCCGGCGAGGCGCTCTTCGCCGTCGCGGTGGCCTGCGGCGTGTTCGCCTCGCGGCTCATGGCGCTCACGGTCCAGAACCGCGTGATCCGCCTCGAGATGCGGCTGCGGCTGCGCGAGGTGCTGCCGCCGGCGCTCGCGCCGCGCATCCCCGAGCTCGGGGTGCGGCAGCTGGTCGCCCTGCGGTTCGCGAGCGACGCCGAGCTGCCGGGCCTCGTCGAGCGCACGCTCAAGGGCGAGTTCGCGCGGCAGTCGGACATCAAGAAGGCCATCACGGACTGGCAGCCCGACCACCTGCGCGCCTGACGGCGCGCCTCGTCACTTCTTCTTCAGCGCCTGCGCGAGCGCCGGGGACTTGGAGCCCTTCACGAGCGTGCGGCCGGCGCGCTGCCAGGCCATGACGCCGCCCGACAGGGTGTGCACCTCGCGCGCGCCCGCCTGCCTGAGCACCACGTCGCACGAGCCCGCGCGCGCGCCGGAGCGGCAGATCACCACCACCGGCAGCCCCGCCTCCGCGATCGCCGCGGCATGATGCGGGACCTTGCCCATCGGTACGAGCACCGAGCCGGCGATGTGGCCCTCGGCGAACTCGTGCGGCTCGCGCACGTCGAGCAGCACGGTGCGCGCGTCGCGCGCGCGGAGCGCCTCGAGCGCGTCGGGCGTGAAGCGTTCGGGGAGCAGCGACTGGAGGAAGGCGAGGAGGCCCATGGTCGGCGTCGGGTTATGGTCTAGTATATAACTATACAACAATATTTAACCCCCGACGCCACCGCAAGGGCGCCGCGGGCCGGTCAGCGCGCGAGCAGCTGCGCGTGCCAGGAGTCGCGCGCCGGCCGCTCGAAGCGCGCGCGGTAGTCGGCGACCGTCGTCACCGTCGTGTCGAACACCGCCGTGTCGGGCCCCACCTCGCCCATCGCCGCCATGGCCGAGAACTGCGGCTGCGTGCAGCCGTGCACCATGCCGCCGGCGTCGCGGAAGTAGACCATCCCGCCGCCCACCATCGAGGTGCCGATGCCCTCCTCGATCTTCTGCAGGACCTTGAAGAGGCCATCGACCGAGCAGCCGGACGCGCCGGCCCCGCGCTCGTCGACGCCGACGACGAGGAAGTGCTCGTCGCGGAACTCGCGTCCGCTCGTCAGGGCGGCGCCGTGCGCCTTCCATGTCATCAGGTAGCCGTCGACCGCGGCGAGCAGGCGCGGCTCGTCGACCTCGTCGAGCGGCGCGCGGGCGCCGAACACCCACACGCGGGCGTCATCGGGGAGCTTGTCGAAGGCAACGAGCGGCACGGCGGTCTCCTGGTGCGGGGGCGCCCGGCGCGCCCGCCCGGAATCTAATCGCGACGGGCCGCCCGTCCGTGACGTCCCCGCTCGCGTCGGGGCAGGAGCACGGACAGATTCCCCGCGGACCCCCACAGGAGATCGGATGTCGGCTTCGCTCCACGAGGCTCGTCGTGCCTTCCTCGCGCGCTGCGGCGCGCTCGGCGTCGGTTCCACCCTCTTCCCCGGCGTGCTGTGGGCCAAGGTCGCGGCCGGCGAGGAGATCACGGATGCGTCGATCGTCGCGGCGGCCGAGATCGCCGGCGTGACGTTCACCGAGGACGAGCGCGCGCTGATGCTCGAGGGCCTCAAGCGGCAGACGCGGCAGCTCGACGCGCTGCACCAGATCCCGCTCGACAATGCCGTCGCGCCGGCGATCGTGTTCACGCCGCTGCCGCGCGCCGACGCGGTGCCCAAGGGGCCGCAGCGCCCGATCGTCCCCTCGCGCCAGCCCGCGCGGCAGCGGCCCGCAGCCCTTGAGCAGCTGGCGTACGCCTCGCTCGCCGAGCTCGCCGACCTCGTGCGGCGGCGGCAGGTCACGAGCGTCGAGCTCACGCAGATGTACCTCGACCGCACCGCGCGGCTCGATGGCACGCTGCTCGCGGTCACCTCGCTCACGCGCGAGCGCGCGATGGCGCAGGCGCGCAAGGCCGACGCCGAGATCGCGGCGGGCCGCTACAAGGGGCCGCTGCACGGCATCCCGTGGGGCGCCAAGGACCTCCTCGCCGTGAAGGGCTACCCGACCACGTGGGGCACGCCGCCCTACAAGGACCAGGTGCTCGACTACGACGCCACCGTCGTGCAGCGGCTCGACGCGGCGGGCGCGGTGCTCATCGCCAAGCTGACGCTCGGCGAGCTCGCGCAGGGGGACCGCTGGTACGGCGGGATGACGCGCAACCCCTGGAAGCTCGACCAGGGCGCGAGCGGCTCGTCGGCCGGCCCCGGCTCGGCGACCGCGGCGGGCTGCGTGGGCTTCGCGATCGGCTCCGAGACGCTCGGCTCGATCTCCTCGCCCAGCACGCGCAACGGCGTCACCGGCCTGCGTCCCACGTTCGGCCGCGTCCCGCGCACCGGCGCGATGGCGCTGAGCTGGACGATGGACAAGCTCGGCCCGATGTGCCGCACGGTGGAGGACTGCGCGCTCGTGTTCAGCGCGATCCACGGCCCCGACGGCGAGGACCAGACGGTGCACGCCGCGCCCTTCAACTGGGACGGCAACGCCCCGGTGCGCGGGCTGCGCGTGGGCTACGTGAAGAGCGCGTTCGAGACGCCGCTCGAGCGGCGCCCCACCAAGCCGTTCGACGACGCCGCGCTCGAGGTGATGCGCGGCCTCGGCGTCGAGCTCGTCCCGGTGGAGATCCCGGAGATGAACTACGATGCGATGCGGATCATCCTCACCGCCGAGGCGGGCGCGGCCTTCGACGAGCTCGTGCGCAGCGGCCGCGTGAACCAGCTCGTGCAGCAGGGCGCCAACGCGTGGCCCAACACCTTCCGCACCGCCCGCCTCATCCCCGCGGTCGACTACGTGAACGCCAACCGCGTCCGCACGCTCGCCATCCGCAGGTGGGACGAGCTGATGCGCACCGTGGACGCGATCGTGGTGCCGACCAACTCGCCGCAGCTGATCGCGACGAACCTCACCGGACACCCGGCGGTGATCCTCCCGCACGGCTTCCGCGACGACGGCACGCCAGTGTCGCTCACCTTCCTCGGGCGGCTCTTCGGCGAGGAGGCGCTGCTCAAGGTGGCGCACGCGTACCAGAAGGCGACGACGCACCACCTCAAGCACCCGGAGCTCGGATGACGCCCCGCACGAGGATGCCCGTCGCGTCCCGCCGCGCCCTGGGCGCCGCGGCGTTCGCGCTGCTCGCCCCCGCGGCCGCGCCGGCCGCGCACGCCCAGGCCGCGTGCGACTGCCGCACCCCGCTCTTCCCCGCGCGGTGGTCGGTCTTCGTCTCCACCGGCGCCGGCACCGTGGAGACCTCGCAGATCAACGCGCTGCTCGGCGCCGCGAACTACTACGCGGTGAGCGACGACGCCATCGGCTTCGGCGGCGGCGGGTTCGGCTCGTTCGGCCCGCTGCGCCTGGGCGCCGAGCACGTGCGGCTCGACGCCGGCGAGGAGAGCACGCCCGCCGGCCGCGCGGCGCGGCTCGAGGCGTCGTACACCACGCTCACCATCGGCTGGGACCTGCGCCCGCGCGGGCGCCTGAGCCTCGCGCCGACGATCGGCGTGGGACGCGGGACGTACGTGCTCACCGTCGGCGACGCGGCCGGCGGCGCGGCGGCCGCCGCGGGCGCGGGCTTCGCGCAGGTGCTCGCCACGCCCGGCCGCGAGAGCCGCCTGAGCGGCGGGCACTGGCTCTACGAGCCGATGCTCGCGGCCGACCTGCTGGTCGTGCGCGGCAGCGCGCAGCGCCGCGGCATCACCGTCGGGGCGCGCGCGGGGTACCGCCTCGCGCCCAACCGCGCCGACTGGGAGTACCGCGGCGCACGCGCGAGCGGCGGGCCGATCGACCAGGCCAAGGGCCCGATCGTCCGCCTCACCGTGGGCGTGGGTGGCCGCTGACGACCTCGCCGAGGGCGCGCGCGACGCCGTCCACCATCGCGCGGACGGTGAAGCGCGCCGCGGCCTCGGCGCGCGCGCGCGCGACGACCGCCTCGCGCGCCGCGGCATCCATCGCGCGCACCTGACGCACCGTATCGGCGAGCGCGGCCGGGTCGCCGGGTGGCACGAGCCAGCCCGTCTCGCCATGCCGGAGGATCTCGCGCACGCCGCCCGCGTCGGTGGCGATCACCGGGCGGCGCGCGAGCATCCCCTCCACCACCACGCGCCCGAACGGCTCAGCCTCCACCGCGGTGTGCAGCACGAGGTCGGCCGCGCGCAGCAGCGCCGGCACGTCCTCGCGCTCGCCCACGAAGCGCACGCGGTCGAACACGCCGATTGAGACGGCGTGGTCCACGAGGCCGCGCGCGTACGCGTCCTCGCCGAAGAGCGCCTTGCCGATGATCCAGGCGTGCGCGTCGGGGAGCACGGCGAGCGCGGCGAGCGCGACGTGCTGTCCCTTCCACGGCGCGAGGCGCGCGCAGACGGCGAGCACGCACGCGTCGCCGGCGCCCAGCTCGGCGCGCCGCGCCGCCGCGTCGGCGTCGGTGACGGCGTCGAAGCGCGCCGGGTCGATGCCGTTGTGCACCACGCGCACGCGATCGGCGTCGCCGCCCGCCGCGCGGAAGGCCGCCGCCGTCGCCTCGGAGTTGGCGATCACCATCGCGGCGCGGGCGTTGGCGAGCAGCACCGCGGCGCGGATGTTCGTCGCCGAGAAGTGCGCGGTCGTGAGGATGTCGCGCAGGTGCCAGACGACGGGGCGCCGCGCCAGCAGCCCCGCCGCCGCCGCGACGACGAAGGCCTTCTGCGAGTTGGCATGGATCGCGTCGAAGCCCTTCGCCTCGCGCGCGACGCTCGCCGAGAGCCGCGCAACGTCGGCGAGCGCCCCGAGGCCGGGCGCGCCCGACTCGCGCTTGACGGTCGCGAGCTTCCCCGACGGCTCGACCGTCACGGGGATCCCGCGCGCGCGCGCCGCCTCCGTCAGCGGTCCCTCCGCGAGCGTGAGCAGGCGGCGCTCGTCGGGCCACGCCTCCGCGAGGTCGAGCAGGGAGCGTTCGGCGCCACCGAGCATCCCGGTGTGCGTGAGGAACAGCAGGCGCGGCGCGCTCACGGCGTGAACTCCCGCTGCACGCGCCGCAGCAGCTCCGCGACCTGCCGCGCGACCACCGGCCAGTCGAAGTGTGCGCGCGCGAACGCCGCGCAGCGCTCGGGGCTGGGCAGCGGGCGCGCGCCGGTCAGTCCGTCCGCGAGCCCTTCCGCGATCGCCTCCGCCGTGGCATCGCGCAGCACGAGCTGCGGCGAGAGCCCCTCGACGACCTCGGGCAGCCCGCCCACCGGCGTCACCATCGCGGGCGTGCCCGCCGCGAGCGACTCGGCGACGACCAGGCCGAAGCCCTCCAGCGCGACCGACGGCACCACGCTCAGGTCGGCGGCGTGGTAGGCGAGCGGCAGCTGGTCGTCGGGCAGGAATCCCAGGAACCGCACGGCATCCGCGACGCCGAGCGCGCGCGCCTGCGCCTCCAGCGCCTCGCGCTCGGGTCCGTCGCCGGCGACCATCACGCGGACGCCCGGCACGCGCGCGCGCAGCGCCGGCACCGCGGCGATGAGGCGGTCCACCCCGGTGCGCTTCACCAGGCGGCGGACCGCGAGCACCGTGAGGTCGCCGAGCGGCCAGCCGAGCGCGCGGCGCGCGTCTTCCACGGGCGGCAGGTCCGCGAAGCGCGCGCAATCGACGCCGCCGGGGATCACGTGGATCCGCGCCGGCGCCACGCCGTACTCGCGCTCGAGCAGCTCGCCGAACGCGCGCGAGAGCACGATGCAGGCGTGGGCGCGCGCGTAGACGCGCTGCTCGAGCGCGCCGCGCAGCCAGCCCGACATCCGTCCGCGTCCCTCGGCGCGCGACTCGCCGGCCCAGGGGCCGTGGAAGTAGACCACGAACGGGTACCAGCGCGAGGCGTCGAGCATCCCCACGCCGTACGGCGCGAAGTGCGACACGAGCACCTCGTCGCCCCGCGCATGCAGCATGCGGTCGAGCGCGCGGCGGACGGCCGCGATCCGCCGCCACATCGGGACCGTCGGCGGCGCGAAGGCGCGCACCGCGCCCCCGGAGTCGCGCTCGACGGCCGCGCTCCCCGCGACGAGGCCGCGCACCTCGACGCCCTCGGCGGGCAGGTGCGCCACCAGCGCGGCGAAGACGCGGTTCAGGCCACCGGGCTGCTCGGAGGGCCAGCCCATCCCCACCTGCACGGTGTGCAGCGGCGTCGGTGCCCCGCCGGCGGGGCCGTTCGCGGAGGGGGTCGCGCCGCCGCTCACGCCGCCTCCTCGCGCAGCACGCGCAGGTGCTCGGCGGCGATGCGGTCCCACGCATAGCGCCGCGAGGTCGCCGCGATCGCCGCGCGCAGTCGGGCGCGCAGCGCCGTGTCGTCGCGCAGCCGCGTCACGTGCGCGCGCAGCGCGTCGGCCCCGGGCGCGCTGAGGATCCCGTTCTCGCCGTCGACGATGAGGTCCTCGGTGCCGTTGATCGCGTGCGCGACGATCGGCAGCCCGCAGGCGGCCGCCTCGAGCGTGACGAGCGAGAAGGCCTCGTACCGCGACGGGAAGAGCAGGAGGTCGGCCGCCTGGTAGTAGCGCTGCGGCTCGCGCGACGGCCCGGCGAAGACCACCTGCGCGTCCGTCGCCCCCACGCGCGCCATCTGCGCGCGCATCGCCTCCACGTCGCCGTTGCCGACGATCACGAAGGTGACGTCGGGGAGGCCGGCCACGGCGGTGATCGCGTCGCGCACGCCCTTGCGTTCCCAGTCGCCGCCGACGAAGAGCGCGAGGCAGCGGTCGGGCGGCAGGCCGAGCGCGGCGCGCAGCGCGGCGCGCGCGGCGTCGTCCACGGGATGGAACGTCGCGTGGTCGACGCCGTTGGGGATCACGGTGATGCGCGCCGGCGCGACGCCGTAGTGCTCCGCGATCTCGCGCCCGACGCCGGTGGAGACCGCGATCACGCGGCGCAGGCGCGGCGCGCCGTACGCGTGCCGCTCGTCCGCGACGAAGCGCGCCTGCACCGCGCGCTGCCAGGCGCGGCGCAGCGGCCCGCCGCCGCCGCGCAGCCCGCCGAAGCGCGCGGTGAACGCGGCTTGGCAGAACTGCGCCGTGATCACGTCCGCCTCGCGCGCGGCCGCGCCGATGCTCTGCGTGAGGCGCGCCGCGCTCGCGGCGGCGGCGCGCACCGCCGCGCGCGCGAAGCGCGTCGTGCGCACGATCGTGGGACCCGGCGGCAGCGCGACCGGCACGTGGCGGTGCCGCACGCCCGGCAGTTCGCAGACGCTCGCGATCACCGTGAGGTCCACGTCGGGCGCGAGGCGAGTGAGGACCTCCGCCGCGGCGCGTTCCTGCCCGCCGCGGCGATGCACCTCGAGGGCCATGAAGGCGAGGCTCAGCACGCGAGGGAAGATCGGTAGAGCGCCACCGTCTCGTCCACCATCCGCTCCACGCGGTAGCGCGCGAGGCCCTCGCCCGCGGCCGCGGCCCAGCGTGCGCGCTCCGCCTCGTCGGTCAGCAGCCGGTCGAGCGCCGCGGCCAGCGCGGCGGGATCGCGCGCGGGCACCAGCAGGCCCGCGCGTCCCGCGTCGAGCGCCTCGGGCACGCCGTCCACCGCCGTCGCGACGATGGCGCACCCCGCCGCGCGCGCCTCGCCGAGCACGATCGGGAACGACTCGCGCCGCGACGCGAGCACGAAGACGTCCGCGGCGCGCAGCCAGGGCATCGGGTCGCGCTGGAAGCCGGCGAAGTGGATGCGCGCGGCGGCGGGCCCGCGGCCCGCGCGCGCCGTGAAGGCGGCGCGGTCGGGCCCGTCGCCCACGAGGTACAGCTGCGCGCCGGCGTGGCGCGCCGCCACGCGCTCGAACGCCTCGAGGAGCTCCGCGATCCCCTTCCGCTCGCTCATCCCGGCCACCGTCACGACCGCGGGATGCGCGAGGGGCGCCGGCGCGACGGTGGACGGGTCCGGCAGGCGGGGGCTGCCGACCGTGCCGTTGAGCACCACCGCGAGCCGCGCGGCGGGCACGCCCCGCGCGCGCATCGTCGCGGCCACGTCGGTGCCGCAGCAGAGCACGACGTCGGCGAACCCCATGAGCCGCGCGCTGCGCTGGTAGACGTTGTGCACGTGCCCCACGAGCAGCGGCCCGCCCCGCGTGCGCGGCGCGCGCGCCGCGCGCGCGAGCACGGCGCCGGTCATCATGTGCGCGTGCAACACGTCGATCCGCTCGCGCGCGAGCAGGGCGCGGAGCGCGCGCGCGGCGCGCCAGAGCGTCACCGGGCGGCGCCGCTGGTCGAGGCGATGGTGCGTCACGCCCCACTCGCGCAGCCGCGCCTCGAACTCGCCCCCCGCGCTCGCCACGTGCACCGCATGCCCCGCGCGCGCCTGCCCCCACGCGAGGTCCATCGCGGTGTTGATGATCCCGTTGCCGGTCTCGCGCACCGTGTTGAGCAGGTGCAGGATCCGCAGCGGCGCCGGGCTCACGGGTCCTCGCCGAGCGCGAGGTCGCGCACGGCCTCGACGAGCCGCGCGGCGTACCGCTCCGCCGAGTAGTCCTGCGCGCGCCGGTGCGCGGCGGCCCCGCAGCGCGCGGCGAAGGCGGGGTCGTCGAGGAACCGCCCGATCGCGCGCGCGAGCGCGGGCGCGTCGCCGAAGGGCGCGAGCAGCCCGTCCACGCCGTCGGTGACGATCTCGGTCGGTCCGCCCGCATCGCCCGCCACCACCGGCTTGCCGAGCGCCATCGCCTCCACCACCACGATGCCGAATGGCTCGCGGTCGGAGGCGTGCACCACCACGTCCATCGCCTGCATCCAGCGCGGCACGTCGGCCTGGAAGCCGGCGAACGTCACCGCTCCGTCGAGCGCCAGCGCGCGCGCCTGCGCCCGCAGCTCGTCGCCGTAGCGCGGCTCGGTGTCGTGCGCGCCGCCCACGATCACGAGGTGCGCGTCGGGATGCGTCTCGCGCACCCGCGGCATCGCGGCGATCGCGGTGTGCATCCCCTTCCACCGCTGGAGCCGTCCGACGATGCCGACCAGCGGCCCGCGGGCGGGGAGCCCGAAGCGCGCGCGCAGCGCCGCCGGCGACTCGCCGCGCACCGCCTCGAACCGCTCGAGCGAGGCGCCCGGCGGCACGAGCGTGAGCGGCCGCGCGGGCCGCACGCGCGCCTGCGCCGCCGCGACGTCGCGCGAGAGCACCACGATGCCGCGTGCGCGGCAGAAGGTCGCGACGCGGTCGAGCCAGTCGGGCGTCGGCAGGCCGACCTGGTACCAGGCGGCCGGGATGTCGGCGAGCCACGCCGCCGGCCCGGCCAGCAGCTGCGCGCTCACCATCCAGCCGAACACGAGCGACGCCTGCCGCTCGCGCGCGAGCCGCGCGATCGCGCGCGTGGCGCGCCAGCGGCGCCCGAGCTCGCGGATGCGCCCCGCCTCGACCAGGTGCGTCTCCACGCCCAGCGCGCGCGTCTCGGCGACCATCGGCCCGTCCTTGGTGAAGACGGCGATCCACTCGATGCCCTGCCCGCGCCCGTGCTGCATCAGCTGGCGGAACATCATCTCGCCGCCGCCGAGCTGCTCGCCGAGCGGCATCACCACGAGGACGCGCAGGTCGGTCATCGGCGCGGCGCCCGGGCGTGCGTGGCGCGGGCGAGCGCGCGGCCGCGGCGCGCGGCGGCCCACGCCTGCCACGCCCAGCGGTGGCCCTGCGCGCGCAGGCGGAGCGCGGCCAGCAGCCCCGGCGCCGCCGTCGTGCCTACCCACGCGCTCCAGAGCGCGAACGCCGCCGCACGCGCACCGCGGAGGTGCTCGCGCAGCACGAGCGTCTCGTTGTGCACCGCGTCGGCGAACGGCTCCGCCGCGAAGGCGCCGCGGTGCACCTGGTCGGCGCCGTCGCGCGGCGCCACGTGATGGTCCACCGCGATCGCCGGGTCGTAGCGGAGGCGCCACCCGGCGCGCCGCATCGGCAGGCAGGTGGCGAGCTCCCAGTGCACCTGCGCCCCGTCGCCGCGCAGGCGCGCGTCAAACCCGGCGCGGCGAAGCGGCGCGGCGCGGAAGGCGCAGTTGACGCCCTTCAGCACATCGACGTCGCGCGCCGGTCCCGCCCCGAGGTGATGGCGCCCGACCACGCGCCCCACCCACTGCACGCGCCCCACGTCGTGCGCGTCGCCGCGCTCGAGCGGCTGCCAGTCGCGCCCGCCGGCGCCGGCGACGGTCGCGTCGGCGTCGAGCGCCGCGACGAGCCGCGCGACCCAGTCGGCGCGCGGCTCCGCGTCGTCGTCGGTGAGCGCGATGAAATCCCCCGTCGCGCGATCGAGTCCGGCCTGCATCGCGGCGATCACGCCGGGGGAATGTAGCGTCACCCGCTCCACGCGCACCGGCGGCGGGAACGCCACCGCGTCCACCGCCGCGGCGGTCGCGTCGTCCCCCGCGCGCGTCACGACGATCACCTCGTCCGGCGCGCGCGTCTGCGCGGCGAGCGCGTGGAGGCAGCGCGCGAGCTCCGCGGGGCGGCGATACGCCGGCACGATGACGCTCACGCGTGGCGCGCCGGTCGGCGCGGCCGCGCGCTGCGCCACCCGCATCGGGTCCGGCACCGGGAACTCCGCCGCCGCCTCGCGCTCCCACGCGCCCGCGTGCGTCCAGACCGTCCACAGCTCGCGCCACAGCGACCAGCCCGCGAGGACGCTGTCGAACGAGGGCGGCAGCGACCGGATGATCCCCACGCGCAGCGACGCCACGCCGCGCAGCAGGGACGCGCGCACCGGCCGCGACGCGCCGTGCTTGTACAGGTAGCGGACCTCCGCCCGCCGCTGCAGCCCGAGCGCGCGTCCGCCCGGCTGCCGCCGCGCGGGATGCGCCACCACCGCCTCGGGCACCCACGCGATCGTCGCGCCCGCGCCGCGCAGCCGCTCGCGCAGGTCCTGGTCCTCCATGTGCGCGACGGCGAAGCCCTCGTCGAATCCGCCGATCGCGGCGAAGCGCGCGGCGCGCACGGCGACGTTGCACGTCCAGAATCTCCCGCCCGTCTCGTTCACCGGCGCGTAGTGCATCGGCGTGCCGAAGCCGCCCGGGCACACCGTGCGCCCCTCGAGCGCCTCCGCCTCCGGATGGGCCGCGGCCGCACGCGCGTACGCCGCGAGCCACCCGGGCTCCGGCAGCGTGTCGTCGTCGGTGAGCACGAGCCACGCGCCGCGCGCGTGCGCCGCGCCATGGTTGCGGTTGGCCGCGGGCCCGCGCGCCGGCCCCTCGACGTAGAGCGCCCACGGGAACCGGTCGAGGAGGAAGGCCCGCGTCTCCGCGCGCCGGCCGTCGTCGCTCACCACCACCTCGTACCGTCCCGCGTCGAGCGTCTGCGCCCCGGGCTGCAGGCGCTCCAGGCACGCCGCCAGCGTGTCGAGCCGCCGGAAGGTCGGGATCACCACGCTCCACTCGAGCAGCGCGCTCACGTCCCCTCCGCGGCGACGCGACGGAACAGCGCCGCGTACGCGGGCCGCAGCACCGACCAGTCGAAGCGCGCGCGCACCGACGCGTGCCGCGCGCGCGCCGCCGCGTCGTCGCTGGGCAGGGCGAGCAGTTCCAGCAGCGCCGCGCGCGCCTCCGCGACCGACGCGATCGCGCGCCGCAGGCCCGCCTCGCCCACCACGTACCGCGTGGTGGCGTCGTCGTGCGCGAGCAGGGGCAGTCCCGCCGCGAGGGCTTCCACGTACGCGAGCCCAAACCCTTCGCCGCGCG
>ERZ1645185.413-NODE-413-length-18145-cov-4.270094_pt1 | contig 18145 bp, 24 predicted proteins | sample MGYA00575351_ERZ1645185 | MGnify/ENA primary metagenome ERZ1645185 (study PRJEB40838, sample SAMN11284767) | freshwater sediment metagenome | isolation source: river sediment | host: Sediment | place: India: Jana village, Kanpur | collected 2015-12-17 ...
ACATCTCCATGCCCGGCTGGCCCTGCGTAACCCCGTCACACATGGCAGGCACGCCGCCCGCGACCTGCGCCGTCGCTCCGGCCCGGCGGGCGGCGGCGCGGATCTGGCCGGGATAGCTTTCGAACGGCTGATGGGCCGAGAGCATGTCATTATAGGCGGTCACGATGCCGATATTGGGATTGCGCCCCTCGGCCAGCGCCGCCTTGTCGTCGCCCATCGCGGCAAAGGCATGGGCCTGGTTGCCACAGGCGAGATGGGCGCGGACCGGCCCGTCCGAAACCGCCTTGTGCAGCCGCTCCAGATACAGGCCGCGACGCTCTTCCGACCGGGCGCGGATCCGGTCGGTGACCCTGGCTATGGTTTTGTCGAGTGTCATGGGCGTCTCCGTTCTGGCTCACGGACCGTTGGCTGGCGGGTCTATATCACTATCTGTTAGCGCTAACAACCGCCGTCAACCGACCAATATGTCAGTGCTATTGACCTGGCGCATGTCAGGGTTGCGCAAATGGGGAAAGCGGCGAGGCAAAGGTAACCTAGATTAGCGTCAGGGAGGTGTGTCCGTCACGAAGGAACTTTGCTGATGACCACCGATGCAACCAGACTCCGTCAATATCGCAGCCTTGCCGAGGTCGACATGGATGCGCTGATCCGCTCGGCGCATTTCGAGCGCAACCGGCAGATGGTCGCCCAGGCCGCCACCGCCTTGCGCGCCATTAGGCGCAGCCTTCTGCACAATCTGCAGATCGTGCCCAGGGTTCTGCCGGTCGAATGACGACGACGCACCGGGCCCGGTAGCGCTGATTGTTGCCGACTGCGCAATTGTGGCGGTCGATGCGCGACATTGACCTCCATTCGGCCGCAATCAACGGTTATGCCTCCGGTCGATTGACGCGAAGCCGGGTAGCAGAATGCCCATCGTCTCGAAATGTCTTTCGGCCTTGTTGACCTTCTGGCTGGCGCTGAGCCTGTCAACCGGCGAGGTGGGGGCGACGACGGTTGTCGGGCGCGAGGCGACAAGCCCGGTCACCGTGCCGATCTACCGCATCACCGACCTGACCGTCATCGTTCCGGCCGATCTGCGCGTGTCCGAGGCCGACAGCTACTTTCCGCTGGCGGATATCGTCTGGCATGGCGACCCCGAAGGCGACCGGCGCGTGCAGGTCGCGCAGATCTTCCGCGAGGCTGTGGGCCTGGCCATCGCGGACCAGCCGACCGGACAGGAGGCGACGCTCGAGATCGTCGTCACCCGGTTTCACTGTCTGACCCGGAAGGCGCGCTACACCATCGGCGGACGCCATTCGATCCACTTCGACCTGACGCTCCGCGATGCGCAGACCGGCTCGATCCTCTCCGGGCCGGAGACGGTGATCGCCGTCCTGCGCGCCCCTGACGGCGCGGGCGCGCTGACCGAGGAGTATGAATTGGGCCGCAGCCAGCGCGCCGTGATCGTCGCCTGGCTGTCTCATGTGATCCGCCGCCAGATCGCTCTGCCGGGCATGGTAAAGGTGGCGCGCTGAACCCTTCCGCCGGACCCTTCCTCTGGTCGGGTCGATCGGCTAGGGAAGGGGGATGACTGATGACATTGCCGCCCCCGCCTATTCCTATCCCGTCGTCCGCCTGCGGCCCAAGGCCGAGGCGCGGGCGATCCGCCACGGCTTTCCCTGGGTCTATGCCGACGAACTGGTGACCGACCGGCGGACGCAGGCGCTGAAACCGGGCGCGCTCGCCGTACTCGAGGATCACGACCGCCGCGCGCTTGGGCTGGTCACTGTCAACACCGCCTCCAAGATCATCGCCCGGATGCTCGACCGCGACCCGGCGGCGGTGATCGACGAGGACTGGTTCGCCGCCCGGCTCACCCGGGCGCGGGCGCTGCGCGAGCGGCTGTTCGATGCGCCGTTCTACCGCCTCGTCCATGCCGAGGCCGATGGCCTTCCGGGCATCGTCATCGACCGCTTCGGCGACACCGCCGTGATCCAGCCGAATGCCGCCTGGGCCGAGGCGCATCTGCCGGCCCTGACCTCGGCGCTGGCGCGGGTCACGGGCGTTGCGAACATCGTCAAGAACGGCTCCGGCCGGGCGCGGGGGCTGGAGGGGCTGGAGGAAGAGACGGCGGTCCTGACCGGCAGCGTCGGCGGTCCGGTCCCGGTGCCGATGAACGGCGCGACCTACATGGCCGACCTGATGGGCGGGCAGAAGACCGGGCTGTTCTATGACCAGCGTCCGAACCATGCCTTCGCGCAGCGGCTGGCGAAGGGGGCGGCGGTGCTCGACGTGTTTTCCCATGTCGGCGGCTTTGCCCTTGCGGCGCTGGCCGGCGGGGCCGCTTCGGCGCTGTCCGTCGACGCCTCGGCCGCGGCTTTGGCGCTGGCCGCGGACGGCGCGACCGCGATGGGCGCAGCGGACCGATTCACCACGCGTCAGGGCGATGCCTTCGCCGTGCTCGAAACCCTTGGCACCGAGGGCGCCCGTTTTGATCTGGTCATCTGCGATCCACCGGCCTTTGCCCCCGCAAAACCCGCGGTCGAAGCCGGCCTGCGCGCCTATGAGCGGGTCGCGCGTCTTGCCGCGCCGCTCGTCAGTCCCGGCGGCTATCTGGTCCTGTGTTCCTGCTCGCATGCGGTCGACCTGACTGCCTTCCGCAACGCCTCGGCCCGCGGCATCGGGCGCGGCGGGCGGCGAGCGCAGCTGCTCCATACCGGCTTTGCCGGGCCGGACCATCCGGTCCTGCCGCAGTTGGCGGAAGGCGGCTATCTCAAGTCGCTGTTCTTCCGGCTGGACGGATGAAGGTCGTCCTCGACGCCTGCGTCCTCTATCCAACCGTCCTGCGCGAGATCCTTCTCAAGGTCGCGCAGACGGGGCTTTACCAGCCGGTCTGGTCCGACCGCATCCTCGAGGAATGGGCGCGTGCCACCCGCAAGCTGGGCCCCGGCGCCGAGACGGTGGCGCGGGGCGAGATCGCCCTGGTCCGTGATGCTTTCCCCCGGGTCTCGACGGCGGAGCGCCCCGAGATCGAGGCGCGCCTGCTCCTGCCCGACGCGAATGACCGCCACGTGCTGGCCACCGCCATCGCCGCGCATGCCGATGCCATCCTGACCTTCAACGCCAGCGATTTTCCCCGCCACCTGCTGGCCGAGGAAGGCATCGCCCGGCTCGATCCCGACGGTTTCCTGCGCGACCTCTGGCAGCGCCAGCCGGAGGCGGTGACCGCCGCCGTGGATACGGTGCGGCGCGAGGCGGAACGCCTTTCGGGTGAAAGCTGGCCGGTGCGGCGGCTGCTGAAAAAGGCGGGACTGCCGAGGTTGGGGAAGGCACTCGACCCTGCGCGCTAAGGCGCGGGAAGGATCAGATCTCCACGCTCCACCGGGTCTCGCGGTCCTCGATGCGGCGGATTCGTTCCTCGACCGGCGGATGGCTGGCGAGCCAGGCCGGGGTGCCGCCGGGCAGTCCCGCGCTGCCGGTCAGCGCGCCGAGCTTGCGGAACATGGTCTTCTGCGGGCCGGTGCCGATCCCGGCCTTGACCAGCAGGGCCGAGGCATAGGCATCGGCCTCGTGTTCGTCGCTACGCGACAGATGGGCGGTCAGGGCGCCGGTCACGGTCCGCACCAACATCGGCCCGATCCCGGGCACGAAGCGGCCAAGTGTCGCCATCAGCACCATGCCAAGCGCATTGGCCCCGGTGAAGTCGATCATCCGTCGTTTCGAATGACCAAGGGCGACATGGCCAAGCTCATGCGCAATGACGCTGGCCAACTCCTCGGCCGAGACATTCCCGCGGCGATAGGCCTCGACGAACCCCCGGGTCAGGAATATCCGCCCGTCGGGCGCCGCCAGACCGTTCACCGCGGCGATTTCATAGACATGGACCTTGACCTGCGGCAGGTCGAGCGCCTTCGCCATCTTCCCGGTCATCTCCGCAAGGCCCGGCTCGGCCAGCGGACGGGACTGGGCATCGAGCGTCTTCAGCGTCCGCCAGGCCGAGAAGCGATACATCGCATAGCCATAGGCGAGCATGAGGAGAAGGGGCAGGAACTTCAGCATGCGTCGAATATGGGGGCCGCCAGCGCCGCAGCCAAGCGGCGATCAGGCATCTTCGTGCCTTTGCCACAGGTGCCGGCCGATCAGCATCGCCAGCCCAAGGAAGGCCACCGCTGCCAGAACCGAGGTCATCTTCGCACTCAGGTGGCTGACATTGTCGGCAAAGACATAGCCACCGCCGACATAGGCGAGGATCCAGATCCCATCGCCGATCAGCACCCCGAGCGAGAAGCGTTGCCAGCCAACCCGTGTCGCGCCCGAGGCAAGGTTGATCCAGGGCCCAAGCGCCGAAAGCGGGAAGCGGCTGACGACCACCGCGATCAGCGCCCGGCTGTCAAGCTCGTGCTGGGCGCGGTCCATCGTCGGGGCAAGCCTTGCATTGCGGTGGAAGCGCTGCCAAAGCGGCTCGCCGCCGAAACGCCCGGCGAAATAACCGATCTGGTCACCGATCACCGCGCCGACCAGCGTCGCCAGCATCACCGGCGCCATGTGCATGTCCCCCGCGGCGATGAAGGCCCCGGCGGCCATCATCATCGCCGAGGTCGGCATCGGGATGCCCGCGCAGGACAACAGCGCGACCGCGAACAGGACCGAGGCGCCATGGGCGGGGATCAGCGCGTTCAACTCATGGATCAGCCTTTCCATCAGGGCGTATCCCCGGCATGGGCGTCGGCCGCCGCCTGTAGCTCGGCCATCACCTCGGCCATGCTGCGTCCCTGGGTCTGCGCCAGGTCGCGGATGGAGGCGAAAGGCGGCGCGCCGGGCGGGAAGCCAAGGATGCGGGCCAGATCGGCCTCGGGCACATGGAAGACGGCCATGACGTGGCGCGGGCTCATCCACTCCTCGACCGGGCGCCTGCCATCCTCGGAGAGGATGCGCCAGGCGGCATCGCCGGCAAAGGCCAGCCCGAGCGTAAGGCAGAGCCAGAACAGCAGGCGGAGCGGCAGGGGCGCAGGGGGCCGGGCGGGCGTCATGCAGCCATCATTCCCCGGCCGACCGGCGCGATCAAGCCTCGCCTTCGGCCGTTTGTGCCGATTGCCATCGCCATTGCCAGATCGCCCGCCCCAAGAGCACCGTCACCACGCCTGCGCCGACGAAGCCGATCGCCGGGATCACGGTCCGGTCCATCTGGTCGAGATGGGCGGCGAAGGCAAACCCCAGACCGACATAGAGCAGAACCCAGGTCGTCTCGCCCAGAAGGCTCGCCAGCGAGAACCGCCGCCAGTCGACACGCGTCGCCCCGGCGGCCAGGTTGACATAGGGGCCGAGCGCGCTGACCAGCCAGCGGCTGAAATAGACTGTCGAAAGCGCCCGGCGGTCCAGCGCCTCGGCCGCCCTGCGCAGCATCGGGCCGGAGGTCGGGCTGGCGGCCAGCCTCTGCCACAGGCGGCCGCCCCCGAAACGGCCGGCGCCGTAGCCGGTCTGGTCACCGATCAGCGCCCCGGCCAGTGCCGCGCCCAGAACCGACGGCGCCGCCAGATCGCCTGAGGCGACGAAGGCCCCGGCGGCGATCATCAGCAGCGACGATGGCATCGGCACGGCAAGGCAGGACAGAAAGGTCGCCAGGAACAGCACGCTCGGCCCATGCGTCGGCACCAGACCATAAAGCGTGTCGATCATGGCTGCGCCTTGCTGGCGTCGACCGCCGACTGCACCCGCGCGACAAGGGCTGCCGGGTCCAGACCCTGTGACTTGGCGATTTCGGCCAGTGTCTTGCCGCTCTTCCCGCTGCCGTCCTGCGGCGGCGGGCCGAAGATCGCCTCCATCTCGGGCTTGGGCAGGTGATAGACATGCGCGATCAGGCCCGGCGTCATCCAGTCCTGCACCGGACCCGCCGGCGGTTCGGGACGCAGGATGTGCCACAGCAGGACCCCGCCGAAGACCAGCGTCAGCGCCGCCGCCACGACGAAAGCGGGCATGAGCCAACGCGGCAGCCGGTCGCGGTTCATCGCGCCAGATCCCGGATGCCGCGAGACAGGCCGTCCAGCGTCATCGGCACCATCCGGTTGTCAAAGATATCGCGAATCAGCCGGATCGTGTGGGTATGGCCCCAAAAACGCTCGGGCACAGGGTTGATCCACAGGCTTGACGGCCAGTGGGCCCGAACCCGCTCCAGCCAGACCTGCCCGGACTCCTCGTTCCAGTGCTCGTTCGCGCCGCCGGGATGCAGGACCTCATAGGGGCTCATCGTGGCATCGCCGACGAAGATCGCCTTCCAGTCTGGCCCGTAGCTGCGCAGAAGCTCCCAGGTCGGGGTCTGGCGGTCCCACCGGCGCAGGTTCTCGGTCCAGACGCCTTCGTAAAGGCAGTTGTGGAAGTAGTAGTGCTTCAGGTGCCGGAATTCGGATTTCGCCGCCGAAAACAGTTCCTCCACCACCTTGACATGGGCGTCCATCGAGCCGCCCACGTCGACGAACAGAAGCACCTTCACCGCATTGCGCCGCTCGGGCCGGGTCTGGACATCCAGCCAGCCATGCTCGGCCGTGGCCCGGATGGTGCCGTCGAGGTCCAGTTCCTCCATCGCGCCGTCGCGCGCCCATTTCCGCAGGCGCCGCAAAGCGACCTTGATCGAGCGCGTTCCAATCTCGACCTGATCATCCAGATCGCGGAATTCGCGCTTGTCCCAGACCTTGACCGCGCGCTGGTGGCGGCTTTGATCCTGCCCGATGCGCACGCCCTCGGGATTGTAGCCATAGGCACCGAAGGGGCTGGTCCCCGCGGTGCCGATCCACTTGTTGCCACCCTGATGGCGGCCCTTCTGCTCGGCCAGCCGTTGGCGCAGGGTCTCCATCAGCTTGTCGAAACCGCCAAGCGCCTCGATCTGGGCCTTTTCCTCTGGCGTCAGGAACCGCTCGGCGAGCTTCTCCAGCCAGTCCCGCGGCAGGTCGATCGCCTCCAGCACCTGCTCGGGCGATATGCCTTCCAGCCCGGCGAAACATTCGGCAAAGGCCTGGTCGAAGCGGTCGATATGGCGTTCGTCCTTCACCATGGCGCTGCGGGCGAGGTAATAGAAGCCGTCCGCGTCGTAGGTCACCAGACCTGCCGCCATGCCTTCGAGAAACGTCAGATATTCCCGCAGCGAGACCGGAACCCCTCGCCGCCGCAGCGCTTCGAGGAAGGGCAGGAACATGGCTCAGGCCACCCGGCTGATGACGACCGTCACGATCAGGCCGATCAGGGCAAAAAGGATGCCATAGGCGGCTCCATAGTGCCATTGGTCGATCGGCCGCCCCCCGCGCTGCCGGGCGGTGCGGACGCCCAGCAGGATGCCGAAGAGCGCGGCGCTGAGAATGATCATGTCTTTGCCTTTCCCTTGCGGATCAGGGCTTTGCGCCAGCCGCTCCGGTCTGCGTCGCCGGGGCGAGCGAAGCGATCTCGGCCATGCGCATTACCGCCTCTTCATCCGTGCCGAAGCCATAGCGCGCCCAGCCAAGGCTGTCGAGCCGCAGCGCCGCCGCCTCGGACTTGCGCCCATTCAGCTCCATCGCCTCGGCGCGGAGCATGAGCAGCGTTGCCAGCAGCGCCGCGTTCTGCGCCTCGCGCGCGGCTGGGATCGCCCGCTTGGTCAGGGTCAGGACATCGTCCGCCTGGCCAAGCGACAGGGCCAGAGCCGCCATCTGCATGTCGATATGGGCGATCTGGATCGCGGTCCCGGGAAGCTGCGCATAGATGTTGCGCGCCTCGAGCAGGGCCATGACGGCAAGCTCGACCTCGTCGGCAAGGCTGAGCCGGGCGAAGGCAAAATAGCTGAAGGCCAGGCGGGCATCCGTCCAGCCGGCGGCGCGGGCCATCTCGATCGCCTGCGCCGCCGCCCTGCGCCGCGCGTTGAGCGATCCGGACGGCCCGAGCGAGGTCTCGATCGCGTCCTTCCAGTCCATCGGCGTCGGATCGGGCGGCAGCGGGCGGGCCTTGCCCCCGCCGGGATTGAGACGCTGGAGAACACGGGGCAGGGCGGCCGCGAATTGTTCCTTCGTCATGCCGTTATGGATTTCGGGCGCGTAATGCACCTTGAGCGCCAGCATGTCGAAGCCGGTCAGCACATTGCGGAAATTGTCGTCGTCGAAGACCGAATCCGTCAGCCGGTACAGGTCGTCGAGCGGCCCGAGCGCCTGCGCCATTTCCTCGTGCAGGCAATCGCGCAACTCCTGCGGACCGGTATCCGAAGGCACGAAGATGGTCGCCCGGTCGCGCACGGTCAGGTTGCGCCAGTCGACCCGGTCGCTGCGGCGCGCGGCCTTGTAACCGTCCCAGCCGGTGACGTTCGGCACAACGAAGCAGGCGGCCTGCGGCACGAGGCCGTGAAGCTTCTGCCGCGGCAGGAAATCAATGGTGATCGAGGCCGGACTTTCCGGTACCTGCGAAATATCGAGCCCGGCCTCGCGCCGTAGCCGGCCAAGCAGGTTGTGAAGCTCGGTCGCGGCGATTTCCGGCACGTCGCCGGTCATCGTGACCGTGATCGGGCCTTCGAACCGGGTCAGGATCTTCAGGTCGCGCCCGGTTTCCATGTGAAATTCAAGCTCGATCAGGTCGCGCGCGATGCCGGCATTGCTGCGGGTGGGGGCCGGCGCAGCCACGACCGGGAAGGTCTTCATCGGCGGCAGCGCGATCTGCGGCATCTGCCGGCGCTGCGGGGCCTCGGTCGCCACGCAGGCGGCCAGGAGAAGCGGAAGGACCAGCGCGTCGATGCGGACGGGGAGGCGCTGAGCGATCATTCCGGGCGGTCGTATTCGATGAACGGGGTCAGGACGGCGATCCGGTCATAAAGCTGGCGCGCGGTGGCGTTGTCTCTCGCCGTCAGCCAGTAGACCATCGGCGATCCGCCGGCATCCGCCTCGCGATAGACCGTCTCGATCAGGGCGCGGCCAAGGCCGGTGCCGCGGGTCTCGGGCAGGGCGAAAAGATCCTGAAGGTAGGTCACCTTCTCGTCCCGCCAGCAATGCCGGTGGCGGACGTAATGCACCATCCCGACCAGACGCCCCCCGACCTCGGCCACCCGGCCGCGCATTTCGTCGGGGTCGTCGGACAGGAGCCGCGCAAAGGTCGCGGCCGTCACCTCTTCGGGAAGCGCGGTTTCATAGAAGGTCAGGTAGCCCTGCCACAACGTCCGCCACTCCGCCTCGTCCGAGGCCCGCAGCGGGCGGATCAGGGGTGCAGGCGCCGCTGCCGGGGTGACAAAGGGCGTTGGGCGCACATAGCGGATGAACGGCGTCAGCACACCGATCCGGTCGTAAAGCTGGCGGGCGGTGGCGTTGAAGTCCTGCGTGAACCAGTAGACCGAGGGGCAGCCGGCGGCAGACGCCTCGGCATAGACCCGCTCGATCAGCGCCCGCGCCACGCCTTGCCCGCGCGCCGACGTGTCGGTGAACAGGTCCTGAAGATAGCAGACCTCCTCGACCTTCCAGGACGAGCGGTGGAACAGGAAATGCACCAGCCCGACCGCCTTGCCGTCGAGAAGGGCGATGCGGCCCTGGAATTCCTTCGGACCGCCGGCCAGCAGCCGGGCAAAGGTGATCGCATAGATCGCCTCGGGCAGCTTCGTCTCGTAGTACTCCAGATAGCCGGTCCAGAGCCGACGCCACTCGGACTCGTCGCCGGGTTCGATCGGACGGATCACCAGGGATGCGGGTTTGGTCATTGCACTGCCCGTTTCTCGGGCGAGTCGTGCCGCCCGGTTGTTTTCAGCATGACGGACCCGCAGGGGCGGGAAGTCAATGCGCCGGGTGGGCCCGGCGCGTTCAGCGCCCCGCCCGGGCCATGAAAGCGAGACGTTCGAACAGGTGCAGGTCCTGTTCGGTCTTCAGAAGCGCCCCGTGGAGTTTCGGCAGCGCGTTCTTGCCATCGCGGCGCAGGTCTTCCGGGGCCAGGTCCTCGGCCAGAAGCAGCTTCAGCCAGTCGAGAACCTCGCTGGTCGAAGGCTTCTTCTTCAGGCCCGGCGTGTCGCGCAACTCGTAGAACTGGGTCAGGGCCACGGTCAGCAACTGGTCCTTGATGCCGGGGAAATGCACCCCGACGATGCGCTTCATCGTCTCCATGTCCGGGAAGCGGATGTAGTGGAAGAAGCAGCGGCGCAGGAAGGCGTCGGGCAGGTCCTTTTCGTTGTTCGAGGTGATGATGACCACCGGGCGATGCTGCGCCCGCACGGTCTCACCGGTCTCGTAGACGTGGAACTCCATGCGGTCGAGTTCCTGCAGCAGGTCGTTCGGAAACTCGATGTCGGCCTTGTCGATCTCGTCGATCAGCAGGACCACTTTGCCCGGCGCGGTGAAGGCCTGCCAGAGCTTGCCGCGGCGGATGTAGTTGGCCACATCATGCACCCGCTCATCGCCCAGCTGACTGTCGCGAAGGCGGCTGACGGCATCGTATTCGTAAAGCCCCTGCTGGGCCTTCGTGGTACTTTTCACATGCCATTCCAGGATCGGCAGCCCAAGTGACTGGGCCACTTGCCGCGCCAGTTCCGTCTTGCCGGTGCCGGGTTCGCCCTTCACGAGAAGCGGTCGCTCCAGCGCAACGGCGGCATTGACCGCCACCGCGAGGTCGTCGGATGCGATATAGGCATCGGTCGAGGAAAAACGCATGGAACACCCGTGAGTTGCGCCGATCTGTCCATAGATTGGGCTCGGCGGACGCAAAGACCATACCCATGCCCCCATTCCGCCGCAACCCGGCCCCAACAGCTAGTGACAATCCTCCGGGCATGGGATATGGCAGCGCCCGAAGGGATGCCGGATGAGTACGAACCCGATTTCTGCACTCTCCGGTCTGCAGGAGAAAGCCGTGATGAAAGCCGAAGTCTTTCTGCCCGACGATTACCGCCCGGCCGAGGACGAACCGTTCATGAATGAACGGCAACTCGAATATTTCCGCCGCAAGCTGGTCACCTGGAAACAGGAACTTCTCGACCAGAGCGCCGAGACCATCGACAACCTCCAGGACTCGGCCCGCAACGTGCCCGACATCACCGACAGGGCCAGCGAAGAGACGGACAGGGCGCTGGAACTGCGCACCCGCGACCGCCAGCGCAAGCTCGTCGCCAAGATCGACGCCGCGCTGCGGCGGATCGAGAACGGCGAATACGGCTATTGCGAGATGACGGGCGAGCCGATTTCGCTCAAGCGTCTCGACGCCCGTCCGATCGCCACGATGACGCTGGAAGCGCAGGAAAAGCACGAGCGGCGCGAGAAGGTTCACCGCGACGATTGATCGCTGCGGACGCAAACTGCTTGAGGCAGGACAGATGCAACGCATAATTGGCGCCGGACCTATCGCAGGACCGGCGCCTTTTCAATTCCGGGGGACAGCATGAGCCTGAACGGCCAGGAAATCACCATCCTCGGGGCAGGGATCGCCGGGCTTGCGGCCGCGCGGGCCCTGGCCCTGCGAGGCGCATCGGTCACCGTTCTGGAACAGGCCGAAGCGCTGCGCGAAGTGGGAGCCGGGCTGCAGATCTCGCCCAACGGCGCGGCGGTGATGCGGGCGCTCGGGTTGGGGCAGGAGCTGGAAACTGCGGGACTTCGGGCGCAGGCGGTCGACCTGCGCGACGGACTGGCGGACGAGCCGGTGCTGCGGATGGACTTGTCCGACCGCGACTATCGCTTTCTTCACCGCGCCGACCTGATCGCCATCCTCGCCGAGGGCGCGCGGTCGGCCGGGGCGCAGATCCGCCTTCTGCAACAGATCGAGACGGTGGACCTGTCGGGCGCGACGCCGTTTGTCACCACCCGGCAGGGGGCCCGCATCGCGGCAGACCTGCTGATCGGGGCGGACGGGCTGCATTCGAAGGTGCGGGCGGCGCTCAACGGGCCTGGCAAGCTGGCCTTCACCAATCAGGTGGCCTGGCGGACGCTGATCGCCTGCGAACCCGACGCGCCGCCGGTGGCCGAGGTCTTCATGGGGGAGGGCCGTCACCTCGTCAGCTATCCGCTCAGGGGCGGCGTCCTGCGCAACATCGTCGCCATCGAGGAGAGGCGGCGCTGGACCGAGGAAAGCTGGTCCATGCGCGACGATCCGATGGAACTGCGACTGGCCTTCGAAGACTTCGCGCCCCGGGTCCGGGACTGGCTGGAGCAGGCCGACCAGGTCTGGCTCTGGGGCCTGTTCCGCCATCCGGTCGCGAAGACCTGGCATCAGGGCCGCGCGGCGATCCTTGGCGATGCCGCGCATCCGACGTTGCCCTTCCTTGCCCAGGGAGCAAACATGGCGCTCGAGGATGCCTGGGTTCTGGCCGACCGGCTCGACAGAGCCGCCACGGCAGAGGAGGGGCTCGCGTCCTACCAGCAGGCGCGCGAGGCGCGGTGCCGGCGGATCGTCGACGCCGCCAACCGCAATGCCCGCGCCTATCACCTGTCCGGCCCGCTGCGCGACGCGGCCCATCTGGCGCTGAAGATAGGGGGAAAGATCGCCCCGCGTTTCGCGCTCAGCCGCTTCGACTGGGTCTATCAGTACGATGTGACGGCGGCCTGAGCGGTAGTCCCTGCCGACAGGGGGCGGTAGGCCTCGGGATGGTCCGCGACCCCCTGCAGCAGTCGCCGCGCCACGAGTTGCACGACATAAAGAGCAAAGGCGGGGTTGCGATAGTAAAGATCCATGAACTCCCGCTCGCCGATCGTTGCGATACGGCAGGGGCCGACGCAGCGGGCCGTCAGCGTCCGTTCCTTGGCATCGCTGAAGAAGGCGATCTCGCCGAAGATCTCGCCCGCGCCAAGTTCGATGCCCGCTTCCTCGAGCAGGACACGGCCGCTCTCCAGATAGAACAGGTTGTCGGGGGCCGCGCCCTTGCGAAAGATCACCTCCCCATCGGCAAAGGCTTTCGGGCGGACCATATCGCTGATCCAGTCGAGCGGCAGGTTCCCCCGCCGCGCCTCGGCCGTTCGACGGCGGAGCAGCAGAAGCTCTGCCAATCGCCACAGATTGAAGGGCAAGAGCGCCATGTGCAGCGTAAGCACCGGCAGGATCCCGGCATTTGCCCCATAGGCGATGAAGCAGAGGTTGGCGCAGACCCCCGCTACCCGCAGCGGCAGCATCGTCTTCATCGAAAAGGCGATCAGCGTGAAGCCGCCTGCCGCCCATCCGACCAGATCCATGGCGGCAATCATTACACCCTCCCGCACCGCGTCGCTGTTGGCAAGACTAGGGGCGGGCCGGACTTGTGGCAAATGCGGAAGGGGGGCCGGTTCCCCGGCCCCGCTCGCCGGGTTCAGGCCGGCGTTTTCAGTTCGCTCAGCGCGTCCGCGACGACCGTTTGCCACGGTGTCGTCGGCCGCCCGATCAGCCGCGACAGGTCGCCCGTCGTGACCTCGAGCGCGCCCTTGCCGGCACAGACATCGGAATCGGCAAGGATGGCGGCAAACCCTTCGGGCAGGCCGAAGCCGCGCAGGATCCCGGCATAGGTGTCGGCCGGAAGATCGTTGTAGGGTATGGTCTTGCCGGCAAGCCGGGAAACCTCGGCGGCCAGCTCGGCGTAGCTGTGGCTTGTATCGCCGCCAAGTTCGTAGATGCGGTTGTCATGCCCGGCCCCCGATGCGACCACCGCGATCGCCTCGGCGAAGTCCTTGCGCGGCGCTGACGAGAACCGTCCGTTGCCGGCCGACCCGATCAGTGCCCCCGCCGCGATGGCTCCGCCAAGAGACATCGTGTGGTTCTCGGTGTACCAGCCGTTGCGCAGGAAGGTGAAGGCAAGGCCCGAGGCGCGGATCGCGGCCTCAGTCGCCTTGTGGTCGGCGGCCAGCAGCATGGGCGTGGTGTCGGCCCGCAGGAGGCTGGTGTAGACGATCCGGCGGACGCCTGCCGCCTTTGCCGCCGCGATGACGCTTTCGTGCTGCTTGAAGCGGGCGCTGAAATCGTTCGACGAGATCAGCACCAGCACCTCGACCCCGCTCAGGGCAGCGGCAAGGCTCTCGGGCCGGTCATAGTCGAAGGCGGCTGTCGGCACGCCCAGATCGGCGGCCTTGGCCGGATCACGCGCAAGCGCGACGATCCCGGAGGCGGGTACACGGGCCTTGAGGGCGGCGATGGCGAGACGGCCAAGCTGGCCGGTCGCGCCGGTGACGGCGATGGTCATGGAATCACTCCGTTGGTGGTTGACCCGACCGACATAGGCGATTACTTACGAATAGGAAGTACGCACGTTTGCGTAAGTATGGCGATGTAAGTACCTCACATCGCTGGATAAACGGAAGGATGCCATGGACGGATCACCGGTATCGCCGCCCCAGAGCCTGTTGCTGGACGCCATGCGCCGCGGCAATGTCCTGTCGCCCGACTGCCCGTCGCGCGGCGTGCTTGACCACCTGACCAGCCGGTGGGGCGTGCTGGTTCTCATCTCGCTCGAAAGCGGTACGCATCGCTTCAGCGCCTTGCGGCGGCTGGTCGGCGGGGTCAGCGAACGGATGCTGGCCCAGACGCTGAAACAACTGGAACAGGACGGCCTCGTCCTGCGGCAGGCGCTGGATGTCGTGCCGCCCCATGTCGAATATTCGCTGACCCCGATGGGCCAGGAGGCAGCGGTCCTGGTGCGGATGCTCACCAACTGGATCGAAATGAACATTCCCGATATACTGAAATTCCGGGCAGGGAATTCGGCCAGGGGCTGACGTCCAGGCCCGTGAAGGTGACTTCGTTCGAGTTTCGGGGCAGGGACCATGGGCATCCGCCGCGTAGTGCTCGCAATCGGGCTGTCGATCGGGTCAACGGCCGCGCAAGGCCACGCGCAGGATGCCGACCCGGCAGCAGGACAGAATACCTTCGTGATCCGATGCTCCCAATGCCACGACATCACGGCGGGCGTGAACAAGAGCGGGCCGACCCTGAAGGGCGTCGTCGGGCGGACGGCCGGAACGGCGCCGGATTATCCCTATTCCGACGCGATGAGGGCGGCAGGCTTTGTCTGGGGCGAAGAGCAGTTCAAGGCCTATCTCGTGGCGCCGAAGACGGTCGTGCCGAAGAACAAGATGAACTTCAACGGGATCAAGCGCCCCGGCGAACTTGAACCTCTGGTCGCCTACCTGATGGTGGCCGGCGCGCCCTGAGCGGCATCAGGCGTCCAGGTCGATCCAGATCGGAACGTGGTCCGACGGTTTGTCGCCGCCGCGCACCTGCTTGTCGATGACCGCCGCCTGCAGACGGTCGGCGGCCTGCGGGCTGAGCAGCAGGTGGTCGATGCGGATGCCGTTGTTGCGCTGCCACGCCCCCGCCTGGAAATCCCAGAAGGTGTAGTGCCCCGGCCCCTGGTCGCGCAGGCGGAAGGCATCGGCATAGCCGAGGTTGAGGATACGGCGGAAGGCGGCGCGGCTTTCCGGCAGAAACAGCGCGTCCGTCACCCAGGCCTCGGGCTTCGCGGCGTCGATCGGCTGGGGGATGACGTTGTAGTCGCCGGCCAGAACCACGGGCTCCTCCGACGCGAGCAGCTCGGCCGCGCGCGCCCGCATCCGCGCCATCCAGGCCAGCTTGTAGTCGTATTTCGGCCCGGGCGCCGGGTTGCCGTTCGGCAGGTAGAGCGAGGCGAAGCGGACCGCGCGGGTGCCGATCACGGTAGCCTCGATCCAGCGCGCCTGCTCGTCCGCCGGATCGCCGGGCAGGCCGCGCGTCACATCCTCGAGCGGCAGCTTCGACAGGATCGCGACGCCGTTGAAGCCCTTCTGGCCGTGGGTCTCGACGCGGTAGCCCATCGCCTCGAAATGGTCGCGCGGGAAGCCTTCATCGACCGACTTGATTTCCTGCAGCCCAACGACGTCCGGCTCTGCCGCCTTCAGCCAGTCGCTCAGCGCCTCGATCCGCGCCTTGATGCCATTGATGTTGAAGGTGGCGAGTTTCATGGGCGCAAGTCTCCGGCTGACCTGCCTGTTCTAGTCCGGCGCGATCCGAAAGGAAAACCCCTTGCCCCGATGTCCCGGACAAGCCTCCGGCCGCACCGGGGCGACCGCGCCCGACTGCCTACATCGAGAAGCTTGTCCCGCAGCCGCAGGAGGAGGTGGCGTTCGGGTTCTGCACCACGAAACGCGCGCCGATCAATTCCTCGGTGAAGTCGATCACTGCGTTTTCCAGAAAGGGCAGCGAGACCGAATCCACCAGCACCTTCACGCCGCCCTTCTCGATCACCAGATCGTCCGGCGCGGCCTCGTCGAGCTTGATGTCATACTGGAAGCCCGAACAGCCGCCGCCCTCGACCGCGACGCGCAAGGGCCGGGCATCGCCGGTCGCTTCCGCGATCTCGGCCAGTCGGGCAAAGGCCCGGTCGGTCACTTTCGGCGGCAGCGTAAGCGTCAGCATGGCGAAAACCCGTATCCTTTCGGTGACCTTGCGAATATAGGCTCGGACACGAAGACCGACAAGAACAGGCCCGTCGATGCTCGCGCCCTATGCCTGCCTGCCCGAAGCCAGCCGCGGCAGGCTTTTCCCCGAACGGATGTCCACCTTCCGCTCGCCCTTCCAGCGCGACCGCGACCGGATCATCCATTCCTCGGCCTTCCGCCGGCTGAAGCACAAGACCCAGGTTTTCGTCGAGCACGAGGGCGATTACTACCGCACCCGCCTGACCCATACGATCGAGGTGGCGCAGGTCGCCCGCACCATCGCGGGCGTGCTGAACCTGAACACCGACCTTGCCGAGGCTATCGCGCTGGCCCATGACCTGGGCCATACACCCTTCGGCCATACCGGCGAGGACGCGATGGAGGCGCTGATGGCGCCCTATGGCGGCTTCGATCACAACGCGCAGGCGCTGCGGATCGTCACCCGCCTTGAACGGCACTATGCTGAATTCGACGGGCTGAACCTGACCTGGGAAACGCTGGAAGGCATCGCCAAGCACAACGGCCCGGTCGAGCCGCCCTATGCCTATGCCCTGGCCGAGGTGAACGCCGCCTGGGACCTCGAGCTGAACACCTATGCCAGCGCCGAGGCGCAGGTCGCGGCCATCGCCGATGACGTCGCCTATTCGCATCACGACCTGCATGACGGGCTACGCTCGGGCCTGTTCACCGAACTCGACCTGATGGAGTTGCCCGTCACCGGCCCGGCCTTTGCAGAGGTCGATGCGCTCTATCCCGGCCTGGACCCGATGCGGCGACGCCACGAGGCGCTGCGGCGGGTCTTCGGACGCATGGTCGAGGATGTGATCGCGGTGGCGAGGAACCGCCTCGACGCCGCCCAGCCGAAATCGGTCGAGGAGATCCGCGCGATGGGGGCGACTGTGATCCGCTTTTCAAAGCCGCTGTACCAGGAATTGAAGGCGATCCGGTCCTTCCTGTTCACCCGCATGTACCGGGCGCCCTCGGTCATGGCCGAACGCGCGAAGGTCACGCAGGTGGTCAATGACCTCTTCCCGTTGTTTCTCAGGCAGCCCGAGCTTCTGCCCGCCGAATGGCAGGCCGACGTGGCGCGGGCGAGTGGCGAGACGGAACTGGCGCGGACCGTGGCCGATTACGTTGCCGGCATGACCGACCGTTTCGCGCTGCAGGAGCACGCGCGGCTCTGCCGGTGACGGGTCGATTTTTCTGCGAGAATTCTGATTTTTCGCAGAAAAATCGTGAATCAGCTCTTCAGCCAGGCGATCGCCTTGGCCGTCTCTCCCGCCGGGAAATGCCTTGCATCCACCCCCAGGAAGGTCCGCGCGAACATCTCGCCGGCCGCGGCAAAGACCATGTCGCTGACCAGCGCCAGCTTGGCGATCTTGCCGTGGAAATCCCGCACCACGCCCATGTGCGCGAGGAAGGCGTGGAGATCGGCGTAACCCGGAAATTCCTTGGCGTCGATCAACAGGCCCTTCACCTCGTCACCATCCGCGACCATCCCTGACAGGGTACCGCGCAATTCCTCCATGTCGTCATCGGTAAAAGGGCCGGTCGGCGCGACGATCAGGATGCCGTCCTTCTTCATCAGGCTCAGGTCGATCATTGGCAGGTCTCCTCGCCCAGTTGCCGTTCCCAAGAGTGCGGCGCCACGGCCCGTCTGGCAATCCTGTTCGCGGTCGCTTGGCATTGACGTGCCGGGGCGGCTCTGGCACAGCCATTTTGATCATATGGGACGAGCCATGAACCTGTTTTCCGACATCCGCGCCCTTGTCGTCGGCGCGCTGGACACAATGACCGCCGCGGGTGACCTGCCGGCCGGC
>ERZ1645185.414-NODE-414-length-18143-cov-5.235515_pt1 | contig 18143 bp, 19 predicted proteins | sample MGYA00575351_ERZ1645185 | MGnify/ENA primary metagenome ERZ1645185 (study PRJEB40838, sample SAMN11284767) | freshwater sediment metagenome | isolation source: river sediment | host: Sediment | place: India: Jana village, Kanpur | collected 2015-12-17 ...
CGGGACGAAGGCGCGGCGATGAGCGCCGCGCGCCGCGACGCCGAGGACCAGCCGCCCCCCGCGGGCGGCTGGTTCGCGCGCGCGGCCGCCACCCTGCGCCGGATCATCGGCGCGCCGGACTACGCGGCGTACGTGGCGCACGTGCGCGCCTGCCACCCCGGCCGCGAGCCGATGAGCGAGCGCGAGTTCGTGCAGGAGCGCCTGCAGGCGCGCTACGAGCGGCCCGGCTCGCGCTGCTGCTGAGCGCGGGCCCGGCGGCGGCGCCGCGCGCTCAGCGCTTGGCGCCCGTCCAGATCACGATCAGGCCGCAGCTCCCGCGCGCGCTCGGCTGGATGAGCTCCGCCGGCGCGTTCGCCATCGACGGGTAGATCTCCACCGCCTGCACGTCGTTGCCGTTGACGATCGCGTCGATGTCGAGCAGCGCGCCGCCCGCGCCCGACGTGCCGCCGGCGGTGGTGCCGCGGCCGTCGATGGAAGTGGGCACCTCGGAGCGCACCGCGTCCTGCACCGTCCCGCGCACGAGCTGGCCGTCGACGACGATCGCCATGCCGCATCCTCCGCGGCCGAGGAGGAGCGGCTGCCGCCGCGGCGACGTGTGCGCCACGCGGACGTACTGGTAGCCGGTGAGCACCTGCGACAGGCGCGAGTTGGCGCGCTGCTCGAGCTCCTCGGGGGTGATGAACTCCCCGGTCCCGGCACCCCGCTTCACGCGCAGCACCCGGTCGTAGAAGCCGCGCTCCGCGAGCGGGGTGTTGCCCGGGGCGGTCACGACCACCGAGGCGAGCTGCGCGGCGAGCAGCCGCAGGGTGACAGTCACCGTGTCGGACACGCCCACCTTGGCCGTGAACGGACGGTAGCCGATGCGCCGCACGTCGAGCGCGAGCGAGTCGCCCTTGACGCCGCGCAGCGTGACGCGGCCGCTGTCGTCGGCGACGTCGGCCCGCGCCTTCCCGACGCTCACGACGGCGAAGGGGATCGGCTCGCCGCCGTCGCCGCGCACCGCGACGGTGACGCGCCCCTGCGCCGCGAGCGCGGCGGGGAGGACGCAGAGGACGAGCGCGCGGGTCACCAGGGCCATCGGGATCCTCCGGAGGGGGCCGTCACGGAATGTCGTGCGCGGGACGCGGCGCCGGAACCACCAGCACGAACAGCAGCGTCGCCACCGCGGCGATCCCGGCCCCCATCGCGAACGCCGCCGGGCTGCCCATCCGCTCCCACACGAGTCCGAACACCACGCTCGCGGGCAGCGCGCCAACGCCCATCGCCGCGTTGAACCAGCCGAACGCGGTCCCGCGTCGCGCGACCGGCACGAGGTCCGCGACCATAGCCTTCTCGGTCCCCTCGGTCGCGCCGAAGTAGAGCCCGTATACGATGAACAGCAGCCAAGCGTGCCACTGCGCGCTCGCCAGCGCGAACCCGAGGTACACGAACGCGTACACCGCCCAGCCGCCGAGGATCAGCGGACGTCGGCCGAGCCGGTCGGAGAGGGCGCCGCCGACGACGGTCGAGCCCGACTTCACCACGTGCAGCATCGCCCACAGGATCGGCACCAGCGCCGTGGGCACGCCGAGCTGCGAGGCGCGCAGCAGCAGGAAGGCGTCGGTGGAGGTGCTGAGGGTGAAGACGAAGAGCACGGCGAGGTAGCGCCAGAAGTGCCCACCGAGCGGCGGCGCATCGGCGGGTGGCTCCGGCGGCGCGGGGGCCGGCGCGGGGCGCGCGACCGGCACCGTCGCGTGCGACTCGCGCACGAACAGCGCGACCAGCGCGACCGACACGAGTCCTGGCACCGCCGCCCAGAGGAACAGCGCGCGCAGCTCGACCCACTGCAGCGTGAGCAGCGCCCACGCGACCATCGGCCCCACCACCGCACCCAGGCTGTCGGCCGCGCGGTGCACGCCGTAGGCGTAGCCGCGCTGCGACGGCAGCACCGAGTCGGCGATGAGCGCGTCGCGCGGCGCGGTGCGCACGCCCTTGCCGAAGCGGTCGGTGAGGCGGATCGCGAGCACCTGCCCCGCCCCCTGCGTCAGGCCCACCAGCGGGCGCGTGACGGCCGCGAGCGCGTAGCCGAACAGCACGAACGGCTTGCGGCGGCGGATGCGGTCGGAGTACCACCCCGCGGGCAGCCGCAGGAGCGACGAGACGGTCTCCGCGAGCCCCTCGATGACGCCGAGCGTCGCGGCGGAGACGCCGAGCACGGTGTTGAGGAAGAGCGGCAGCAGCGGATAGATCATCTCGCTCGCCACGTCGGTGAAGAAGCTCACCGTCGCGAGCATCCGCACGTTGCGCGAGAGGGCCGGACGCACGGCAGGCGCCACCGCCGCGACGGCGCCGTTCAGGGGCGGTGTGGCGCGTTCCTCGTCGGTCATGGCCAGCGCACCCCGTCGGACGGCCGCAGCGCGAGCCACTCCGCCTTTCCCGCGCGGTTGGGGAACGCCTGCGCGTAGTGCCGCTTCCAGCGCGCGATCACCTCGGGCGCCTCGGCCGCGTCGCACACGGCCCAGACGGCGCCGCCGAACCCCGCGCCGAAGGCCGACGCCGCGTGCGCGCCCGCCGCCATCGCCGCGCGCGGGAGGAACGACGTCTCCGGCACCTGGTTGCGCAGCGCGGTCTCCGCCCCCTGCTGCGACGCGACGGCGAGGCGCCCGAGCAGCGCGCCGTCGGCGGTGGCGAACGCGCGCAGCGCCTCCGGCACGACCCGCTCGGTCTCGTCGCGGAACTGCGCGAGCCGAGCGAGGTGCCAGGGGGCGTCGGGCGCGTTGCGCGCGACCTGCTCCATCCGCGCCGGCGCATCAGGAGCCGAGCGGAGCGCGCAACCGAGCGACGGGTCGAGGCGCCTGCTCGCGCGGTTCCACCGCGCGAGCAGGTCGCGCACGAGGTCGGCCGCGCGGTTGTAGTCCTCCCGCGCCCCGCCGCTCTTGGTGGCGCGCACGCCGCTCACGCCGACGAGCAGGCTCCAGTGCGCCGGGAAGGCCGCCTCTCCCGCGCGCGCGGCGGGCAGGTAGCGGAACGCGCCGACCGTCTCCGCGCGGTTGCACAGGATCGCCACGTGGTCCTGCGCGCCGCCGCGCGTGCCCACGCCGTGGTCGCCGGCGAAGGGGCCCCACGGCCCGCCCATCTCGATTGCGCCGCAGTACTCCGCGAGCGCGAGCGGGTCGGACAGATGGTCGCGCCACGCGCGGCGCTCGCGCAGGTGGTTCGCCTCGGCGACCGCGAGCACGAGGAGCGTGACGAACGCGCTCGAACTCGACAGGCCGGAGGAGCGCGGAAGCGTGCTCGAGGAGCGGATGCGCACGCCCACCTTGAGCGGCGCGAAGTCGCGCGCGAGGCGCCGCGCGACGGCGGAGACGTAGGTGCCGCCGTGCGCGCCGCCGGGCCGCGCGTCGCGGCGCAGGGGCAGCCGCGTGCGCCGGCCCGTCGCGGCATCCTCGACCTCGAGCATCGGGCGGGAGAGCGGCTCGATCTCCGCGGAGATCCCCGCGGCGACGGCGCACGTGAGCGACGGCCCGCCCCCGTAGTCGACGTGCTTGCCGAAGAGCTCCACGCGCCCCGGCACGAACAGCGTGCGACGGCCGTCGCTCATGGCCGGGGCGTCCGGCCGGCGAGCCGCGCCTCCACCGCCGCCACGTCCCCGCGGCGCGAGAGGTCGAGCACGGGCAGGCGCTGCCGCACCGCGGTGAAGCGGTCCCCGCGCTCGAGCGCGCGCCGCACCGCGTCCGCCAGCTCGAGCTCGCCGCGCACCGACGGCGCCACCGCGGCGCAGTCGCCGAAGATCGCGTCGGTGAAGCGCCAGAGGTTCATCGAGACCCATCGCGGCGACGCGTGGAGCAGCGGGTGGTCGTCGGCCGGCTTCTCGACGATCCCGCGCAGCGCGTCGTCGGGCGCGAGGTCGAGCAGCGCGAAGGCGCGCACGCGCTCCGGCTCGACGTTGCCGAGCGTCGAGAGCGCGTCGGCGTCGTACGCCACCAGGCCGGGGCCGTCGAGCTCGACGAGCGCGCGCACCGACTCGGCCGGGTACAGGTTGTCGGCGTTGAGCATCAGGAAGTGCGCCACGCCGCGCGCGTCATGCGGCCCGACCGCGCGGACGGCTTCGCCCGCGGCGCGAAGCGCATCGGCGGTGCCGCGCGGCTCCGCCTGCTCGGCGAAGCGCACGCGGAGCCGCGACGGGGGCGCCTCGCGGCCGTAGCGTCCGCGCAGGGCGGTCTCCCCCGGCGCGACGACGAAGACGACGTCGGTCACGCCACCTTCGGCGAGCTCGTGCAGCACGTAGTCGAGCAGCGCGTGGCCGGCGATCGGCATGAGGCCCTTCGCGCCGGCGGCGGCGGCCGCGGCCTGCTCCGGCGTGAGCGCCGCGCCGTCATCATCGCGGCGCATCCGCGAGCCGAGCCCGCGCGCGAGGATCACCGCCGTGGTCGCCCGCGGCACCTCCGACGGGGCGCGGCCACGCGTCACGCCGTCACCCCGTCGCCGCGGGCTGCCAGAAGCCCTGCAGCACCTTCAGCACTCCCGCCCCGCTCACGACGAACACCACGCCCCACGTCATCGCGAGCGTGCCGTTGCCCGCGAGCCAGGCGCCCACGCCGAAGAGCGCGGCATAGACGAACAGGACGCCAAGCACCCAGCCCGCCATCGCCTGCGGGATCGAGTCCGGAGAGGCGCTCAGCCCGGTCGCGGCGCGCACCTCCGTCCAGCCGGGCCCCGCCGGCCGCACGAGCCGGTAGAACGACTCCAGCACCTTCGCGTCGGTGCGCGGACCGAGGAAGGCCGCCGCCACCCAGACGAGCGTCGTGACCGCCACCGTGCCGAGCAGCGACGTCGTCGCGTCGACCTCCACGCCGCGCGCCTTCGCCACCTGGAAGCCGACCGCCGTGACGAACGACGCGACCATCGCCGCGATCTCCGCGGCCGCGTTCACGCGCCACCAGTACCAGCGCAGCAGGTAGAGCAGGCCGGTGCCGGCGCCGATCGAGAGGAGCAGCGTGAAGCCCGTCGTCGCCGTGTTGATGAGCGGCGTCACGAGGCTCGCGACGAGCATCAGCCCCGCCGTGACGAGCCGCCCGACGAGCACGTAGTGCTTCTCGTCGGCATCGGTGCGCACGAAGCGGCGGTAGAGGTCGTGCACGAGGTACGACGTGCCCCAGTTGAGGTGCGTGACGATGGTGGAGACGTACGCCGAGAGCAGCCCCGCGATCATCAGGCCCAGCCAGCCGACGGGCAGGAACGTGAGCATCGCCGGGTAGGCGATGTCGTGCCCGATCAGGTTGGCCGGCACGTCCGGGAAGGCCTTGGCGATGTCGGGGAGCGTGGGGAAGACGAGGATCGAGCTCAGCGCCACCAGGATCCACGGCCAGGTGCGCATGCCGTAGTGCGCCACGTTGAAGAACAGCGTGCCGATGAGCGCGTCCTTCTCGCTCTTGGAGGCGAGCATGCGCTGCGCGATGTAGCTGCCGCCGCCCGGCTCGGCGCCCGGATACCACACCGACCACCACTGCACCGTGAGGGGGAGCAGGAAGACCGTGACGAACGCGGCCCAGTTGGCCGTGTCGGGCAGGAACGCGTAGGTCTCGGCCGGCAGCTTGGCGAAGAGCCCCTCGAGCCCGCCGACCTCCGGCCGCTGCAGCGCGAAGTACGCCGCGGCGAACGAGCCGGTCATCGCGATGCCGAACTGAATGAGGTCGGCGACGAGCACGCCCCACAGGCCGGAGATCGCGGCGAAGCCGACGTTGAGCACCGCGCACCAGAGCAGCGTGCGCGTCATGTCCCAGCCGAGCAGCATCGAGGCGATCTTCACTGCGGCCAGGTTGACCGTCGCCATGATGACGCAGTTGAAGACGAGGCCCAGGTAGACCGCGCGGAAGCCGCGCACGAGGCTCGCCGCCTTGCCCGAGTAGCGGATTTCATAGAACTCGAGGTCCGTCAGCACGCCCGAGCGACGCCACATCCGCGCGTAGAACATCACCGTCGCCATGCCGGTGAGCAGGAAGGCCCACCAGGCCCAGTTGCCGGCCACGCCGCCCTGCCGCACGAGGTCGGTGACGAGGTTCGGCGTGTCCGTGCTGAAGGTCGTCGCGACCATCGAGACGCCGATGAGCCACCACGGCGCCGCGCGGCCGGAGGTGAAGAACTCCGCCGTGTTCTGCCCCGCGCGGCGCGCCAGCAGGATCGCGGGGATGAAGGCCGCGGCGAGCGAGAGGACGACGATGAACCAGTCGAGCGACGTGAGCCGCATCAGGCCTTCCAGTTGCCGCGCGTGAAGTCGGGGAACCGCATCGGCGCGCTGCCCTTCGCCACGGACATCTGGCTCAGCGGCATCGGCGCGCTCCAGGCGGCGCTGTCGTAGACGTCGATGTCCGGCACCTGCCCCTCGCGCATCGTCTCCACCAGGCGGTAGGCCATGATGAAGTCCATCCCGCCGTGGCCGCCCTTCTTGCGGGCGAGCTCGCCGACGCGCGTCCAGAGCGGGTGCTCGTGCGACTTCTTCCACTCGTCGATGCCGGCCCAGCGGTGGCTCGGGCCCTTCCCCTCGACGTAGATGCGAGGCGGGTAGTCCTCGAACACGCCCTTGGTGCCCGCGACGTAGTTGAGCCGCGAGTAGGGGCGCGGGCTCGAGACGTCGTGCTGCAGGTGGATCATCCGGCCCTTCTCGGTGCGGATGAGCGAGGTGTTGAGGTCGCCGGTCACGTACCGCTCGCGCCACTTGGGGTCCGCGCGGTCGGGCACGGTCGCCTCGCGGTGCAGCGAGAGGCCGCGCTCCTCGGTGCTCATCGACACGAGCGTGGTCATCCGGTCGCCCTTGTGGATGTCCATGTACCACGCTACCGGGCCGAGGCCGTGGGTCGGGTAGAGGTTCCCGTTCATCCGCGTGTGCCAGGCGCGGCGCCAGAGCCCCTCGTCGCGGTCCTCGAACAGGATGGTGCGCAGGTCGTGGATATAGGCCGCCGCGCCGTGCTGCACCTCGCCCAGCACGCCGTCGTGCACCAGGCGGTTCACCATCATCTCGTTATAGCCGTAGTTGCAGTTCTCCAGCTGCATGCAGTGCCGCTGGTGCCGCTCGGAGGCGTCCACGAGGTCCCACAGCTCCTTGAGCGTGGTGCCCACCGGACACTCCGCGCCGCAGTGCTTGCCGGCGCGCAGCGCGGCCAGCAGCACGGGGACGTGCCATTCCCAGGGCGTGGCCGTGTAGACGAAGTCGATGTCGTCGCGCGCGACGAGTTGCTCGAAGCCACGCTCGCCGCTGTAGGTCGCCGGTGCCGCCTGGCCGGCGTCCGTGCACTGCTTCACCGCGCGGGCCATCTTGTCGGGCACCACGTCGGCGACGGCGACGATCCGCACCCCCTCGATGGCGAGGAGCTCCGAGAGCACGCTGCGCCCCCGGAGCCCCGTCCCCACGATCCCGAACCGCACGACCTCGTGCCGCGCGAACGGCACGCCCTTCATCGACTTCGCCATCGCCGGCCGCGGGGGCTCGGCCGCTGGGAACGCGGCCGCGTCGATCGACTCGGCGGTCGCGGGGAGCGGCGTGAGCGCCGCGGCGGCGGCGAGGCCGGCGCCGGTGGCGACGGCCTGCTTGAGCAGGTCGCGGCGGTTCAGGGAGTCGGTCATGGGGCGCGCACCTCGGTGTGGTCGCCCACGGTCGCCTTCCCCGTCACGCCCTCGAGCACGACGTGGTCGCCCACCATGGACTCAGTCAGGATGCAGCTGCGGAGCGTCGTCTGGTCGCCGACGATGGTGTCGCGGAGCGTGCAGTTGCTCACCACGCTCCCGCGCCCGATGACGACGTTGGGGCCGAGGATGCAGTCGGTCACCGTAGCGCCGTCCTCGATGCGGACCGGGTCGATCACCTCGACGTTCTTGAGGCCGCGGGACGGCAGGGACGCGCGCCCCTTCTCGAGCATCACGCGGTTGGTCTCGAGCAGCGTGTCGAGCTTGCCGGCGTCGTACCAGCCGTCCACGTCGATCACGCGGATCTTCGCGCCGCGCTCGATCATGTACTGGAAGGCGTCGGTCAGGTAGAACTCGCCCTTGTTGGCCGGCTGCGCGAGCACGTGGGCGATCCCCTCGTAGAGGAGTTTCCAGTTGCGGATGTAGTAGAGCCCGATGTTCGCGCGCTTGGAGATGGGCGTGCTCGGCTTCTCGACGATCCGCGTCATGTGGCCGTTGGCGTCGGTCACCACCACGCCGAACCGCTGGTAGTCCTCGACCTCCTTCGTCCAGATGATGCCGTCGTCCTCGGAGCCGTCGATCACCGACAGGTCGGCGTCGAAGATCGTGTCGACGAAGATGATCAGCACCGGCGCGTCGACGAACGGCCGCGCGAGCTCGACCGCGCCCGCGGTGCCGTCCTGCACCTTCTGCTCGACGAAGACGCCCGGGATGCCGAAGGCCGACCGGGCGTGCCGCTCGACCGCCTCCTTCAGGTGTCCCGTGATGTAGACGACCTGGTCGACGCTGCCGAGCTTCGCCACGTCGTCCATCACGTAGTCCATCACCGGCTTGCCGGCCACCTTGAGCATCGGCTTCGGCACGGTGTGCGTGTGCGGGCGGAGCCGCGTGCCCTTGCCCGCGAGCGGGATGATGACCTTCACGGCGCGCTCGTGCCTTCGCGGCCGTAGCGGTCGGTGAGGCGCACGACGTCGTCGAGGTGGGGCGTCGAGGCCTCGAGGATGTCGCAGTCGGTCACCGCCTCCATCTGGTGGATCGTGCCCGGCGTGTTGCGGTAGCTCTGGCCCGCCTTGAACGGCACCTCCACCAGCCGGTCGCCCTCCTGGATGCGGTAGATCATCTCGCCGCGCAGCAGGTGGATCGTCTCGTCCTTCTGGTTGTGGTACTGCAGCGAGAGCGCATGCCCCGCCTTCACGTGGAGCACCTTGCCCACGTACTGGTCGGTGTGCGCCCAGATCGTCTCATGGCCCCACGGCTTCTGCACGAAGCGCACGTCGAACCAGCCGGCCTGCGAAGTCACGATCAGGTCTCCCTTGGTGTCGCGGTCAGGCTCGACGGCGCGGTCACGCACGCCGAGAGGCACTGCCCGCATCCGGTACAGGCCGCTCCCACCACGGGGCGACCGCGTTCGTCCAGCCGCAACGCGTCCTCGCCCACCGGGCAGACCCGCGCGCAGATCCCGCACTCCACGTCCCGCCAGGTGATGCAGCGGCCCTGGTCGATGACGACCTCGGCCATCCGCACGTCCCGCCAGCCCCACGGCGGCACCTCCAGCGCCGGCGTCGGACAGGCCGTCGCGCAGGGCATCGTCTCGCACATGATGCAGGCCCGCGTGGCGAGCTCGAGCGTCGGCGTGCCCGCCGCCAGCCCGGCCTCCGCGGGAAGCATCACGATGGCCTGCACGGGGCACACCCTGGCACACTCGCCGCACCGCGTGCAGGCCGCGACGAAGGCCGCCTCGGGCAAGGCCCCGGGGGGACGCACGTGCAGGACCGGTGCCACGCGCTCGCTCAGCGCGCCCACCGCCTCCTGCAGCGCCCGCCGCAGGCCGCGGGTGAAGAAGCCGCGCCGGTCGATCCCCCGTTCGTCACCGTTCACGGGGGGAAATTGCTGCGAACGCCCCGGAAAGTAAGAGGGCCAGCCCAGTGGGCTGGCCCTCCCGACTTCGATGACCGCCCGCTCAGCGCGCGGCGACGAGCTTGTCGCGCAGGCGGCTGAGGCGACGCCGCACCGAGCCGTCCATCACGGTGTCGCCGACGCGCACCACCACGCCGCCGAGGATCCGCGGGTCGACGGTGACGTGGGGCACCACGGTCTTCTTGAGCGCCTTCGAGAGGGCGGCGGTCATCGCGTCGCGGCCGGCCGCGTCGAACTCGCGGCTCACCGTCACGCGGGCGTGCACGCGGCCCTCGGCCTCGTCGAGGAGGTTGTGGTACTCCGTCGCGATCGCGGGGAGAAGCACCTGCCGACGGTTGGAGACGAGCTTCTGGACGAAGCGGACGAAGGTCGGCGCCACCTTGGCGGCGAGCGCCTTGCCGAGCACCGCGTTCTTCTCGGCGGCGCTCACCTGCGGCGCCTCGAGGAAGCGGCGGAGCGTGGCGTCCTGCGCGACCGCATCGCCGAGCGCGCTCACCGCCGTGCCCCACCCCGCCGTGTCGTTCGCCTTGCGGGCGAGGGCGAGGAGGGCCTCGGCGTAGTTGCGGGCGATCGAGGTCTCGCGCATCACTTGGTCCCGAGCGAGGCGAGGTACTGCTCGACGAGCGCGCGGTCGGCCGAGGCGTCGAGCTTCTGGCCGATCAGCTTGCCGGCGCCGGCGAGGGCGAGGTCCACGGCCTCCTTGCGGAGCTCGTCGATCGCCTTCGTCTTCTCGGCCTCGATCTCCTTGCGGGCGCGGTCGAGGAGCTCGGCCTGCTGCTGGCGCGTCTGCTCGAGCATCTCGCCGCGCATCGCCTCGGCCGTCGCGCGGCCCTCGGCGATGTAGCGCTGCGCCTCGTTGCGGGCGGCCTCGATGGCGGCCTTCTGCTCGGCGACGAGCTTCGCGGCCTCGGCGCGGTCGCGCTCGGCGGCGGCCATCGCGTCGGTCAGGGCCTGCTCGCGGTCACGCACCGCGGAGAGGATCGGGCCCCAGGCGAACTTGCGGAGGCCGAGGAGCAGGAGGACGAAGACGATGATCGTCCACGTCATCAGGCCGTAGTGCGGATCGAGGAGACCCGGCTTGGCGCCGCCCTCGGCGGCCGCGAAGGCCGGCGTGGCGGAGAGAAGGAGCAGCGCGAACGCGCGGAAGGTACGCATGGGAGCGATCGAAGGGAGTGAGATCCTGCCTGCTGCCAACTGCCAACTGCATCCGACCCGCGAGGCGACGTCCTGCCGCGGCCAGGCCGCGGCAGGACGCGCCGAGCGACTTAGAACTTGCCCTGGATCTGGAACGCGACGACGACGCCGAACAGCGCGGCGCCCTCGATGAGGGCCGCGAGGATGAGCGCGGCCGTCTGGATCTTGCCGGCGGCCTCGGGCTGGCGGGCCATGCCCTCGACGGCCTGGCCGCCGATGCGGCCGATGCCCATGCCAGCGCCGATCACGGCGATGCCGGCGCCGATCGCGGCGCCGAAGAGGGCGAGACCCTGGTTGTTGTTCGCGACCGTCTCAGCGGCGGCCTGGAAGAACGGGAAGATCGTCATCGTGAGGAACCCTTGAAGTGTTGATGCTGCGGTGTGAACTGCGCGGCGTGGAAGCCGCCACCCACCAGCGGGCCAGGGCCCAGTGGGACTCGCCCGGCACCCGCCGGGCTACGGACTGCACCTGCGTACTGCCGACTGCGTACTGCCTACTGCTCAGTGATGCGCCTCGCGGATCTGCCCGATGAACACCGAGCTGAGCAGCGTGAAGATGAACGCCTGCAGGAACGCGACGAACAGCTCGAGGACCATGATCAGCACGGCCATCAGGAGCGGCGCGGCGCTGACGACGCCGGCGAACGTGAAGATGAGCCCCATCAGCGCGAGCACGACGATGTGGCCGGCCGTCATGTTCGCGAAGAGACGGATGGCGAGCGCGAACGGCTTGGTGAGCTTCCCGATGACCTCGACGGGGCTCATGATCAGGAACATCAGCGGCCGCATCGCGACGGGCAGCTCGTTGTTCCAGTAGAAGATCGTGTTGAGGTAGCCCCAGCCGTTGGCGCGGATGCCGGCGATCTCGACCGTGAGGAAGGTCAGGATGGCGAGCGTCGCGGTGACCGAGATGTTGCCGGTCGCCGTCGAGCCGTAGGGGATGAGCCCCAGCAGGTTGAGCGTCAGGATGAAGAAGAACGCCGTGAGCAGGTAGGGCACGAAGCCCTCGCCATGGTGCCCGACGTTCGGCAGGATGACCTCGTTGCGGATGTAGAGGATCATCGCCTCGATCGCGTTGGTGCCGCCCGTGGGCGCGACCTTCGCCTGCGCCGCGCGGCGGTGCGACCGCGCCACCAGCACCATGATCGTGAACAGCAGCAGCGCGCCGATGAACAGGAAGACGACGTGCTTCGTCGGGTTCATGTCGAGCGTGAGGCCGCCCACGTGGAAGACCAGCGCCTCGGACCGCGGCAGGTGGACTTCCTTGAAGAACGGGAACGCGAACCACGGCACTTCCATGTGGTCGCTGTTCGTGATGTGCGGCATGATGATGTCGTACTTCTCGCTCGCGTGCTCCGCCGCCGGGGCGGCGTGCGCGGCATCCGCGGCGGCGAGCGCCGTGTCCGCGTGCGAGGAGTCGGTCGCCGCGGCGGCGTGCGCCGTGTCGGCGGGGGTCGCCGCGTGCTCCTGCGCGCGCAGGGGCGCGGCAGCGAGGAACAGGGCGGCGAGGACTGCGGCCAACGATCCGGTCTTCATGATTGCAGGAAGAGAGGCTCGACGATCATCGTGACGAACAGGAATGCCACCAGGCTGACGAGCGCGGGCCCGGAGGCCAGCCCCAGCGCGGGGATCCCGACGAATGCGTGCACCATCACACCGGCGAAGCGGACCAGCGCCCCGAGGCCCCACCCCGCGATGGGGTTGGTCTTGAGGAACGGGATCGCGACCGCGAACGACACCAGCTGCAGCCCGAACGCGATCACCGCACTGCTCCACACCGCCCGCGCCATCTCCGCCCCCGGCTTGAGCACCGTGATGCCCCACGCCGAACCGAAGATGACCACTGCCGCGAGCGCCGCGAACATCAGCCCTCGCTTCACCGCTCCCGCTCCTTCCGCTGCTGCTCCTCTTCGCGCTTCTGGTCGGCCATCAGGGAGCGATACATCGAGTAGAAGGCCGCGCCGGCGCCGGTGAAGACGCCGACATAGAGGAACAGCGGGTCGGTGCCCAGCCGCCGGTCGAGCCACTGCCCCGCGTACAGGAAGAGCAGGATCGACGCCGCGAACTGGATGCCGAGGCCGGCGTACTTGCCCGCCGCCCCCAGCGACTGCTGGCCGTACCGCCCGCCGCGGAGCCGCTCCAGTGCCTCGGGAAGCGGGTCCTTCGACCGGGGTTCAGGACCCTCGGACGATGGCGGGGGATGAGCCATTCCAGCCCGGAATTCTAGGCGCTTGTGAAAAAAAGCGCAAGCGAACCGCCAGAGCGAAAACGCGGGCGCGCGACGGACCGCACTTGCGTATGCACAATCGGGAATGTGCGGGAAATCCTCACGTTCGACAGGGATTGGACGACACTGGCAGGTGTTCCCTGACACCCACCCGGAGACTCCGATGCCCTCCCATCCCCAGCCGCTTCGCCGCCGGTTCGTCGCCTTCGCCGGCAGCCTGATGGTCGCCGCCTGCGCCGCGCCGCGTCCAAGCGCGCCGGCACCCGCCCCGATCGTCACCGACCGCCCGGACTTCACCGAGAGCGCCGTCACCGTCCCGCACCGCAGCACCCAGGTGGAGATGGGCGGGACCTGGTCGCGCGAGCAGGGCGTGCGCAGCGTCTCCTCGGGCGAGACGCTCATCCGCCACGGGCTGTCGCCGCGGGTGGAGCTGCGCGTCACCGGCGCCTCGTACGCCGTCGAGCGGTCGGCCGTCGCGCGCTCGCAGGGCCTCGAGGACTCCGGCATCGGGTTCAAGCTCGCGCTGCACGACGGCGGGGACGCGCCCGCGCTCGTGCCCACCCTCGGTCTCATCGTCGGCACGTCGCTGCCCACCGGCGCCGCGAACTTCCGCAGCCGCCGCGCCCTGCCCGAGTCGAAGCTCCTCGCCGCCTGGACCCTGCACGAGCGCATCGGCTTCGCCTCCAACCTCAACTGGGCGCGCGCCGAGGACTCCGGCGAGCCCCACGACGAGTTCTCCGGCTCCGGCTCGTTCGCGTTCGCGCTCACCGACCGCGTCGGGGCGTACGCCGAGTACTTCGCGTTCGGCGAGCGGATGGCGCGCTGGCAGCGCCGCGAGTACGTGAACGGCGGGGTCACCTTCCTCCTGCACCCCACGCTGCAGCTCGACCTGCGCGCCGGCCTGCGCGCCGACCGGCCCCGCGACGGCACCTTCGTCGGGATCGGCCTCTCGCGCCGCTACTGACCGGAGCCGACCATGATCTGGACCCTTCGCCGCAAGCTCGTCGGCCTCGCCCTCATCGGCGTCGCCGGGACCCTCGTCGTCGGCGCCGTAGGCGTCGCGGGACTGCGCACCGGCCGCGCGAGCGCCGACGCGCTCGTCTCCGGCACGCGCCTCCAGCGCCTGCAGATGGACACCGACATGATGCACGACGCCGTGCGCTCCGACGTGCTGGCCGCGCGCCTCGCCACGCGCGACGGTGACCCGGCGGCGGTCGCGGCCGCGCGGCAGGCGCTCGCGGAGCACGCCGAGCGGATCCGCTCGGCCACCGGTACGCTCGGTCGCGACGGATCGGCGGAGGTGCGCAGCGCACTCGCCGCCGCCATGCCCGCGCTCGAGCGCTACCTCGCCTCGGCGGACCGCGTCAGTGGCGGCGACACGAGCGCGATCGGGGCCTTCGACACCGACTTCGCGTCGCTGGAGACGGGGCTCGAGTCCCTCGGCGACCGCATCGCGGACGAGGCCTCGGCCACCGAGCGCACGACCGATGCGCGTCTTTCGGCCTTCGCGCTCGCGCTGGGCGTGGTGGTCGTGGCCGTGCCGCTGCTGCTCGTCGCGCTGGGGCTCGTGATCGCCGGCCGGATCGCCGGCACCGCGCGCTCGATGGCGGCGCGCATCGCCGCCCTCGACGAGGGGGCCGTGCGCGCGCTGGGCGAGGCCATGGAGGCGCTCGCCGCGGGGCGCACCGACCAGGCGGTGCGGATGGACGTGACCGAGGAGTCGGTGGACGGCGAGGACGAGCTCGCGGAGGCGGCGCGCTCGGTGAACGCGATCGTCGCGCGCACCCGCGCGGCGGTGGAGCGGTATGACCGGGCGCGCCTCGCGATTGCGGAGACGTGCGATCGCACGCTGGCGGTGGCGGCGGCGGCGCGCGACGGAGACCTCGCGGCCCGCGGCGACGCGGGCCGCGTCGAGGGACGCTACGCGGAGATGCTGGCCGGGCTGAACGCGGCGCTCGACGCGGTGGTGGGCCCGGTGCGCGAGGCGACGGACGTGCTGGAGCGGGTGGCCGCGCGCGACCTGACGGCGCGCGTGACGGGCCGCTTCGCCGGCGATCACGGGCGCATCCGCGACGCGGTCAATGGCGCCGCCGACGCGCTCGCCGACGCGCTGCGCGAGGTGCGACAGGCGACCGACCAGGTGTCGCACGCGGCCGAGCAGATCGCCGAGGCGAGCCAGTCGCTGGCCCGCACGGCGTCGGAGCAGGCGGCGGGGCTGGAGGAGATGTCGGCGGCGATCCACGAGACGAGCGCCTCGTCGCACGGCGTGGCGGACCAGGCGGCACAGGCACGCGCCGCGGCCGCGGCCGCGTCGGGCGGTCGCGTGGAGGGCGAGGCGGCCATCGCGCGCCTCGCGGCCGCGGTCGACGAGATCGAGGCATCGGCCGTGGCGTCGGCGCGGATCGTGAAGGAGATCGACGAGATCGCGTTCCAGACGAACCTCCTCGCGCTCAACGCCGCGGTGGAGGCGGCGCGCGCGGGCGAGAGCGGCCGCGGCTTCGCGGTGGTGGCGGACGAGGTGCGCGCGCTCGCGCTGCGGGCCGCCGAGTCGGCGCGCCGCACGGGCGCGCTCATCGAGACGAGCATCCAGAAGGTGACGCAGGGCAGCGCGCACACGGAGGAGGCGGTGCGCCGTTTCGCGGCGATCGGCGGCCAGGTGACCGCGCTCGACGCCCTGGTGTCGGGCATCGCGCAGGCGAGCGAGGAGCAGGCGCGCTCGCTGCAGTCGCTGAGCGAGGGCGTGGAGCGGTTCAGCACGACGACGCAGCAGACCGCGGCGCACGCGGAGGAATCCGCGGCGGCGGCGGAGGAACTGCACGGCCAGGCGGCGACGACGCGCGCGATGGTGGCGACGTTCACGCTCACGCCGGACGGGGGCGCCGCCACGGCGGCGCCTCGGTCGGTGCCGCCGTCGGTCCGGAAGGCGAGCACCTGGACAGACCGTTCGCGGGTGTCGAATTCCCGAACATAGCCCGAATGTAGGGGATTTGCCGGCGCTGCCGGGGTCCCAGATTCGTGACCGGGGAGCAAGTAGTGATAGCTGGCCGACTTAGCTGTTACCTCCGATTTGACCAATCGTCCCGGTGTTGATAAGTTCGTGTCGCGTTCTTGAACATCACGGATGCGGACGACCGTTAGACCACACGCCCTTGGACGGGTCCCGACCATGACTGGCAAGGCTCCTCTCGTCACGTTGCTCTGCTCGGCGGCATTGGTGTTCGCGTGCGGTCCTCGCGCGCACAACGATGTCGCGACGGGACGCGATGAGCCGTCGCGCGCGGAGCGCATCGCGCCGAACTCGCCGCTCGCGGCGTCGGTGGACGTGCGGGTGGAGGACGAGGTGCGGATCGCGTTCGAGGTGATGAACGCGGGGAAGAAGAAGCTCGAGGTGAACTTCCCCGATGGGCGCACGCACGACGTGGTGGTGCTGGACTCGCTGGGTCGCGAGGTGTGGCGCTGGAGCGAGGGGCGGATGTTCACGCAGACGGTGCAGAACCGCGTGCTGCGGACGAGCGATGCGCTGCGGTACGAGGAGGCGTGGGAATCGCCGGCGCCGGGCCGGTACGTCGCGGTGGTGACGCTCGCGAGCCGCAACTACCCGGTGGAGCGGCGGACGGAGTTCGTGGTGCCGCAGATGTGAGGCGTGACAGGGCGGCGCTGGTCGGTCGGCGGCGGGCGGGGCCTCGAACGGGGCGCCGCCCTTTTTCGTTCGGGTGGGGCGGCCCCGTGTGCGCCTGGCCGCCAGCGTTAGATTCCGGCCGGCCGTAGAGTGTGGCGTCCCATTCCACCGGAGTCCCGTGTCGACGACCGACCAGCGTGACCTAGAGCTCCTCGCGCAGCTGTCGCGCGCCCGCGGCGAGATCGCCGCGCAGATCAGCCAGCGCATCGTGGGGCAGCACGAGATCGTGGACACCATGATCTCGGCGATCCTGGCGGGCGGCCACGTCCTGCTCGTGGGCGTGCCGGGCCTCGCGAAGACGCTGCTGATCCAGACGATCTCGCAGGCGCTCGACCTCGAGTTCTCGCGCATCCAGTTCACGCCCGACCTGATGCCGAGCGACATCACGGGCACGGAGCTGCTGGAGGAGGACCACGGCACCGGGCGGCGCGCGTTCACGTTCGCGCGCGGCCCGGTGTTCGGGAACATCGTGCTGGCGGACGAGATCAACCGCGCGCCCCCGAAGACGCAGGCGGCGCTGCTGCAGGCGATGCAGGAGCGCACGGTGACGGTGAGCGGCAAGACCTACCAGCTGCCCGACCCGTTCTTCGTGCTCGCGACGCAGAACCCGATCGAGCAGGAGGGCACGTACCACCTGCCCGAGGCGCAGCTCGACCGGTTCATGTACGAGTTGCGGATGGGCTATCCGACGGTGGACGAGGAGGAGGCGATCGTCTCGACCACGACGGGCGCGCACCAGGGCGAGGTGAAGCCGGTGATGCGGGCCGACACGCTGCGCGAGATGCAGCGGCTGGTGCGCCGCCTGCCGGCGCCGCCGTCGCTCGTGAGCTACGCGGTCGCGCTGGCGCGCGCGACGCGCCCGGAGGACCCGACCGCGACGCCGATGGTGAAGAAGTACGTCACGGTGGGGGCCGGTCCCCGCGCCGGCCAGAACCTGGTGCTCGGGGCGAAGGCGCGCGCGGCGATGGACGGGCGCAGCATCCCGGACCTCGAGGACGTGGATGCGGTGGCGTTCAGCGTGCTGCGGCACCGCGTGGTGATGAACTTCCAGGCGGAGGCCGAGGGGGTGGGCATCGAGAAGGTGCTCGCGCTCGGCGGACGCGGTCGGGAGAAGTAGGGGCCGCCGCGGGCGGCGGGCGGGGACCGGTGGGCGCGAGGCGCGCCTGCCGGTCCTTCGTGTTTCGGGGGGTCGCGCGGCGCCGGATTGCCGCGCCCGGTGCCCGGCGCTAGCGTTGGCGCCCTCGGCTCGGGGGCCGGGACCGCTCGGGGTGACGGGGCGATGACGCCTCCGGCCGAGCGTGCATCGGCCTGCAACGCGAGGATGGGGACGGCGTGATCAAGGTACGGGCGATCGGGGCGGCGGAAGTGCAGATCGGACGCCGGCGCATCACGGCGTCGACGGAGGTCGTGCTGGCGCTGGCCGTGTACCTGTGCGTGCGGGCCGGCGAGCGCCTGTCGCGCGACGAGG
>ERZ1645185.416-NODE-416-length-18113-cov-5.689888_pt1 | contig 18113 bp, 21 predicted proteins | sample MGYA00575351_ERZ1645185 | MGnify/ENA primary metagenome ERZ1645185 (study PRJEB40838, sample SAMN11284767) | freshwater sediment metagenome | isolation source: river sediment | host: Sediment | place: India: Jana village, Kanpur | collected 2015-12-17 ...
TTGATGTCGACTGCTTTGTAATTCTGTGCAGACAGTGGTGCTGCCGAGATGGCCAAAGCGATCAGCAGGGGTATCAGGTACTTCTTGTGTTTATGCATATTAGCTTCTTGCGCGGAATTCAACTTTTGGAAAATTGGCCACTGGCAGTGGCATTTCACGTGTTTTTTTCAGCCAAAAGGGGCTCCAGCCGCGCACTGCAGGTCAGGATGTCCTTGAGCAGGGCTTTGTTGAAGTCCGGACCGAAGCGTGCCAGGCATTTCTCAGTCACATGCAGGCTGCCGTCCTGGTTTTTCTGTATCAGCCCGGCATCAACCAGCGTACGGATCTTGCGGCGCAGGGTTTCCCTAGGAATGCCGCAGCTCTGGCTCAGGGACAGCGTGTTGACCGGTTTCAAGCGGTTTTCGGCGACATACGCCGCGATGTCGGCATTGCGGAAACGTTCGCCGCGCACCAGGTCCTGCATGTTGTAATGGGCGATTTCGGCGAGGATCATCGCCAGCATCAGGTCTCCGTCGAACGCCTGGTAGATGCGCCGCAGATGGACGAGCATGAGTTCGCCCATGACCATGGCAATGCCGCCTTCGTTGGCGGCATAGGCGCTATCGGAAAATCCGGTTTTGCTCATCAGTCACGCTCCCAGAAATAGATATTAGGCCATCCAGGTGATGTGCATGCGCGCCAGTGTGCCCATTATGGGCAACGTGCGGCTGTTGATGACGCAGCGGATTAGCGGCAGCTTTTTCCTTCCGGCAGTTTTTCCAGCAGCACTTGGCCGATTTCCATGAACTCGCCGGATGGGAGCAGGCCATAGCGGATATAGCTGATTTTTTTTGAGTCCCCGGACAGCCGCCACTCGCTTTTGCCGACCACTTTGCCGTTTTTGAACCATTGCCCGCTCAGCGCGTCATCGCCGTATTTTCCGCCCAGCTGGAAAACGTTCGATTGGTTGTCCAGGGTGACGCCCTCGAACGTGCCGTCGTCCAGCATGAAATAGAAGCTTTCGGCTTTCTGGTCGGACAGCTTGCCCGGTTTGTCGTAATGGGTCCGGTAGTTCAGGTGCAGGTAGGTATTGTCCATGTATGACGCGAATGTGGCACAGGCCGTGAAAGCGCCGGCGACGTTTTCGCCGCGGCCCGACCATTCGCCGATGACACGCATCCGGTCCGGCGGCGTTTTCGCCATGGCTGATGTGCAGGCGAGGACGAGGGAAAATGCCAGGATCGCTGTTTTCATAAAATGGCCTTGGGGGTGGAGTGGGCTTTCTCGCTCGGATTATAGCGCGCTTGGACCCTGAAAATGAAATAGGCCTTGCCGCGGATGCAGACGGATGCCCGCAGGCAGTTCAGCGCGGGCGCTCCGGAAGGTCTACGCGGTAAACGCACAGTTCGGGTTCATTGGGGTACAGCACAAGCATGCGCTGATGGCTGAAGCCAAGCTTTTCCAGTAGCCGGCGCGACGGGGTGTTGCCCGGATTGACGATGGCCAGCAGGCCGGTCAGGGCGAAATCACGGCTGGCCGCGGCAAGGCTGGCCTGGCAGGCTTCGAATGCCAGGCCTTGGCCGGTATATTCCGGCAGGAAGGCATAACCCAAGTCGGGTTCCGGCAGGTTGTCGCGCTTGATCAGGCCGCACATGCCGATGAGGGCATCGGAATTTTTTTCGAGCACCGCCCAGAATCCGAAGCCATGGCTCCGGTAACTGGCGATTGATCCGTTTTCCAGATAGGCCGCGGCTTGGGCCAGACCACGCACGCCGCGGTCGGCGATGTTTTCGATGAAACTCGGTTCGTTGAGTTGGCGCAGCATATATGGCGCATCGGCAAGGGTGAACTCCCGAAGCTGCAAACGCTCGGTTTCTAGACTGAAGGCCATTGTTGCTTCCGTTGCGCGGTGTAGTGCCACCACGCTCGAGCTGGCGCGCCATCGGCAAAATCCACTAAAGATAAAAACACATCCAGCACGCACGGGTCGTGCCGCACTTGAGTCATATCACACAATTGCCGGTACAACTTAAAAGCATCACGGCCAGCCAATTGCTCGGCTTTAACAATGCCCAGCAGGCGTAAATCAGCGGCTGTGGCGGGGCCAACATTGGGTAAGTCGGTGAGTGCTTTAATTTTTCCGCGCTGAACTTTATCAGGGTGCATCACAGTTTCTCGGCGATGATTTCCAACACCATCGGGGTAATCAGCAGGGCATTCGGATTGGCTTCGAGGGAGCGGACCTCGGCCTTGACCGCGTGGACCCAGTCCTGGTCGACGCGGCCGAGCTCCAACAGGCGCTGCAGATTGATGTCGATGAAGCTGGCCGGCCATTGCCAGACAGGCTCATGGGGCTGTGCGCTGAACGAAATCGGCCGGGATTCCAGCACCCGGCAGCCGGCATCCGCCAGATGGCCGGGCAGGTAGCGCGCCACATTCGGTTCGCCGCCGGTTTCCCGCCAACTCAGCATGACCTGCTGCACGAATTCCTCGAGTGGCCGGCTCGGCGGAACCGACTGGTAGGTTTCGTAATGCACGTACTCATGGAAAACCAGTTTGCCGCCCGGTTTCAGCGCATCGGCCATTTTACGCACCAACAAGCCCGGGTCGGGCACGAAGATGGCCAACCAGCGGCACCAGGCCGCGTCGCAGCCGGTGGCTTCCAGCGCCTCCAGCATCACATCGGCCTGCTGGAACTGCACGTTGTGCAGGTCGTTGCCGCGGCACAGCGCCTCGGCGTATTCGATGAAACGCGCCGAGCGTTCGATGCCGTAGACCCGGCCGGCAGGACCGGTCAGTCTGGCGAGGTCGGCGCTGGCGAAGCCAGGGCCGCAGCCGATGTCGATGACGTGCTGTCCGGACCGGATGCCGGCGCGCCGCCAGCAGTCGTGCACATGATTACGCCAGATGCCGTGCTGCAGGTGCAGGCGGCCGATTTCGGCGTCATGCGTACCTAAGACGTAATCGCTGTCCTCGCCCATGTCAGTAGCCGCACTGCCAGTTCTGCCAGCGTGACAGCCGCTCGGGTGACGGCTTCATGGTGATATGACCAGACGCTTGATGCGGCTGGCGCCGCCGGATTTTATACTGACCCGCATCCTGCGCAGCCTGAAATGGTCCGCCACCAGGGCAATCAGGGCTTCGTTGGCCTTGCCGTCGACCGGCTGGGCTTTTATGCTGGCCAGCCAGACGCCGTCCTTCGACTGGGTCAGCGAATTCTCGCGGGCGTTCGGCTTCACTTTCACCTGCAGAATGCCGCCTTGGCTGAATTGATCCGACATGGTCGTGGCCTGGTCCGGGAATACGGCCTTCAGTTTAACCTATGTTTTTCAAGGCATCGGATAAATGCGGGAATTGGAAGCGGAAGCCCTGCCGCAGCAGGTTGGCCGGCGGCGCGCATTGGCCGCCGAGCAGCAGGGCGCTGCGCTGGCCAAGCAGGGGCTTCAGCAGGAATTCCGGGGCGGCCAGTACCGCGCGGCGGTTCACGCTTTTCGCCAGCGCACGGGTGAACTCCGCATTGCTGACCGGATTCGGCGCCGTCATGTTGTAGGCGCCGCGGCATTGCCCGCCATCGAGCAGGAACAGTACCGCATTCAGGTAATCCTGCAGATGGATCCAGCTCATCATCTGCCGGCCGTCGCCCAAGCGGGCGCCGAAACCGAAGCGGAACGGCAGCCGCATTTTCTTCAGCATCCCGCCGCTGTCATGCAGCACCAATCCGGTCCGCAGCAGAACGACGCGGACACCCAGCGCCTCGGCGCGAAGCGCCGCCTGCTCCCAGCGGCTGCACAGCTGTGCGCCGAAATCGTGCGCTGCGGGACGGTCTTCGGGGCAGGGATCGGTGCCGGCATCGCCGTAAATGCCGACGGCGGAGCCGCTCAGCAACACCGATGGTTTATGCTCGGCCCGCTGCATGGCCGTGACCAGCTGTTCGGTCACGCCGATACGGCTGGCCAGCAGGGTCTGTTTGCGGTCCGCGGTCCATGGCCTGTCGATGATCGGTTCGCCAGCCAGGTTGATCACCGCATCGATGCGGATGGCTGGTTGCCATTGCGCAAGCGAGCGCCATGCCTCGACACCGGCCCCGAATCGTTTGCCGACACTGTCCGGGCTGCGGCTCAACACCGTCAGCTGGTGGCCGTGCCGCAGCAGCAGCGGGCACAGGTGGCGGCCAATGAAGCCGGTGCCGCCGGTGACCAGTATGCGCATCAGCCCTTTACCCGCAGGGTCGAGCGTCCGCCATCGACGCCGATGACCTGCCCGGTGATCCAGGAGGCGTTCGGCGACAGCAGGAACCCGGCCAATTCGGCCATGTCCTGCGCGGCGCCCAAGCGTGGTATCGGGTGCAGGGCGGCGATGGCCTGCGCGACGCTGTCCGTGCCGAGCAGGCCTTTCGCCAACGGCGTCCGGGTCAGGGAAGGCGCAATGGCATTGACCCGGATGGCCGGCGCCAATTCGGCGGCCAGGCTCAGGGTCAGGCCGGAAACGGCCGCTTTCGCCATGCCGATGGAGGCGTGCATGCTGAAACCCTGCGAGGCGGCGATCGAACTGAACAGCACAACCGACGCGGCGCCGGCTTTTTTCAAGGCCGGCAGGGCGGCCTGCACCGCCAGGGCGGCCCCCAGCGCATTGAGTTCGAAGTCGCGCAGGAAGTCGGCGCGGCTCAGGCGGCCCAGGGTTTTCAGGTTGATGCTGCCGATGGCGTACACCAAGCCGGCCAGCGGTTCCCCGGCTTCAGCCGTCGCGCGCGCGATGAAGCCGTCTTCGTTGACGTCGCCTGCGCTGTACCCGGCCTGCAGTTCACCGGCCAGCGATTCGACCGCTTCCGCGTTCCGGCCGACCAGGTGCAGTGCGGCGCCTTGCCGGGCCAACAGCCGTGCGCATGCCGAGCCGATGCCGCCCGAAGCGCCGTAAATGATTATTTTCCCGGACATAAGCCCTCCTGAGAGGTTTCACTATGCCGTCATTGATGTGACGGCCATGTCGTGGAAAGGGGCTTACGGGCCCTCATTCACCATCCGCGCCGCGTCGGCCAACGACGCGCTGAACCGGATCGGGCGGTGGGCGCTGTGCAGACGGGCGCCCTGCAGTTTGGTGACCATGCGGGGCGCCAGTTCGTTGATGACCAACGCCACGCGGGCGGCGTCCAGGGTTTTCACGATGGCCTGCATGGCGGCGATCGCGCTCATGTCCAGCATCGACACATCGGACATGTCCAACACCACGGCCCGCACGTCCGGGTCGACCCGGGTGATGTTGCGCAGGGCTTTCTGCGCCGTGCCGAAGAACAGCGGGCCCTTGATTCGGTAGACGGCCGTCCGCCGGTCGAACAGCTGGTGCAGCGTGGCATGTCCGTGCAGCGGCCCGCTTTCGGTCAGGATGATGCTTTTGCGTATGAACAGCATCGCCGCCATGCCCAGGCCGACGCCGACCGCAAGGGTCATGTCGAACAGCACGGTCAGCCCGAAACAGCCCAGCAGGATGGCCACATCGTCGCGCGGCGCCGTTTTCAGGGTCTGCATGAACAGTTTGGCATCACTCATGTTCCAGGCGACCATGACCAGCAGGGCGGCCATCGATGCCATCGGGATGTAGGCGAGCAGATCGGCGATCAGCAGCATCGCGACGACGATGAACAGGGCGTGCACGACCGAAGCCAGCGGCGTGCTGCCGCCGGCCCGGATGTTGGCGGCGGTACGTGCCAAGGCGGCGGTGGCCGGTATGCCGCCGAAAAACGGCACCACGATGTTGCCGATGCCCTGGCCGATCAGTTCGTCGTCGGAATCGTGCTTCGCGCCCGACATGCCGTCCGCCACCACCGCGCACAGCAGGGACTCCAGCGCGCCCAAGATGGCGATGGTCAGCGCCGGCCCGGCCAGCTGCCTGATCAGGTTGAAGCTCATGCCGATCGGGTTGCCCTGCGCATCGGGCAGCTGCCACGGCAGCACGAACGCCGGCAAGGCCGATGGAATGCCGGCGGCCTGCACGCCATCGACGAGGTAATGGAAGCGTGAGCCGATGGTCGCCACCGAGAAGCCGGGCAGATGACGCGTGAGCAGCCAGGCCAGACAGGCGCCGGCCAGCAGGGCGACCAGATGGCCGGGTATCCTGGATTTCACTTTCGGCCAGAGCAGCAGCACGCCCAGGGTGACCGATGCAATCAACGTTTCCTGCCAGCGCAGGCTGGGCAAGGCGCCGAACATGGCGCCGGCTTTCTGGATGAAATGCCCGCTGTCCTGCGGGACGTCCAGGCCCAGGAAATCCTTGATCTGCAGAAAACCGATCACCACGCCGATGCCGGCGGTGAACCCGACGGTGACCGGGTAAGGAATCAGTTCAATGAATGCGCCCAGCCGCAGCAGGCCCATCAGCATCAGGATGACGCCCGCCAGCATGCCGCTGACCAGAAGCCCACCCAGGCCGTATTGATGCACGATCGGCAGCAGGATCACCACGAAGGCCGCGGTCGGCCCGGAGACATTGACGCTTGAGCCGCCGCTCAGCGCGATCACGATGCCGGCGAGGATGGCGGTGTAAAGTCCGTGCTGCGGCGGCACGCCGGTGGCGATGGCCAGGGCCATGGACAGCGGCAGGGCGATGATGCCCACGGCCAGCCCCGCCAGGACGTTGGCCTGCAGGTCGTGCGCGGAGCGTTGGCTCTTGATTGCCAGTTTCAGTGCGGAAAACATATATTCAGTATGCGCGTTCCGGGCGTGTAAATCCGGTTATCGTGTCCGTTGCCGATGCGCGTCAATGAAAAACCCGCATCTCTGCGGGTTTTTTTGAATCTCAAATAAAGTGGCTTATTTGATTTTGCCTTCTTTGTACATGACGTGTTTACGGACCACTGGGTCGTATTTCGACATTTCCATTTTGTTCGGCGTGGTTTTCTTGTTCTTGTCGGTGGTGTAGAAATGACCGGTACCAGCCGAAGAGATCATACGGATTTTATCGCGTTTGGATGACATGTGATGAGCTCCTTAAATTTTTTCGCCACGGGCGCGCAGTTCGGCCAGTACGGAATCGATGCCGCGCTTGTCGATGGTGCGCAGGCCATGGGCGGAAACTTTCAATTTGATCCAACGGTCTTCGCTCGGAACCCAGAAACGGCGTTCGTGGATGTTGGCGTGGAAATGACGGCGGGTTTTGTTGTTGGCGTGCGAAACGTTGTTACCGCTCTGCATGCTCTTGCCGGTTACTTGGCAAATACGACTCATGGCGTACCTCGTAGAGTTTTAAGGGTCACCCATAGCCTGGGTGAGATCGGCCTTGCAATTGCTTGCACACAATGAAGGGGGTGCCCGTTGACGGCGTGTGTATTGTGTTCCACACAGCCAAGCTAAGCTTCGAGCGAGCCGTCTATTATGCCAAAGATCGCCTTGTCACGCAATTACTTGGCTGAATTCCGCCTGTATTGCCGCTTAAGCCGTTGATGGATAAGGCTAGTGCGTGTTCCGGTCGCGGTGCCAGCCGCGGTGTTTGATGTCCAAATACAGGCTGTACAGGGCGGTGAAGGCCGGAAACAGGTTCTGCAGCACGCCGACCGAATCCTGCTTCGCGGAGAACAGGAAGTAGCTCAGGGTCATCAGGCTGCCGACCACGCTCATGTACCAGAACAGGCGCGGGATGACCGGCTTGCCGGCCCGCTTGGAGGCCACGAACTGCACCAGCCAGCGGCCGCCGAACATCAGCGCGCCGGTGTAGCCGATCAGCTTCCAGGGCGTGACATGCAGGCCCGTCCAGAGCAGGGATTCAATCGGCAGGTTCATCATAATTCGACGGTCTGGGTCACCTTGCTGCGCTTGATCAGCCAGCTGACGCCGCGCAGGTCGGCGATGCCGACCCAGGCCCGGCCGAGGTTGTTGTATTTCGAAACGCCGGTGCTGCGCCCGCGGTGGTTGACCGGCACGCTGACCGATTGCCAGCCGGCGCGCTTGACCAAGGCCGGCAGGTAGCGGTGCATGTGGTCGAAGTACGGCAGGTCGAGGAACAGCGCGCGTTCGAACAGCTTGATGCCGCAGCCGGTGTCCGGCGTTTCATCGCGCAGCAGGCGCGAGCGGATGGCGTTGGCGGCTTTCGACGCCCAGCGTTTCGAGCCGGAATCCTTGCGGTCGACGCGCCAGCCGGCGAACAGTTTCACCGATGCGTCGGCCTTGCCGCGGGCGGCCAGCAGCTTGGGAATATCGGCCGGATCGTTCTGGCCGTCGCCGTCCAAGGTGGCTATCCATTCGCCGCGCGCCTGCTTGACGCCGTTGCGGATCGCGGTGCTTTGACCGCTTTGCCTGCTGTGGCCGAACACGCGCAGTTCGGGAATGACCAGACGGAGCTGTTTGAGCACCTCACGCGAACCGTCATTGGAGCAGTCGTCGACATAGACGATTTCGAACGGCAGCAGGCCGCGCAGGGCGGCGACCACCTCATGCACCAGAGGCGCGATGTTGTCCTGCTCGTTGAACACCGGCACGACGACCGAGATTTCAGGTTTTACCGCGTTATCCAAAGTCATGAGCCGCCCTCACCGCGCGCTGTCAATGAAGATAGTGTAACGCAAGCGGGCTAGCGCCGAAGCTTTTCCAGTATGCCGTCCAGCGTATCCAGGCCGTGATAATGGATGACCAGCCGGCCGTTGCCTTTCTTGCTGTGGCTGACTTGCACCTTGGCGCCGAGATGCTCGCCGATCTCTCGTTCCAGGGTTTCGATGTCGGCGTTGCTCGGTGCCGGCGAAGCGGGCTTCGGCGCCGGCTTGGTCTTCCCGGCCTGCTGGGCGCGGCGTTCCACTTCGCGCACCGACAGCTGCTCGCCGGCGGCGAGCTGTGCCAGCGCGATGGCCAGATTGGCGGGTAGGGTCAGCAGGGCGCGGGCATGGCCCATTTCCAGCTGCCCGGCTTCCAGCAGCTTGCGGATGGCTTCCGGCAGTTCCAGCAGGCGCAGCAGGTTGGACACCGCCGCGCGCGACCGGCCGACCGCATCGGCGGCCTGCTGGTGGGTCAGGTCGAATTCATCGATCAGGCGGTGCAGCGAGGTCGCTTCCTCCAGCGGATTCAGGTCTTCGCGCTGGATGTTCTCGATCAGGGCCATGGCGATGACCGAGCGGTCGTCGACGTCGCGCACCACCACCGGCACATCGCGCAGCTCGGCCAACTGGGCGGCGCGCCAACGGCGTTCGCCGGCGATGATTTCATACTGGCCGCCGGGGAGCTGGCGCACCACGATCGGCTGGATGACGCCCTGGGCGCGGATGGAGTCCGCCAGTTCGGTCAGCTTGTCGGTTTTCATGTCGCGCCGCGGCTGGTATTTACCCGGCTGCAGGCTGCTGATGGCGAGATGGGTCAGGCCTTCCCGGCTCAGGTCGGCCGGCGCGCTGACGGCCTTCAGGTTGCCGCCGAGCAGGGCGTCCAGGCCGCGGCCGAGACCGGTTTTCTTCACCGCCATCAAACATTCTCCTTGACTGCTGCATTGGTGCGGCGGATCACTTCGCCGGCAAGGCCCATGTAGGCGATGGCGCCACGGGAGCCTTTATCGTAATTGAGGATGCTCTGGCCATGGCTGGGCGCTTCGGCCAGCCGGACATTGCGAGGAACCAGCGTGCGGAAGACCACATCGCCGAAATGCTGGGTCAGTTCGTTGCTGACGGCGTTGGCCAGGTTGTTGCGGATATCGAACATGGTTCGGATGATGCCGTCGATGGCCAGTTCGGGATTCAGTTTCTGCTTGAGCGCGTTGATGGTGTTGATCAGCGAGCTCAGGCCTTCCAGCGCGAAGTACTCGCACTGCATCGGCACGATGATGCCGTCGGCCGCGGCCAGCGCGTTCAGGGTCAGCAGCGACAGCGACGGCGGGCAGTCGATGATGACGAAATCATACTCGCCGCGGATCGGCCCCAGCGCCTGCTTGAGGCGGCTTTCACGGTTCGGCATGTCCATCAGCTGTATTTCGGCGGCGGTCAGGTCCATGTTGCCGGGAATCAGGTCGTAGCCTTCCTTGCTGGTCGTCAGGACCTGCGCCAACGTGGATTCGCCCAGCAGCAGTTCGGTGATCGAATGCTCCAGCGCGCGCTTTTCCACACCCGAGGCCATGGTCGCGTTGCCTTGCGGATCCAGATCGACCAACAGCACCTTTTTGGGCGCGGCGGCCAAGGCGGCGGCCAAGTTCACGGCTGAGGTGGTTTTGCCTACCCCGCCTTTCTGATTCGCTATCGCGATGATACGGCCCATTCCACTTCCAAATGACAAGATTTCCACCCCTAGCCTTCCATTATGCCTAATGGCGCGTTTATTTGCGGGGCGAATGGTGAATTTTTTCCATTTAAGGCTGTTTTCGGCCGATGATGACCAGTTGCCGCTCGGCCATCAGGCCGGGCACGTGCAGGGGGTGGCAGGCCAGGACCCGCCAGGCGTCGGGCAATTCGGCGATTTCGTCCTGGACGGACGGGCCTTTCATGGCCAGCAGCACGCCGTCTTTGTCCAGCAGATGCCCGCCGACCGCCAGGATGCCGGCCAACCGGTCCATCGCGCGCGCGGTGATGGCCTGGTAGCGGCCGTGTTCGGCCACCGCTTCGGCGCGCGACTCGATCACCCGGACATTCGGCAGCGCCAATTGCCTGACCACTTCGCGCAGGAAGCGGGTTTTCTTGCCGTTGCTTTCCACCAAGCTGATCCGGGCGTCGGGGCGGATGATCGCCAACGGGATGCCGGGCAGGCCCGGACCGGTGCCCAAATCGGCTAGGTTGGCCTGGGTGAAGTACGGGTGCATGGCCAGGCTGTCGAGCAGGTGCTTGACCAGCATATCCTGTGGGTCGCGGATGGCGGTCAGGTTATAGGTCTTGTTCCAGCGCACCAGCAGGTCGAGGTAGTCCAGCAGTTTTTGGCTGAAGCCAGGGTCGAGTTCGAGTGCGGTCAGCCCGGCGCAAAGCTGGGCATGCAGGGGGTGGCGGGTATCGGTCATGCGGCTATTGTCGCGCAAATCACGTGAATTTGCGCATAAACTAGGGTAAACCAATCGGGATGGGACATGGCGCAGATATTGCTTACCGGGGCCAGCGGATTCGTCGGCGGCCATTTGCTGCGCGAACTGGTCCGGCAGGGCCACGCCGTTAAGGCCCTGTCGCGTTCGGAACACGCGGATCGGGCGCTTTCCGCCGCCGGCGCGCAGCCGGTGCGCGGCGAATTGACCGACCAAACCTCCCTGGATCGGGCTGCCCAAGGCGTCCAGGCGGTTTTCCACTGCGCCGCCAACACCAGCGCCTGGTCGAAGGACAAGGCGCTGCAGATGGACACCAACGTCGGGGGCACGCAGCGCCTTCTGGCCGCGGGAAAGCGTGCCGGCATCGCGTGCTTCGTGCATACCTCGAGCGTCTCGGCGTATTCGCATCTGGTGCACGAGACCCTGACCGAAACGGTGCCGCAGCGCGGCGGCGTGAGTTGGGTGAATTACGAGCGCAGCAAGTACCTGGGCGAGCAGGCGGTGCGTGAATCCGGCGTGCCGTTCCTGATCTTCAACCCATCGCACGTGCTCGGACCGGGCGACACCAACAACTGGGCGCGCCTGATCAAGCTGGTCGACCAGGGTAAGCTGCCGGGCGTGCCGCCCGGCTCCGGCGCCTTCGCCGATGTCCGGGAAATCGCCAAGGCGCAGGTCAGCGCCTGGCAGCTTGGTCTGAGGGACGAATCCTTCCTTCTCGGCGGGCAGCATGCCAGTTTCCTGCAGCTGGTGCAGATGACCGCTGGACTGTGCGGCCGCAAACCGCCGGTCCGGGTGATGCCCGCCGGCCTGTTGATGGCCATCGGCCATCTCAGCGAGGCGTTTTCGCATCTGAGCGGGCGTATGCCGCAGATCACCCCGGCTTCCGTGGCCCTGACCTGCCACCACTTGCAGGTGGATTCCGGCAAAGCCATGCGGCGGCTGGATTACCGGGAAACGGAGCTACGGCTGTTGCTGCAGGACACGGTAGAATGGCTGCGGATGCAGGGCCAGCTCAGACCGAAGCCAGACTGAAGGTCTTGCAGATGTCCTCGATGGCCGCCGGACGGGCGAACAGGTTGCCTTGCCCGAGCGTAATGCCGATCTGAAGCAGGCAGGCGCTCTGTTCGTCGGTCTCCACGCCCTCGGCGACCACTTCCAGACCCAAGGACATGCCCAAGGCATGGATGGCGCGGACCAGATGCATGGTCTTGTTGTCGGGATGGTTGGCCAGCGTCGCCAGGAAACTCCTGTCGATCTTGAGGCAGTCGAGCGGGTACTTATGCAGGTAGGAAAACGAGGAGTAGCCGGTGCCGAAGTCGTCCAGGTTGATGCGCACACCCGCTTGGTTCAGCTGCGAAAGCAGTTTCAGCCCCAGTTCGGGATGCTCGATCAGCGCGTCCTCGGTCACTTCGATGTTGATGTTGGCCGGCGCGATGCCGTATTCGGCGATCAGGCCGAGCAGCCTGTCGGCGAAATCCTCATGGCCCAGGTGGCGCGGCGACACGTTGATGCTGGCGTAACCGCCCATTTCGAGCAGGACCGGCAGGTCCCTGCATACCTGCTCATAGATGACCCAGTCGACCTGCTCGATCAGGCCGGTTTCCTTGGCGATCTCGGAGAAATCCCTGGGAATCAGCAGGCCGCGGTGCGGGTGGTTCCAGCGCATCAGCGCCTCGAAGCCGAGCACCTTGCCGGTGCCGAGTTCGACCATCGGCTGGTAAAAGGGGAACAGTTCGCTGCGGGTCAGCGCACGGCGCAGGTCGCCTTCGATGATCAGGGTGTTCAGCGCCGACTGGTGCAGGGCGTCGTCGAAGAACGTGTAGCGGTTGCGGCCCAGCTCCTTCGAGCGGTACAGGGCGATGTCGGAGTCGCGCAGGATCTCGTCCGGTTCCTGGTGGCGTTCGTGCGAAATGGCGATGCCGATGCTGGGCGAGATGAACAGTTCCTTGCCCTGGATGTACATCGGCTCGGTGAACACGTGCAGCATGCGCTCGGCGACCAGGCGCGCCTCGCTGATGCTGCGGATGCTGTTCAGGATGACGGCGAATTCATCGCCGCCCAGGCGCGCCACCAGATCGGGTTTCCTCAGGCAGCTCTGGATGCGCCGCGAGACGATCTTCAGCAGTTCGTCGCCTACCCAGTGGCCCATGGAATCGTTGATGATCTTGAAGCGGTCAAGGTCGATGAAGAACACCGCGAACAGGCGGTTGGGCTTGGCCTGGTAGTGGGACAGTGACTGCCTGAGGCTGCTGTAAAGCTGGTTGCGGTTGGCCAGGCCGGTCAGCTGGTCGTGCATGGCGTCGTATTTCAGCTTGAGTTCGGCCTGCTCGCGGCGTGCGATCTGTTCGCGCAGCGCCTGGTTGCTGAGCTCCAGCTCGTGCGTGCGCTTCTGGATGTTGGTTTCCATCTCGGCGTAGGCCTGCTTCAGCCGGTTCGACGATTCGATTTTCTCCAGCGCCTGGGCGATGTGGCTGCTGACGAACATCAGCAGCTCCTGCTCCTTGTAGGAATAGGCCTCGGTGTTGTCGTAGCTCTGCAGGGTGATCACGCCGACCGCCTTGTTCTTGATGATCAGCGGCACGCCAAGCCAGCATTTCGGCGCATGGCCCTTGACCACGGCCAGGTTCTGCTGTTTCAGGCGGTTGATCTGCGTTTCGTTCAGCAGCACCGGCGCCTTGCTGGCCAGCACCCACTCGGTCAGGCCGTTCGACAGCGGCCGGGACACCACGGTGTCGCCCTGCTCATCGACCCGGTACGGAAAGTCCAGCCGCCCGTTCTGTTCGTCGATGAAGGCGATGTAGATGTTGTTGGCCTCCAGCAGCTGGCCGACGATTTCATGCATGGCCGGATAGAACTGGTCCAGGCTTTCGCTCTGGCTGGCCAGGCGGGTGATGTTGAACAGGGCCGACTGGATTTTCTCGGAGCGCTGCCGTTCGTGGATTTCCAGGCTGAGCTTGGCGGTGCGCTCGCTGACTTTCAGCTCCAGTTCCTCGGTCTGCTCGCGGCGTGTCAGCGATTGCCGGATATGCTCCGCGACGAATGACAGCAGTTCCAGGTCGGCATGCTGGTAACGGAGGTCCGGCAGGTAGCTCTGCAGCACAATGCCGCCGACCACCACACCGTCCTCGATCATCGGCAGGCCAAGCCAGTCTTCGCTATCCGGCCCGATGCCCTGATTGGGATCGATGTGGAACTTTTCCAGCAGGCGGCGCGAATCGCCCCAGGCCGGCTGTTTGGAACGCAGCATGGCCAGGGTGATGCTGCCGGCCATCTGTTCCTTGCCCCATTCCACTTCCGGATCGACGTATTCCTTGTCCACGCTGTCGGCGTAATACAGGAAATGCATGGCTTCGGTGGCTTCGTTGTAACGCACGATGAAGAAGTTCTCGGCGTACACGAGGCCGGCGATGATTTCATGCAGTTTCTTGAACAGCACCGTGGCGGTGTGTTCGGTATAGACCAGATTGCTGATGTCGAACAGCGCTTTCTGCAGCTTCCGGGACTTCTCCAGCTGCTGGCCCAGCAGACCGGCATAACTCTCCGCCAGCAGGCAGCGGATGCGGTGCCCTGCGGTGGACAGCATGCCCAGGGCCGCATCGTTTCTTTCGATGGCGGCCAGCTCGGTCTCCGGCAGGTCGAGGGCGAACCCGAAATGCTTCTCCTTGACCAGATGCAGGATCCGCTTTTCCTGGGCACAGCGCATTCCCGCTGCGCCGTCTTCGTTCCGCGGCGGCCCCGGGGTGTAGACGTGCCGGAACGCCGTGTCCGAATCATCGTTGACATGCCAGTGGCAGCGGGGGCTTCCGCACAGCTTGGTTTCGATCAGCCGCGCGCACAGCACCTCAGCCGCTTTCTGCACGTCGGCTGCGTTATCAAGTTCTTGATAAAAAAGCATTTTGGCCTGATTGGCTGACGGCATCGGTCCAGCACCCCCTGAATTTCCGATTCTAGCACCTAGGCCTGCGAGGCGCTAGGCGGCGGAAAATAGTTGCATGCCGGCGATTTCGGAGCTGTATCATAGTCATCCACACTTGGAGTCTGCCATGAGTTTCCCGATGAACCGTCCGCGCCGCATGCGTTATTCGGATTTCTCACGCCGCCTGATGCGCGAGAACAGCCTGGGCGTCGATGACCTGATCCTGCCGGTGTTCGTGCATGACCTTGACCATGTGACCTCGGTGGCCTCGATGCCTGGCGTCGAGCGCCTGTCGCTGGACGCCTTGCTGCGCCGCGCCGAGCAGGCCGCCCAGGCCGGCATTCCGGCGCTGGTGCTGTTCCCGGTCACCGCGCCGGAGGCGAAATCCCTGGATGCCCGCGCCGCCTATGATGAAAACGGCTTGGCGCAACGCGCCATCCGCGCCGTCAAAAGCCGTTTCCCCGAGCTGGGGGTGATCACCGATGTGGCGCTCGATCCATACACCAGCCACGGCCAGGACGGCCTGGTGGACGACGGCGGCTACGTGCTGAATGACGAGACCGTCGAGGTACTGGTCGCGCAGGCCCTGTCGCATGCGTTCGCCGGCGCGGATGTGGTGGCGCCCAGCGACATGATGGATGGCCGTATCGGCGCCATCCGCGAGGCCTTGGAGGAAGAGGGTTTCGCGAACACCCGGATCCTGGCCTATTCCGCCAAATACGCCTCGGCGTTCTACGGCCCGTTCCGCGATGCCGTGGGTTCCGCTTCGGCGTTGGGCAAAGGCAACAAGTATTCCTATCAGATGGACCCGGCCAATTCCGACGAGGCCCTGCGTGAAGTCGCGATGGACCTCGATGAGGGCGCCGACATGGTGATGATCAAGCCCGGCATGCCTTACTTGGACGTGGTCCGCCGCGTCAAAGACCAGTTCCAGGTGCCGACCTTCGTGTATCAGGTGTCCGGCGAATACGCGATGATCAAGGCCGCGGCGCAGAACGGCTGGCTGGACGAACGCGCCTGCGTGCTGGAATCGCTGATGGCCATGAAGCGCGCCGGAGCGGACGGCATCCTGAGCTATTTCGCCCTCGATGCGGCTGCTTATCTGAAGGAGTGATGCCATGGGCCTTCGTCATCCCAAAGCGCGTTTCGCGGTCATCGGCCAGCCCGTCGACCACTCGCTGTCGCCGCTCATCCACAAGCTGTTCGCCCGGCAGTGGACGGTTGACCTGGATTACCGCGCCATCGCGCTGGCGCCGGAGAACCTGGCCGCCGGCCTGGCCGCGTTGGCGGCAGAAGGCGTTTATGGCCTGAACGTGACCCTGCCGCACAAGCAGTCGGCCATCGCCCTGTGCGGCGCGCTCAGTGAACGCGCCCGGCGCGCGCAGGCGGTGAACACGCTGACCGCCGTTGACGGCACGTGGCAAGGCGACAATACCGACGGCATCGGTCTGGTGAACGATTTGACGCAACGCCAAGGCATCGACCTGCGCGGCCGGCGGACATTGCTGCTGGGCGCCGGCGGCGCGGCATGCGGCGTTGCGCCGGCCCTGCTCGACGCCGGCATCGGCGAGCTGGTGGTGTGTAACCGCAGCCCCGAAAAAGCCGATGAGCTGGTCGATGCCCTGGCGGATCCGGCGCGCGTGCATACCCGCTACTGGAAGGACCTGGATGAGCTGGCGCACTTCGACCTGATCATCAACGCCACATCGGCCGGTCGCGGCACGCAGCCGTTGAAACTGCCGTTCCATCTCGGCGCCCGGCAGACCGTGGCGGTGGATCTGGGTTACGGCCGCGCCGCCATCGATTTCCTGGCCTGGGCCAAAGCCGCGGAATGCGGACGCACCCTGGACGGCCTGGGCATGTTGGTGGAGCAGGCGGCGGAAAGCTTCTATCACTGGCAGGGTGTGCGCCCGGAAACCGATGAGGTATACGGTCAGCTGCGCAAAGCGGCCGATGGCGAAGGCGCCAGCGAATGAATGCCCAGGCCTTGCCGTTCGGCATCTACATCCTGGCGCGCGAAGCCGACTGGCGCGACGCGCAGGCGCTCGGCTATTGGCATACCGCGGCATTGGAAAACGAAGGCTATATCCACGCCGCCAGCCACGAACAGGTGCCCGGCGTGTACGCGCGCCATTTCGCCGATCACGCGAAGGTGTTCCTGCTGAAGCTCGATGAAGCGTCTTTGGTCGAATACCTCCAATGGGACGCGCATCCGGCCACCGGCGAGCTGTATCCGCACATAACCGCGCCGATTCCGCTGGAAAGCGTGGAGCGGGTGATTGAGTGGCCGGTTTAAACCGCTTCGGCTAGATAGAGGTCTTTCAGGCGCACGTAGTGCTGCGCCGAGTAATACAGCTGCTCGATCTCCGCATTGCTCAGCTGCCGCGCGCATTTGGCCGGGTTGCCCAGCCACAGTTCGCCGGTGCCGACCGTCTTGCCCGGCGGAATGACCGCGCCGGCGCCGACGAAGCCGTTTTTCCTGACCGCCGCGCCGTCCAACACCGTGCTGCCCATGCCGATCAGGCAGCCGTCTTCGATGGTGCAGGCGTGGATGATGGCGCCGTGCCCGATGGTCACGTCATCGCCGATCAGGGTCGGGTAGCCCACCGGCCGGCCGTTCGGGCCGTCGTGGCTGACATGGATGATGGTGCCGTCCTGGATGTTGGTGCGTTCGCCGATGCGGATGAAGTTGACGTCGCCGCGGATGACCGTGCCCGGCCAGATCGAACTGTCGTCGCCGATGGTGACGTCGCCGATCACCGTGCAGGCCGGGTCGATGAACACGCGCTGGCCGAGTTTCGGCAGGATTTGCTTGAATGGGCGGATGGCAGCCATGGCGTCGACCTTTTCCCTGTCAATAATGGGTACAATTCAGGAATCCCCATTCTAACCGACTGCCATGGAACTCCGCGCCGTTTTCGACCAGCTGAAACAAGCCCATCTCGCCGGCGCCCTGAGCTACGCCCAGCGCATCGACATGCTGACCCGCCTGGACGCCGCCGTGCGCGGCTGCCGCGAGGAGCTGGTGGCGGCCTGCAATGCCGATTTCGGCCGGCGCGCGCGGGTGGAAACCCTGGGTGCCGATGTCATGGTCACACTGGACGAGATCAAGTACGCGCGCAAGAACCTGCGCCGCTGGATGCGTCCGCAGCGGCGTTCGGTCAACCTCACCTTCAAGCCGGCGCGCGGCGAGATCCGTTATGCGCCGCTCGGCGTGGTCGGCGTGGTGGCGCCCTGGAATTATCCGTTCCAGCTG
>ERZ1645185.417-NODE-417-length-18100-cov-31.769465_pt1 | contig 18100 bp, 19 predicted proteins | sample MGYA00575351_ERZ1645185 | MGnify/ENA primary metagenome ERZ1645185 (study PRJEB40838, sample SAMN11284767) | freshwater sediment metagenome | isolation source: river sediment | host: Sediment | place: India: Jana village, Kanpur | collected 2015-12-17 ...
AGACGCCGGTTTCTCGCAGCTGGTACTGGCACGCGAGATGAGCATCGAGGAAATCAGGAAGGTGGCGGCGGCGACCACGCTGTCGCTCGAATATTTCGTGCACGGCGCACTCTGCGTCGCCTACTCCGGCCAGTGCTACATCAGCCACGCGCACACCGGGCGCAGCGCCAATCGTGGTGAATGCTCGCAGGCCTGCCGCCTGCCCTACACCCTGGTCGACGACAAGGGCAAGGTCATCACGGAAAACCAGCACCTGCTGTCGATGAAGGACAACAACCAGAGCGACAACCTCTTGGCGCTGATTGAAGCCGGGGTGAATTCCTTCAAGATCGAAGGGCGGCTCAAGGACCTCTCGTACGTCAAGAACATCACCGCCCATTACCGGACGCTGCTCGACGAGATTCTCGAAGCCAACCCGCAGTACGCGCGCTCCTCCAGCGGCCGCTCGACCTTCACCTTCACGCCGCAGCCGGACAAGACCTTCAACCGCGGCTACACCGATTACTTCGCCGGCGGCCGCCAGGATGACATCGGCGCCTTCGATTCCCCGGCCTTCGTCGGCGAGCTGATCGGCGAAGTCGCCGCAATCGGTGATGGCTGGATCACGGTCAATGGCGATCAGGATTTCCACAACGGCGATGGCGTCTGTTTCCACGATGCCCATGGCGACGTCCAGGGGATGCGCATCAACCGGGTCGAAGGCGGTAAGCTCTACCCGGCCGAGATGCCCGTTGAACTCGCCGAAGGCGTCACCCTGTTCCGCAATCGCGACCAGGAGTTCGAACGGGCGCTGGAGAAGGATTCCGCCGACCGCCGCGTCACGCTGTGCGCCCGCTTTACCGAGAGCGAACCTGGCTTCACGCTGACGCTGACCGACGAGGATGGCGTCACTGTTGCGGTCGACCTGCAAAAAGACGAAAAAATCGGCCGCGACCTCGCGCAGAATCCTGCGGTGGCAATGGCCAGACTCGAGGAGAACCTCGGCAAGTTCGGCAACACGATGTTCGTCTGCAGCAACGTCGAACTGGCGCTCAAGCAGCCGTGGTTCCTGCCGGTCAGCGCGATCAACGCCCTGCGCCGCGAGGCGGCCGAAAAGCTGGTCGCTGCCCGCATGGCCAGCCATCCGCGCCCGCCGCGCGCGGCACCTTCCGAAAGTCCGGCCCCCTACCCGCAGGACGAACTGACCTACCTCGGCAACGTTTTCAACGCCAGGGCCCGCGCCTTCTATGAGAAGCACGGCGTTCGCCTGATCGAGGATGCCTACGAGGCCGGCAATGAGAAGGGCATGGTCTCGCTGATGATCACGCGGCACTGCCTGCGCTACAGCTTCAACCTGTGCCCGAAGGAAGTGAAGTACCTCAAGCCGGACCCGATGACGCTGGTCAACGGCAACGAGAAACTGATCCTGAAGTTCGACTGCCAGGCCTGCGAAATGCACGTCATCGGCCGCATGAAGAAGGGCGTAACGCTCAACCTCGGCGCCGTACGGCCGGGCAGTTGCGGCTGAAGCGCCTTCAGGCCGGCTTGCGCAGCAGGTCGACGCGCTGCGGATTCAGGAAAGATGCGCCCTGCGGCCCGAGGAAGGACTCGAACCTGGCCCGCACCTGTGCGTAGAGGTCCGGCGAGAGACGATGGTCGCTGTGGGTAACGCGGATCATGCGCTGGTCGAAGTGCTCGAAGCTCTCGAAGAAGCTGCGGGTATCGAAGAACAGTTGGCGCACAAGCTGTAGCCCCCCACTCCCGACCGCCCGGCAAAGCGCCGCGAAGGCTGCCTCGCGCACGACCTTCTCGTCGTGGAAGAGCTTGAACACCTCGTTGAGGTCGCCGGCGTACACCGGCTCCGAAATCCACGCCAGGCCGCCCGGCCTGAGGACGCGCGAAATCTCCTTGAGAGCCGTGTCCATCGACGCCACCGGCACATGGTGCAGTGACTTGAACATCAGCACGATATCGACGCTGGCGTCGTCGAGCGGGATGGCCTCGGCCCCGCCGTGACGGAAGCTGACGCCGGGAAGATCGGTAACCTGCAGGTTGCGTTCGTGCTGGATGCGATCGACTTCGAGGGCGATGATTTGCCGCGGGCGGCCGGTTTGCGCGAGCGTGCGGGTCTTCTCGGCGCGCCCGCAGCCCAATTCGAGAACCGTGGCACCGTCAAACGGAAGTTCGGAGAGCATCAGCGCCACTTCGTTGACCAGTTCGCGCTGGCCGGGGTCGGCGATTTTCATGAAGGCACCCGTTTTTGAAGACAGGCGAATATTACCACCGACTGATGTATCGGACCCGGCAGACGCGGCGCAGCCCGCGACGGTCGCCGCCGCCTGCGCTATAGTGCCGCCATCCGCGCCCGCCGCACGACGACGTGAAGCCTCTACCCTGCCCCTCCTGCGGCCAGACCATGGCCAAGCACCGTTTCGAACGCCAGCACCACGGCGAAGTCGTCCTCGACCTGTGCTTTTCTTGCCACGGCATCTGGTTTGACGAGTTCGAGAGTGGCCAGATCACCCCGGGCGGGGTCATCGCCCTGTTCGAACTGATCCACAAGCACGGCGATGCCACGCGGCTGCCACTGCGCGACCCGCTCTCCTGCCCGCGCTGCGGCGACCGGCTGCTGCACGGCCTCGACATCGCCCACCCCGGCGGGCGCTTCAACTATCACCGTTGCCTGCAGAAGCATGGACGGTTCACGACCTTCGCCCAGTTCATGATCGAAAAGGGCTTCGTCCGCCAGTTGACCGCAACCGAGATCGACCGCCTGGCGGCGAAAGTCGGCAACGTGCGCTGTACCGGCTGCGGCGCACCGGTCGATATCCGGCGCGACCATGCCTGCCCGCATTGCAAGGCGCCGATCGCCATCCTCGATCCCGAGGCCGTCGAACAGGCGCTCGCCCGCTACCGCCATGCCGAGATCCGGCGGACGGCGCCGCCCGACGTGGACATGCTGGCCGACGCGATCCTGATGCGCGAGAAGGATCGCCTTCGCCGCCAGCGCGAAAAGAAGCAGGATGCGCTGGAGACCCTAGACGTCGGTGACCTGATCGTCTCCGGTGCCGACATGCTGTGGCAGCTGCTGCGTCACTGAAGGCGTTCGGGTCTCAGCTCGACGTCACCGAAGTAGATGGTGCCTTCCTGCAGCGTACAGGCCAGGCGCATCGTGCGTTCGGCAAGCCCGCCGAGCGCCGCGCTCTCCCCTGCCGCCACCCGCCACACCTGCAGGTTGGCCAGGCGACCGAGCAGCGGCGCGTTCTGCTGCCACCAGATATCGGCAGCACGCCCCCCGTACGCCACCAGGACCGCCGCGCGGGCGCGCCGGGCCAGCTTGCGCAGGCGCTCCTCGTCCGGCAGGCCGACCTCGATGGCCAGACGCAACTCGCCGGTCAGGTCGGTCGCGGCCAACGCCGGGTCGTCCTCGGTCGACAATCCCTTGCCGAAGGCGAGGTCGGGCGCCGCAAACATGGCGAAGGCAAGCAGGCGGACCATCATGCGTTCGTCCGTCTCGGACGGGTGACGCGCGATGGTCAGCGCGTAGTCCGCGAAATGGCCGCGGTCGAGGTCGGCAACCTGCAGGTCCGCCTTGAAGATGGTCGATTTGAGGGCCATGTCGAAAATGTCGGGAACTCGTGGGGAGCGCGGATTATCCCAGAGTGGTGATCGCTATAATCAGCACTGACTGATATTGGAGAACCCCATGCGCCGCATCGTCCTCGCCACCGCCCTGACCCTTGCCGCCCTCGCCGCGCGCGCCGAGGTTGTCGACATCGACAACGCCCAGCTCGATCGGCTCCTCAAGTCGGGCGTGCCGGTCATCGACATCCGCACCCGCCCGGAGTGGGAAGAAACGGGCATCGTCCAGGGCAGCCACCTGCTGACCTTCTACGACGAGCGTGGCCGCGCCGACCCGCCGGCCTGGCTCGACAAGGTAAAGCCGATCGCCCGGCCGGGCGACCCGGTCATCGTCATCTGCCGTTCCGGCAACCGGACCAAGGCAGTCAGCCAGCTGCTCTCCAAGCAGGCCGGCTACGCCACGGTCTACAACGTCCGGGACGGGATCAAGGGCTGGATGCGCGAGCGCAACCCGGTCGTGGCTGCCGCCCCGTCGATCGCCGCCTGCCGCGCTGCCAACACGTGCTGACCCAGCCCGTCGCGCGCCAGCGCTGCGCCAGCTGCGAGCGCTGGACCGGCGAACGCGCTGCGGGTCCGACGCCTGACTGCGTGGCCATCGAATCGGAAACTGCGACCGGCCTGTGCGCCGGTGGCCCGTGGGACGGGTCCGAACGAAGGGCAAGGTCGGCTTGCGGGCACTGGATCATCTGGCAACGACTGGAAAGGCAAACCGGAATAAATTAGCGCAGGATTTGGCATTCCGTGCCGGCTGGAATTATGATTTCGGCAAGCTGCAGCTCCCGGAGTTTCCCATGCCAGTCAAGTTCGAATTGCTGCGCGTAGTCAACATCCACGCGCCGGACGTCGTCGAGAAAGTCATTGCCTTCTGGGGAACGGCCGACCTGCATTTTTACGTCAATGAGGCGCTGCGTGTGCACGGCGAGTCGCTGCCGGAAGCGGCAAAGGCTGCTTTGGCGAAAATCGTCGCGGACCATGCCGAAGAATTCCCCCAGCACTCCCCAACCGTCGACGCCTCACTTCAGGTTCCGCCGGACCTTGCCGCGAATGACAGCTTCAAGGTCGTCAACGAGCGCTTCTCGCGGATCGGCAAGCGCCTGGCCGAACTTTGGGGTCACGACGGGTGCACCGACTATATCAACGATCTGCTCAACGACACCCGCGGCGGTCGCCAGGGCTTTCCACCCGATGTCGCGATCGCGCTGTTCCGGCTCGAAAGTGCCCATGACGCGGCCTTCCCGCACCTGGTGAAGCCGTCGAGCGACATCTGGAGCACCTACAACAAGCCGCCGGCCTGACCGATTGCCGGGAACCGGCGTTTTTTCAGGTTTTCTCCGCGTCGACCGCAACCGCCACCCGGGCGGCCCGGATTTCCGGCGTTTCCAGGCTGATCCGGCCGAGCACGCCGGTCCGGTAATCGGTCAGCAGGATCTGCGCGGCACGTTCGCGGTCGAATTCGCCGGGCCGCCCCTTGATCAGGCAACCGCGCTTCCTGGCCACCGCGTCGATGACGCCGGCGGCGTCCAGCGCAGCCGGCGCCAGCCCGTAGCGCGCTGCGAGCAGCGCCGGGTAATGGACGAGCAGGAAGCCGGCGAGCCAGGTCGCCACTTCCTCCTCGTGGTAGGCATTGACCCCGACCGCATGGCTGGCTGCCAGCATCAGGCCGTCGACCGGGTGCTCGATCTTCGGCCACAGCATGCCCGGGGTATCGAACAGCACCAGCCGCGAACTGATGTCGATGCGCTGCTGGCTCTTGGTCACCGCCGGCTGGTCGCCGACCGCAGCCACCTTCTTCTTGACCATGGCGTTGAGCAGCGTCGACTTGCCGACGTTGGGGATGCCCATGATCATCAGGCGCAAGGGCTTGGTCGCGTCGTTGCGGTGCGGCGCCAGCTGCTGGGCGAGCGACGGCACCCGGGCCACGTCGCCCGGCTTCTTGCACGAGATGGCGACCGCCTTGACCCCCGGCTGCTCGGCGAAGTGGGCCAGCCAGGCCTGGGTCGCGGCCGGGTCGGCGAGGTCGGCCTTGTTCAGCAGCTTGAGGCACGGCCGCTGGCGGAAGGCGCGCAGCTCGTGGATCATGGGGTTGCTGGAGGCCGCCGGCAGGCGTGCATCGAGCACCTCGACGACGACATCGGCCATGGCCAGCGTCTCGGCCGCCTTCTTGCGGGCCGAGGTCATGTGGCCGGGGAACCATTGGATGGACATGGGCGAAGCCGATTGTTCGTCAGGGCGCGTATTATCGCAGGTCACAACGACAGCCGCGCCGCCATGCATATCTGGGTCGATGCCGACGCCTGCCCCGGCGTCATCAAGGAAATCCTCTACCGCGTCGCCGCGCGCACCCGGCTGCCGCTCACGCTGGTCGCCAACCAGTGGCTGAAGACGCCGCCCTACCCCGGCATCCGCGCGATCCAGGTGGGCCAGGGCTTCGACGTCGCCGACCGCCACATCGCGGACAACGTGCAATCCGGCGACCTGGTCATCACCGCCGACATACCGCTTGCCGCGTCCGTCATCGAAAAGGGTGCCCTCGCCCTCAACCCGCGCGGCGAGCTGTATTCGAAGGAGAACATCCGCCAGACGCTGGACATGCGCAACTTCATGGACCAGTTGCGCAGCAGCGGCGTCGAAACCGGCGGCCCGCCCGCCTTCAGCCAGGCCGACCGCCAGGCCTTCGCCAACCAGCTCGACCGGCTGCTGGCCCGTCGCCCGCAAGCCAACGGCAACGCGTCCTAGGCGACCTCGCGCGCCTCGAGGAAGCGCAGGTTCGGGTACTTTTCCTTGACCATGTTCAGGTAGACGTTGTTCGGGGCCAGGTAGACCGGGTCGTCGGCACCGTCGAGCGCGACGTTGGCGCTGTAGCGCTCGGACAGCTGGCGCAGCTCGGACGCATCGCCGGTGATCCAGCGGGCGGTGGCGCAGTTGTAGTGCTCGAAGATGACCTGGACGCCGTACTCGTGCTCCAGGCGGTGGGCGACGACGTCGAACTGCAGCGCGCCGACGGCGCCAAGGATCAGGTCGGAACCCGAAACCGGACGGAAAAGCTGGGTCGCCCCTTCTTCAGCCAATTGCTGAAGACCCTTTTGCAGCTGCTTGATTTTAAGCGGGTTTGCAATGCGCGCCAGCTTGAACAGTTCGGGTGCGAACGAGGGAATGCCGGTGAAGCGCAACTCCTCCCCCTCGGTGAAGGTCTCGCCCAGGCGGATGGTGCCGTGGTTGGGGATGCCGATGATGTCACCGGACCACGCTTCGTCGGCGGTCGAGCGGTCGCGCGCCATGAAGGTGATGGCGTTGTTGATCGACAGGGTCTTGCCGGTGGCCACCTGCTTCACCTTCATGCCGCGGTCGAAGCGGCCCGAGCAGACACGCAGGAAGGCGATGCGGTCACGGTGCTTGGGGTCCATGTTGGCCTGGATCTTGAACACGAAACCGGAAAATTTCGCCTCGTTCGGCTCGACCTTGCGGGTGACCGCCGGGCGGGCGATGGGCGCCGGGGACAGTTCGACGACGGCATCGAGCAGGCTCTGCACGCCGAAGTTGTTGACCGCGGAGCCGAAGAAGACCGGTGACTGCTTGCCGGAAAGGTAAGCCTCGGCATCGAAAGCGTGCGAGGCACCGCGCACCAGTTCGATGTCCATGCGCAGCTCGTCCGCCTGGGAACCAATCAATTCATCAAGGCGCGGATTATCAAGGCCCTTGATGATCTCGGCCGTTCCCTTCTCGGCCTGCGGGTCGAAGAAGGCGATGGTATCGTCGTAGAGGTGATAGACGCCGCGGAAGCGCTTGCCCATGCCGATCGGCCAGGTCATCGGCGCGCACTGGATGCCGAGCACCGACTCGATTTCGTCGAGCAGGTCGATCGGCTCCTTGCCTTCGCGGTCGAGCTTGTTGATGAAGGTCAGGATCGGCGTGTCGCGCATGCGGCAGACGTTGAGCAGCTTGATCGTCTGCGCTTCGACGCCGTTCACCGAGTCGATGACCATGACCGCCGAGTCGACGGCGGTCAGCGTGCGGTAGGTGTCTTCCGAGAAGTCCTCGTGGCCCGGCGTGTCGAGCAGGTTGATCATGCACTCGCGGTAGGGGAACTGCATCACCGACGAGGTCACCGAGATGCCGCGCTGCTTTTCCAGTTCCATCCAGTCCGAGGTCGCATGGCGCGAGGCCTTGCGCGCGCGCACCTCGCCGGCGACCTGGATGGCGCCGCCGAACCACAACAGCTTTTCGGTCAGCGTCGTCTTGCCCGCATCGGGGTGCGAAATGATGGCGAAGGTGCGGCGGCGGGAGATTTCCTGGTCGAGTGCGGACACGGCGGGTTTCGGAATTGCGTAAAGCCCGACATTATACCGGTGCCGCACCGCAGCATCCGGTCAGCCCGGCGGCAGGACCTCGCGATACAGCGCCCGGCTGGCGTAGGCCAGCCACGGCAGCGTCAGCGGCAACAGCGGCAGGACGAGGACGCTGGCGATGATCACGGTCGACAGCAAAAACGCCCAGGAAATCGCGGGCAGGAAGTTTCCGAGGACCACCCGCACGCTCGTCACCACGGCATCGACCAGCCCGGCACGCCGCTCGCAAAGAAGCGGCACGGCAAAAGCCGAGATGCAGTAGAGCAGCAGGGCCACGACAAGGCCCGAGATCGCTGCCCACTGTACGAAGCGTACAACGCCATCGGCGGCCGGAACGAGGTCGGCCAGCCAGACCGGCGCCCCCCCGATCATGTAGGCGTAGAGCACGGCTGCATCGGTCAGGAAAATCATGAACAAGAGGCCGCAGACCAGCGCCAGGATCCAGACCGTTCCGGCTGCCGCAGCAAAGCCGGCGGCAACCGCACCGGCGCCAGCCCGCTCCCCGGTTTCATGGGCGCGGGCGATGCCGAAAAAACCGGCAAGGATGGCGGGGCCAACCAGCATGAAGCCGCCGGCCGCGGCGATGACGAAGGGCGCATAGCCCTGGGCAAGCAATGCGCCCATGATCAGTGCCCCGCCCGCCACGAAAAGCAGTGCATAGGCGATGCTGACCGCCCGCGTCGCGTTGGCAAGGCGCCATCCGGCTCCGAGGGCGCGGGCAACGGCCGCGAAGGTCAGGGGGTGCAGGGTCATGGCTCGGGCAATGGATGGCAGCGATAGTTTCGAGACTAGCGCAGCAGCCAACGTCCGGCGCCGATGCAGATCAAATTTGCCACCTTGGGCCGAACCAGTGACAGGCTGCCAGCGCGACTATCTCCCCGTAGCCCGGCGACAAGGCCAAGGCCCCGCGCGAAATCAAGCGCTGCGCAGCTTGAGCATCCGCGTGACCCAGATGGCCGCAAAGGGAACAATCAGGCCGAGCAGGATCGAGGTCATGAACAACGCACCCAGCTGGCTGTAGTCGGCCGTCGCCTTGACCGCCTGGGTCACCGGGTCGCGGACTTCACGACTGACTTCGAAAATCTGGTTCAGATACTTGGTGCCGAGTTGCGAGGCCGACAAGGCGAGGTTGGTGAAGGAAGCCATGACCGCGAAATAGGTTGCCTTGAGGTTCGCCGGCGCAGAATTGGCGATCCAGGCCAGCATCGGCACCATGGCGATCTGCCCGAGCGGCGACTCCAGTGCGGTGTCGATCAGGGCGATGAAGCGGGCATCGACGATGCCGCCCGTCCGCGCTGCCGTCCATTCGTGGAGGCCGTGGTACATGCCCAGCGTCGGCAGGCTCAGCAAGGTCCCGGTCAGCACCAGGAAGCCGACGATGTAGGCGATCGAGCGCTCGCCCATGAAGCGCCGGAAGGCGAACAGCCCGAACAGCGTCAGCACGCTGGCAATCAGCGACAGCCTGGCGAGAAAGGACTGGTCGAAGCCCAGCACGTCGATCATCCACCAGGTCGAACCGGCACCGGGTCCGGGCATGGCGCGGAAGACGAAGATCACGATGGCCGTGCCGAGCAGCGTGCGCCGGGAGTCTTCATCCAGTTCCCGGAGCAGCTTCGCCATCAGGAAGGAAATGACCGCGAAGGAGCCCAGGAAGATGATCTCCTGGCCGAACGCGATCTGCGAGATGCCCACCGAAACAGTGATGGCGACGAATACCAGGCTACCGCCCAGGATCCACCAGTCGGGCTTGACCGGTTCGCTTGGCGGCTCCAGCATCGCCCGAACGGCCGCCTCGTCGAATCCCCGCGCGCGCAGCTGCCGCGCTTCGCGGCGCCGGATCAGGCTCGCCAGCAGCACGCCGGCCACCGAGATCGCCGGGATGACCAGCGCCATCCCGTACACCTTCGCGTAGATCGCCACCCGGTCCGGGTTCGGCAGGCTTTCGACGCCGGCGAACATCACCACATTCACCAGTGAGACGAGGACGCCGCCGCCGATGATGGCGACGCGACCCAGCATCTGCAGCGTGGTGTTCATCAGCCGGCGCGTTTCCGCGGGCACCGGCTCGCCCCGCTCGTTCACCCGCGGTACTGCCTCCACGGTCATGGCATCGGCCACCACGTCCTGCAGGACGTAGCCCACCGGCGAGAGGAGCGCCGCAACGACGAACCAGGCCTCCAGCGGCATGATGCCGCGCATGTACTGCGGCTCGGCCACGAGGCCCAGCATGATCATCAGGCTGGATGCGATCAGTGCGGCGCCCAGCCATACCAGGCCGGCCTTGTGGCGCCACACCAGGTCGACCAGGTGACCGAGGGGCATCTTCAGTGCCCACGGGATGCCTGCCCAGAAGCCGAGTGCTGCCAGGAATGCTGCGGACAGGCCGAGATATTCCTTGACGAAGAAGGTTCCGACGATCCCGGTCAGCCCGGACACCCCCGCCGCGACATAGACCATCAAGGGCGGCAGGTAGGAAAGGCGCATTTCGCGGCCAAGTTCCAGGATATTGTCATCAAACCAGCGACGGATGGCAGCAAGCACAACAGGGCTCCGGCGAATCTGCTTCAGGGAAAATCCGGTGGCGTCAGACTGCTACACGGCCACCAGCGTCTGTCGCCCATACCACTCGTCGCCGGCGGGCACGACCACCGGCTCGCCGGCGGCCGCCGCCTCGACGCACAGCATGTGGCGCCAGCCATCAACGGGCATGTCTTGCAGCGCGGCACACTTGTCGACCCACGGATTCCAGATGACGGTATCCGGGAAGCCCTGCTGGGCGATTCCGAGGCTCAGGTTGCCGGCCCGCAGCAGTTGCGGGCGGCGCACGTCGCGGTAGATGCGGTCGACCTCGCCTTCGACGAGGATTTCGGTCCCGGTCTCGCGGGTGACCCGTCCGCCCTGCGCCGAATCAATGAACTGGTGGCCGTGCAACCCCTCGAGGGCGACGTCCTCGACCTGCACCACGCGGAGGTAAGTATGGAGGGCCCCGGTGAAGGAAAATTCCGCCTCGCCCGGGTTGGCCACACACAGTTCGAGGTCGAGCCGCCCGGCCTCGATCATCACCGTCAGCTCGACGCGGAAGGCGTGTGGCCAGACGGCGCGGGTCGCCTCGCCATCGGCAGTTTCCAGCGTGACGAGGGCAAAGTCGCCGCCACAGCGGCTGGCTGCAACGTCCCATTCGCGGGTACGCAACAGGCCATGCTTCGGCAGCGGCCCCTGTGCGGCGAACTGGGGAAAACACACCGGGATGCCGCCACGCACCGCACAGCTGCCGTCGAAAACGGCTGTGGGCGACAGGTAAAGACGTTCGCGGCCGTCGGCCGTGGTCCAGGACAGCACCTGCCCGCCGCGGCGGGCGAGCACGGCCGCGGAGCCGTCGGGCCCGGTCAGGCGCAGGGCCGCGAGGCCGTGGAATTCGATTTCTTCAATGGCGGGTTTCATCGGGCTTGGGCACCACGTAGAGTTGGGGGCGTAGATGGAGGTATTCGACATCCTGCCCGAGCAGGGTCACGCTGCCGGAGCGGCGGTTGTCGCCGGTATCGCTGTATTCGAAGCCATAGACCCGGCGCAGGCGCAGGCGCCCCGCCTCGTCGCGTGCCGGGCGCAGCGAGCGGATGGCAACGGTTTCGTCGAGCAGTTGCAGTCCTTCGTCGGCACAGGCCTTCTGCGTCGCCCGCACGCCGGCCTCGCGGGCATTGAGGCTGTCCAGCCAGAGCCAGACGCCCCCGCCGAGCAGCAGCAGGCCGATCAATTCGAGCAGGTCCATGGCCAAAAAGTATACGCGAACCGTGAAAGATCCCACGGTTGACCGTGCTTGCATCAGGGATAATCGCCATCGAGACAAATAGCGAAATTGCGTCGATGCGCCCCTTCAAACTGTTCCAAGGACTGATGCCGTTCAGCCAGCCGCCCTCAGAGCGGCAGGCGGCAATCGTCCGCGAACAACTGGACACGGTCGCCGGCATGTCGTCGCACGAAATGGTCGCCGAGCTGACGGCCAAGATCGTCCCGGCCATCTTCAAGCAGGACGACCTCCAGATCCGCTTCAAGCTGCTCGACGAAGCGCGTGACGAAGCCGAGAAGGCGCTGCCGGTCCTCGAGCGGCACATCGATTACTCCTCGCTGCCGCTCCCGTTGTCGGCCACCTCGTCGGCGCTGGCCGCCGACAACCTGCTCAAGGCACTGGCCCGCGGCTACGGCGACATCGCCCATACCATCGCCAACGCGCTGCGCCGCGAAGGCCAGGGACGGCTCTTCCAGCGCGCCATCCACCGTGCCATGGCGCAGCTCAAGCGCCGCCAGCTGCTCGCCTACCGCAGCTACGCCAAACCCTCGCCGTCCACCTGGACAATGCTGCACGACCTCTACCAGCTCGCCCGCGCCGCCCGCCCGCGCCTGCCGGAAAAAGATTTCGCGTCGCTCGAGAAGCAGTACATCAGCGCCCTGCTTCTCGCCTACCTCGAACCCGGCAACATGCCGCGCCCGGAATTGTCGGCCGCGGTCTTCTGCGCCCAGCGCCTCGCGCTGCACGCAACGATCCGCGAGGCGACGCCCGACCTCAATTCGCTGCAATCGCCCGCCCCGCTCTTCCTCGTCCAGCCGGCGGAAGGCAACGCTGGCGTGGCGCTCTTCCGCCTGCCCAAGGGCACGCCGGTGTTCGACGGCCTGGTCGTCGACTGCACCGCGGTCATGGACCTGCTCGACAAGGAGTTGCACCGCAACCCGGAAGACCCCCAGGAAGGCGGCCTCGACATCCCGCAGAGCATCCTGCACACCATCCAGCTTTCGCTCGGCGGTCGCTCGACGCGGCGCTTCCAGCGCAAGCGCTTCAAGCCGCGCGCCAACCTCGTCGCCGGCATTGCCGAGGTCATCCCCTTCCTCGAAGGCGACGCACGGACCCGGCGCAAGGGCGATGGCGCCGGCCGCCTCAATCCCGACCGCTTCTCGCCAAGCGAATGGGCACTGGTCGACCAAAGCCCGGACGGATTCCTCGTCCGCTTCATCCAGGGTCGCAAGTGGCAGGTGGACATCGGCAACGTCGTCGCCCTGCAGCCCAAGGAAGAGTCGCGCGTCTTCGTCTGCCTCGTGCGCCGCATCTGGAGCAACGCCGAAGGTCGCCTCGACATCGGCCTGCAGACGCTCTCCCCCGAGGTCAGCGTCGTCGACCTGCCGATCCACGGCGAAATCCGGCGCGCACTTTACCTGCACAACCTGCCGGCCTACGGCGGCCGCCCCGGCATCCTCGCCCAGCCCGGGGATCTCGAGAGCGGGCTCAACATCCGGGTGGCTTTCGGCGACACCGTTCGGCGACTGCAGATCGGGCGCAAGGTAGAATCGTCGGACAGTGCGGAATTCTTCGCGCTGATCCCGCTGCAAACCCAATAGCCCGCGCATGCTCAGTTACCGCCATGCTTACCACGCCGGCAACCATGCCGACGTGTTGAAGCACCTCGTCCTCGTCGCCATCGCCCGCCACCTCGGCCAGAAGCCGGCACCCTTCTGGATCGTCGACACGCATGCCGGCGCCGGTCGCTACGCACTCGAATCGGAGCACGCGAGGAAGCTGGGAGAATGGCGGGAAGGCATCGGCCGACTTTGGTCGCTGCCCGACCTGCCGGCGCCGCTAGCCGATTATGTCGAATTGGTGCGGAAGCTGAACCCCGACGGGCAGCTTCGCCACTACCCGGGTTCGCCGTGGCTTGCCCGCGAGTTGCTGCGCGAGGGCGACCGCCTGCGCCTGTTCGAAATGCACAGCACCGACCTTCGCCTGCTCCAGGAATGTTTTTCCGGAGCCGGCCGCGCGGTCTCGGTCAGCGGCGGCGACGGTTTCGCCGGGCTCAAGGCGATCCTGCCCCCCCCGCCGCGCCGCGGCCTCGTGCTCATGGACCCATCCTACGAGACCCGCGCCGACTACGCCGCTGTACCCAGGGCGCTGCAGGATTCCCTGAAGCGCTTCGCGACCGGAACCTATGCCGTGTGGTATCCGCTCCTTGCCAAGCCCGAGGCGCGCCAGCTCCCGGAACGGCTCAAAGGCGCGGGCGCTGCCGAGTGGCTGAACGTCACGCTCGAAGTCAGGGCGCCCACGCGCGACGGCTTCGGCATGCACGGTAGCGGCATGTTCGTCATCAATCCGCCGTGGACACTGGAGAAAGCCCTGCACGAAACACTGCCCTCGCTTGCCGGGCTGCTCGCACAGGGTGACGGCGCGCGCTGGAACCTGGAGAGCCAGTCGGCCTGAGCACCGGGTTCAGGTATCGCCGGCGCCCAGCGCGCAGCCGAGTATCCGGTGCCGGTAGCGACGCAGCAGGTGTTCCGCCTCGTTGAGGTTGGCCGCATAACCCCCGTAAGGCAGGACCGGGCAGGGCCGGTGGTTGACGTACATCCGGTAGCCGTCGTGGAAGCGGCGCATGACGACGCTGACGCCATCGATCACGATGCCCGGCCCGAGCATGCCGCTCGAAAAAGTCTTCATGATGTCGATCCCCAAGTTCCGACCCGGTTTTGACGCGGCTGCCCGGTGGAAGTTCGCGACCGGCGATTCACTCCAGTTCGGTGTATTTGGCCCGCGAGCCGCGCGCCTTGTCTACCGGGTATTTGCGCGCATTTTTCCCGATCTTGTCACGCGCCGCGGCAGCCAGGTCGAAACCCGCCCCGTCGGAAATCAGCAACAGGTAGAGCAGGATATCGGCGCACTCGTCGCGCAGTGCCTCCGCGGCCCGCGCATCATTCGGCAGCGCCTCGACCTCGGCATCGCTCTTCCATTGGGTCAGCTCGAGGAGTTCCGACGCCTCCAGGTTCAGCGAGACGATCAGGTTTTTCAGCGAATGGAACTGCCGCCAGTCGCGCGCATCCCGGAATTCGCGGATCGCCGCGGTCAACGCCTCGAAATCGTCCATTTTCACTCCGCCCTGTCGATGCGCCGATGATGCCACAGCCGGCAGCGGCTAGAATTCCCCATCCGAATCCTGCCCGCCAACGATGCGCCTGCCCTCCCTCAATACCCGGATCCTGATCGGTTGCGCCATCGGTATCGCAGTCGGCTTCTGGCTGACCGGTGCAGCCGGCACCCCGGCGGCGACCTGGACGCTGTATGGCGCGAAGATGGCCGGCAACCTGTTCCTCGACCTGCTGCGCATGGTACTCGTGCCGCTGGTCTTCGCCTCGATCGTGACCGGTGTCGCCAACCTGCGCGCGCACGGGCAGATGCACCGCGTATGGACGACGACGCTGGCCTTTTTCTTCGCGACCATGGCCATCGCCATCCTGATCGGCTTCGGCGCCGCCCACCTTTTCCAGCCCGGCGCAGGACTGCAACTGGACATGTTCGCCGAGGCCACGCGCAACCACCAGGCCCGCCAGATGCCGTTGCCCGACTACATCGCGCAGTTCCTGCGCGGGCTGTTCCAGAACCCGTTCAAGGCGCTGGCCCAGGGCGAGATCCTCACCATCGTCATGATCGCACTGTTCCTCGGCATCGCGCTGGTCGTCGGCGGCGAGCGCTACCGCCAGATCCGCACCCTGATCGAGGAACTGCAGGAACTCTGCCTGCGCATCGTCGGCTGGATCATGCACCTCGCCCCGCTCGGCCTCGCCGCCCTCCTCGCGCAACTGGTCGCCACGCAGAACACGGCCCTGCTCGCCAGCCTCGGCCACTTCATCGTCGTCGTCACCGGGACCACGCTGTTCCACGGCCTGGTCGTCCTGCCGCTGATCCTCTGGCTATTCACCCGCATGTCGCCGGTGACCTTCTTCAAGGGCGCGCGCGAGGCGCTGCTGACCGCTTTCGTCACCAGTTCCAGCGCCGCGACCCTGCCGGTCACGCTGCGCTGCACCGAGCAGCACCTGCATGTGAAGAAGGACATCGCCAGCTTCGTCGTGCCGCTCGGCGCCACCGTCAACATGGACGGCACGGCGCTCTACGAGGCCGCCGCCGCCCTGTTCGTCGCCCGCCTGGCCGGCATCGAACTGGACCTCGCCAGCCAGATGATCGTCTTTTTCGTCGCCATGCTCGGCGCCATCGGCGCACCCGGCATCCCCAGCGTCGGCATGCTGTCGATGGTGCTGGTGCTCGAATCGGTCGGGTTGCCGACCGAGGCCATCGCCATTCTGCTGCCGATCGACCGCATCCTCGACACCACCCGCACCGCCGTCAACGTGGAGGGCGACATGGTCGGCAGCGTCATCGTCCACAAGTTGTCCGGCGGGCGGTCCGCCTAACTCCCGCGGCGCGCCCGAAATCGCGGGAAACCTCCCCGCCTCTCCGGCTCACCGCTTTTCGGGCACCTCGATGCCTTGCCGGCGCAACCAGTTCCTGTCCAGTTCCCAGCGCACCGAGGCGATGCCGGGCTGGGCGAGCACGATGTCCTTGGCTTCGTCCTGCACGCGCCCGAGCAGGCGCTCAACCTCGATGAACTTCGGGTTGTTGTTGTCCTTGACGTTGATGTCGGGATACAACTTGCCGAGCATCAGGAAGGCCGGCGCATCGAAGTTGCGTGGCGTACTCATCACCGCGGTATTGCCTTCGACCCGCAGCACCTGAAACTGGTAGGGGTAAGCCTTGAGTTCCGGGCCGGCCTTTTCGGCAAGCACCGCATTGAGCTGCCGCGTCTGCCCGTCCGGCCGGCGGATGGCCCAGTCGAGCACCACCAGCAGCGCGACGGCAACGAGGACCCACTGCCACGACTTGATCTTGCGAAGGAACATGCCGACTCCCGCTAGAATGCGTTTTCCGACGCCGGTTTACCGGACGCCCCGAGGGCATCTTACGGCCAACCGGGTTTGCCGCGCAAAGCACAAGCATCGCCCATCGTCCCTATTCCTGGAGAAACACCATGCCCACCTTCCGACTCGGCGACAAGGCCCCGCAGCTCGCGACCGACGCCTGGATCGCACCCAATGCCACCGTGATCGGCGACGTCCGCCTCGGCAGCGCCGCCTCCGTGTGGTGGAACGCCACGCTGCGCGGCGACAACGACCCGATCCACATCGGCGCGCGCACCAATATCCAGGATGGTTCGGTCCTGCACACCGACGAAGGCATACCGATGCACATCGGCGACGACGTCACCGTCGGCCACCTCGTCATGCTGCACGGCTGCACGATCGGCGACGGCAGCCTGATCGGCATCGGCTCCGTGATCCTCAACCGCGCCGTGATCGGCAAGGGCTGCATCGTCGGTGCCAACACCCTGATCCCCGAAGGCAAGGTGTTCCCCGACAAGGTGCTGATCGTCGGTTCGCCGGGCAAGGTCATCCGCGAACTGTCCGACGACGACGTCGCCAAGCTGAAGGCCTCGGCCGCGCATTACGTCGACAACGCCCGGCGCTACCGGACGACGCTCGCCCCCGCCTGAGCCCTCAGGCGGCCGGGCGTTTCTCGGTCAGCGTCATCAGGATGTCGGCGTACCAGGCGCAGTTCAGGCCCAGCGCCTCGTCGAGGAGCAGGTCCCGGCCGACATCGAGGCGTGAGGAATGCACGCCGAGCAGCATCCACGGCAATTCCGCAAGGGTGGGGTCATCCCCCGCGACCCGCATGACCACAGGCGCGCCGCTCGACCCGCGGTGGGTGCGGGCGTCGGTGAGAAAATAGCCATGTCCCTGGAAACGCATTCCGAACGATGATGCGATGACCGCCTGGCGGACCACCGGCAGATGATGCAACGTATCGTGGAAACCGAGCGGGAAGCCGACGACCAGCAATGAGGTGCCGACCTCGATCCGGTCGAAGCGCTTCGGCAGATGCGCCGGCGTGAATGCACGGAGGACCGCGCGCACGGGAAGTGCCCGGCGCTCGAGCTCGATGACGGCGACATCGATCTCGCCTGCGGCATCCTTGCCCTGGAGCCAGATGCTGCGGCCGTCGCGGTACAAGGGGATGGAAAACCCGGTCGACTTGCCGAAATCCGCCTCGTCGACGTGCAACTCGATGACCAGCCGGTCGGGGAAGTGTCCGCCCGATTCGTCGAAGACGACATGGCGACTGGTGACCAGGAAGAGACGCCCGTCGCGCTCGAAGAAGAATCCGCTCGCGTTGGTAAGCGCCCTGCCCGACTGGAACGTCGATACGCGGGTGGCCGTGAGCAGGATGGACTCGATCATTTCCGTCAGAATCGGGATAGGACCAGGCGGATAGT
>ERZ1645185.418-NODE-418-length-18026-cov-6.509265_pt1 | contig 18026 bp, 17 predicted proteins | sample MGYA00575351_ERZ1645185 | MGnify/ENA primary metagenome ERZ1645185 (study PRJEB40838, sample SAMN11284767) | freshwater sediment metagenome | isolation source: river sediment | host: Sediment | place: India: Jana village, Kanpur | collected 2015-12-17 ...
GCCAACCGCTTCGTCGCCGATTTTGTCGGCCAGGGCGCACTCCTCACCGGTGAAGTCATCAACGACCATCAGGTGGAAATCGAGCTTGGCGTACTGAACGGCCACATCCCGGTCGAATGCGACGCCAGCGGCTGCGACGAATGCGTGCGCAGCTGCCACGTCGATGTGCTGCTGCGCCCTGACGACATCGTCCACGACGACGACAGCCTCCTGCTCGCCGAAGTGGAGAACAAGGCCTTCCGGGGGGCCGAATTCCTCTACACCCTGAAGCTGCCGAGCGGCCAGCGGGCGCTGTCGCTGGTGCCCTCCCACCACAACCACGCCATCGGCGAAAAGATCGGCATCAAGCTCGCGGTCGATCACGTCGTGGCGTTCCGGCGCACTTGAAACCCGCCGCCCCTTCGCCCTCGCTGCGGGGCCTGCTGTTCAACGTCGGGATCGGTTTCCTCGTCGCCCTGCTGCTGTTGCTGGCGGTGATCGCACTCGGCGTGAGCCAGATGAAGGACACCAACGCCGAGCTCGACCAGGTGGTGACCAGCAACAACGTCAAGACCCGGCTCGCCTCGCACATGCGCGATGCCCTGCGCGACCGCGCGATCATCATGCACAACATCGTGGTGTCGATCGATCCATGGGAAAAGGACACGCTCTTCATGCAGTTCCTTGATTACGGCGAGCGCTACACCAAGGACCGCAACCAGCTGAGCCAGATGGTGCGATCGGAAGAGGAACGCCTGCTGCTGGATGAGCTCGACGAGATCACGCGGGACAACCAGCCCATCATGCTCGCTGTCGTCGATGCCGCGCTGGACGACAACAACTACGGCGCGCTCACCGAACTCCAGCAACACGCCATTCCCCTGCAATACCGTCTGGTCGATGCGCTCGACAAGATGACCGCCCTGCAGCGCCGCGACAGCGAATCGGCTCTCAAGCAGACCTACACGGCCTATCAGTCCACACGTGACTTGATGCTGATTCTGGGCGGCGTGGCGACCGTGCTGGGACTACTGGTGGCAGCCGTCGTCAGCCGCCGCACCCTCCAGCAGGCCCGCCTGCTGGAGAACGAAAAGCTCAAATACCAGACTCTGTTCGAAACCAACTCGGATGCCGTCGTGATCCTGGACGACCATGGCTTCACGGATTGCAACCCGGCGACCCTGTCGATGTTCGGCATGGGGTCGGTCGAGCAATTCCTGCGCACGCCCATCCCGCAACTGGGTACGGCCATGCAGGCCAACGGCGCGCTCGCCATCGACCATGCCATGCAGGCCATCGGCGAAGCCCGTGCCACCGGCCATGCCGACATGGACTGGCGGGCCCGTCGGGCAGATGGCTCGATCTTCGAATCGGAAATTGCCCTGCATGCCATGCAACTCGAGGGCCGCCCCGTGATCCAGGCGATCATGCGCGACGTGTCCGAACGCCGCGCGGCCGAGGCCGCCAAGGAAGCCGCGCGGGAAGCCGCCCTGCAGATGGCGCGTGCCAAGTCCGAATTCGTCGCCAACGTCAGCCACGAAATCCGCACCCCCATGCACGGCATCCTCGGCATGGCCAGCCTGCTGCTGAAAACCCCGCTCGACGGCCAGCAGCGCGATTACATCGCCACCCTGAAAAGCTCCGCCGAAAGCCTGCTCACCATCATCAACGACATTCTCGACTTCTCGAAGATCGAGGCGGGCAAGCTCGCCATCGAGCGCGTCGCCTTCTCCCCAGCGGATATCGCACGCAACGTCGTCGCCCTGTTCCAGGCCCGCGCACTGGAAAAAGGCATCACCCTCAAGCTCGGCCTGCCGGACGAGTCGCCAGCTGCATTGCTCGGCGACCCCACGCGCATCCGCCAGATCCTGCTCAACCTGGTCGACAACGCCATCAAGTTCACCCATATGGGTGAAGTCGAGCTGCGCCTCGAGTTCGAACAGGTTCGCGACGAAATCGGCTGTCGCTTCAGCGTGCGGGATACCGGCATCGGCATGCTGCCGGAGACTCAGGCACGCCTGTTCCAGGCCTTCTCGCAAGCCGACTCCTCCACCACCCGGCGCTACGGCGGCACCGGCCTCGGCCTGGCGGTCAGCAGCCAGCTGGCCGAACTGATGGGTGGTCGTATCGCTGTCACAAGTAGCAGCGGTGCCGGCAGCCAGTTCACGCTCATGTTGCTGCTCACCCCCACCGAGCTGCCGCTGGTGGATCTGCCTGCCCACGTTGCGCCTCACCTGCAAGGCCGCGTGCTGATGGTGGAAGACCATCCCGTCAACCAGAAGGTGCTCGCCCACCAGTTGAGCGAGATGAACCTGACCCACGACCTGGCCCTGAACGGTGCGCAGGCCCTGGAGAAGCTCCAGACTGCGGACTTCGACCTGGTGCTCATGGACTGGCAGATGCCCGAAATGGACGGCCTCGAGGCCACCCGGCGCATTCGTGCCCTGGCTGGCCGTGCCGGTCGTGTTCCCATCATTGCGCTTACGGCCAATGCCAGCAGCGGGTTTCGCGAAACCTGCCTGGCGGCCGGTGCAAACGACTATCTTTCCAAACCCTACACCGAGGCGGCGCTTGCCGCCCTGCTCGGCCAATGGCTGCCAGTGGCCGGTGCAGAATCCGCGCCTCTGCTCGACCGGGCCACGCTGGAATCCCGCTACCCCGGCAACCACGCCCTCATCGACGAACTCGAAGCCGTCTTCGTGCAAACCACAGAGGCCAGCCTTGCCGCACTCGCCGCCGCCCTGGCGCGCGGCGAAACCGACACGGCACGCAAGGAGGCCCATGCCCTGCGCGGGGCTGCCGCCAGCGTGCACGCCGTGGCCATCCAGACCGCCGCCGCACGCATCGAGACCCTGGCCGAGGCCGGGGCGCTGGCGGATGCGCGTGAAGCACGCGACGCCCTGGACAAGCTTTTTCGCATGAGCGCATCGTCGCATTGACGTGCGATCGAGCCGGCGTAGCATGTCGCTCACAAGATCATCCATAAGGAGACCCGCCATGTTGCGCACGCTGCTGTTCGCCGCCACACTCGCCTGCCTGCCCGCCGTGGCGGCAGATGCACCGCCGCCCGCCAAGCCGGCTCCGGCCGCGCCAGCCACGCCCTGGTTCGGCACGATCCAGACACCTTACGGCCCCATGCTGATGCAGCAGGCCCTGCCCCCGCCCTATCGGGACTACCAGATGAATCGCATCCTCAAGCCCGAGGAAAAGAAACGCTGGTTGCAGATGGCCATGCCGATGATGGCCAACATGATGCAGATGGACGCACGCGAGGCGATGAATTACTTCGCCATCAAATACAAGGCCAAGGCGGGGCTGTCCTTCGATGAAGTCGTCGAATCCATGATGCTGCGGGCCAACCAGGTGAACCTCAAGTTTGTCGGCAGCAACCTCATGTGGAAGGATTTTCAGGCCGTGCTCGGTGACGACACGGCTCCGCGCGTGGAAGTCTTCAGTTTCTGCGACATCGCCGTGGCGCGCGATCTGTTGCGCATCATTCCTGAAATGGCGGTTTTCCTGCCCTGCCGCATCACCGTGATGGAAGACGCCGACAAGAACATCTGGGTGCTCACGCTCGACTGGGACGTGACCTGGCTGGACATGGCCGGCAAGCAGATGGGCATCACGCCCGAACTGCGCCAGGGTGCCATGGCCATCCGCGACAAGCTCGACAGCGTGATGCGCGCAGGCGCGGCCGGCGACCTCTGACCCGGCCGGCGGATTAAAGTCCGCCCCCCTCCCGTCCGTAAGTACCCCTGAAGTGACTGGGATGGCGCTGTCATCCCGGTCGTCCTGACAGATTGACCGGCCGACCCGCATGAAATGCCTTTCCCCGCTGTCCCTAGCCGCCGTTTGCCTCTGCTTCGGCCTGTTTGCAGGCACGGTGCATGCAGAAACCGAAGTCTCCGATGACAGCCTGAAGGCTGCCGGCGAGCGCATGCGGCAAACCGGCCAGCAACTGCAGAAGGACATCCAGGAGCGGCTCGAAAAACTGCGTCGTGAGCGTGCCAGCCTGCAGGCGCGCCAGGTCCAGGAGCGCAACGACGAAGCCGCCCGTGCACGCCAGCAGGCCGACAAGGACAAGGCCGCACTCGCCGCCGTCAAGGAGGCCCGGCAGCGCGATGCCCTTGCAGCCGCACAGGAAAAGGCCCGCAAGGAAGCAGCCGCGCGCGCGGCCGAGGCAGAGCGCCTGCGTCAGGCCGAACTCAAGGACAAAGAAGAGCAGGAAGCCGCCCTGGAGCGCGCCCAGCGCGAGTCGCTGGATGCCTACAAGGCCGGTGCCAAGGAACGCAAGCTGGGGTCTGACACCCAGTTTGGCGTCGATCTGTAAGCCCCACCAGGAGACCTCGCACCCATGAATCCATTCTCACTCGCAGCCCTTGCAGGCTTGGCCCTGCTGGCCAGCCACGCCGCCAGCGCCCAGACCATTTCACGCGGCGAAGTCATCGCCAGCACCTGTTTCACCTGTCACGGCACGCACGGCGTCAGCCCGAGCACGATTCCCAGCATCGATTACATTCCGGCCGAACGCATGATCGAGACACTCAAGGCCTACAAAGCCGGCCAGCGCTATTCCACCATCATGGGACGCCACGCCAGCGCCTACACCGACGAGGAAATCGTCGAAGCCGCGAACTTCCTCGCCAGCCTGCAGAAGAAAGGGAAATGAGCATGAGCAGACTTACACGCAGGGAATTCGTCAAGCTGCTCGGCGCGAGTGGCGCACTTTCCACAGTGGGCCTGGCCGGTTGCCAGACTGCGCCCGCCCCGGGCCCATCGACGGCTGCACCGGCCAAGGCTGCTCCGCGCGTGGTCGTCATCGGTGGCGGGTTCGGCGGGGCCACCTGCGCCAAATATCTGCGCCTGTATGACGCCACGCTCAACGTCACCCTGGTCGAGCAACACGCAAAATACGTCACCTGCCCTGGCAGCAACTGGGTATTCGGCGGCATGCGCACCCTCGACGACCTGACCCAGACCTATACCGCCCTGCGCGACAAGCACGGCGTCAACGTCGTCACCGACCGCGTGGTGAGCGTCGATGCCGGCAAGCGTCTGATCACGCTCGCCAGCGGCAAGACGCTGGGATATGACCGCCTCGTCATGTCGCCCGGCATCGATTTCCGCTGGGGCGACATCGAAGGCTACGACGACGCGGCCACGCAAGTCATGCCGCATGCCTGGAAGGCCGGGCCGCAGACCGCACTCCTGCTGAAGCAGCTGCAGGCCATGCCCGACGGTGGCACCTTCATCATGAGTGCGCCGCCCATGCCGTTCCGCTGCCCGCCCGGCCCGCCGGAACGGGTGAGCATGGTCGCGCACTATTTCAAGACGCAGAAACCCAGGTCGAAGATCCTGATTCTCGATTCCAAGGACAATTTCTCGAAGCAGGCACTCTTCACCCAGGCCTGGGACCAGCTCTACCCCAACATGATCGAATGGGTACCGGCCACCAGCGGCGGCAAGGTCGTGCGGGTCGACCCCCGCGCGCTCACCGTCCACACCGCCAGCGGCGGGTCGCACAAGGGCGGCGTGGTCAATATCATCCCGGCACAGCGGGCACCGCAGCTGGCCGTGGATACCGGCCTTGCCAATACCAGCGGCTGGTGCCCGGTGAACCAGCTCACCTTCGAATCGACGCAGGTAGCGAACATTCACGTCATCGGCGACGCGTCCATCGCCGGTGCCCTGCCCAAATCCGGCCATACCGCCAACAACATCGCCAAGATGACCGCTGCCGCCATCGTGTCGCTGTTCCGGGGCGTGCCGCCGCCTACTCCCTCCCACGTCAACACCTGCTACAGCCTGGTCGCGCCGGATTACGGCATCAGCATTGCCGGCGTCTACCGCCTGGGTGAAGACGGCCAGTTGCAGGGTGTGAAGGGCGCGGGCGGACTCAGTCCGGCCGACGCGACCCTGCAGCAGCGCAGCCAGGAAGCGGGCTACGCGCAGGGCTGGCACAAGAGCATCGTCGCCGACTCCTTCGGCTGACCGATACGCGCCTCATCTGGCAGGCCGCCGTCGCAGGACGGCGGCCTGTTACATTCAAGAACCGGCCCATGCGAGCGCGCTTGATATAGTGGCCGCCTCCCTGTCCGCTCACGCCATGACTCATCCCTTCGATTCGCCCCACCTGCTTGAACAGCAATTTACCGAAGGCCTCGATGCCATGCTGGCCCGGCATCCTGGACTGGGCGTCTACATCCTGGTTCTGGCGAATGCCGCCTACGATCCAGCGTTATGGGCGCATCTCTCGCCGGCCCTGGCAGCCCGACATGCGCAACTGGCCGATACCCTGACCCGGGCGCTTCGTTGCGGGACAGCCCTGGCCGAGCCCGAGGACGACGTCATGGTCTTCCTCAAACTGCACACGATCGGCTTCGACCAGATGGGGCGGCGCGAAAGCCGGCAAGATGGCCCCTGGCTGGCGAACTACAACCCCTTGCGCGCCCTGCGTCCCCCTCGCAGCAGCCGCGAGACATTCGGGGGATTGCTGCGGCCATTCGATCCAGCCGGCTTCCACTTCAACCGGGTATTTCTGGCCAAGGAAATCCTCTGGCAGGGTGACCTCTGCGACGAGCCGGTGCGACTGCTCTACAACAAATTCCCGTTTGCCAGGCTGCACAGCCTGCTCGTGCCCCAGCCCGCGCAAGAACTGCCCCAGCATCTGACCGCAGCCTGGCATGCCTGGGCCTGGGCGGTATGTTCACGGCTCGGACACGCCGGCCAGAGCCTGGCCTACAACAGCCTGGGCGCGGGGGCTTCGGTGAATCACCTGCATTTCCAGAGTTTCGTACAACCTCCCGCCCTGCCGGTGCTGGACGCGGGCTTTGCGCACAATGGCGGCCAGCACGCCTATCCCCTCCCGGTGACACGCTTCACCGACCCGGACGCGGCCTGGGCGCACATCGCCGGGCTGCACGCACGCGCACAGCCGTACAACCTGATCTATACGCATGGAACCGTCACGTGCATCGCCCGCGTCCCGCAGGACAGCGCGCATCTGACAGAGGCCTGCCGGCCCTACGGATGGAGCGAGATGGCCGGAGCAGTCACCCTGTTCAATCGGGATGACTATGCAAACTGGCGCGGCGCACAGCTGGCAGAGCAATTGGCCGGCTTTGCACCGCCTACAGACAGATAGTCTGCTGCTGCGCCAGGGCATCGACACGCCAGTCCGGCAGGGCGGCGCGCAATTCCTGCATGATCGCGGCCTCGTTCCCGGGCTTCAGGTGCGTGATCCATATATCCGGCCGCACGCGCAGGCCGGCCAGCTCGGCTGCCAGCGATTCCGGCCAGTGATGCCGGGAGGCGCGTGCAACATCGGCCAGGGCATTCTCGAACGAGGTTTCGATGATGAGATGGCGCAGGTCCGGAATGTCGTTCAGCGCGTCGACAAAGACCGGGCTTTGCGTGGTGTCGCCGCTGAATACCAGGCTGCCGCCGGCGACGGCGAGATGGTAGCCACAGGCCGGCACCACATGGTTGACCGGCACAGGGCGGAAACGCCGCGCGCCCAGTCCGCACGTCTGTCCGAGCTGCAAGGGTTCGAAACGCAGCCAGGGTGCGTCCGGGCTGGGAATTTCCCGGAAATCCGGCCACAGCTGCCAGTTGAACAGGTGCTTTTCCAGCACCGCCAGCACCTCGGGCAGGGCATGCACGGTCACCGGCGTGTCGCGCTGCTCGCCCACACTGTCGAGCAGCAGGGGCAGGCCGAGGATGTGGTCGAGATGGGCGTGGGTGAGAAAGACATGGTTGATCCGGCGCAAGGCATCGAAACCCAGCGTGGTCACGCCTGTGCCGGCATCGATCAGCACGTCGTCGTCGACCATGAGGCAGGTGGTGTGGCGGCCGCTGCCGATTCCCCCGCTGCATCCAAGTACCGTGAGTTTCATGGCTGCATTATCGCCTTTACTTGGTGGTGTAGACGAACACGCCGTCCCAGTCTGCCGGCGGCGGTGCGGCCCGGAAATGCGCGATGCGATCCAGATAGATGTCGTAAAGCGGGCGCGGTGCACGCGCGTTGAGTGCGTGGAGCGCAAGCTCAGCTGCGTCCCAGGACTGCGCCTGATACAGCGCGTAGGCCGCCTCGAAGCCCGCCGCATCTTCCTGTACCTCCGGTGGCAGGCTGGCACGCTCGCCCAGCGGTTCATAGATGGCAACCGGCGTTTCCTTGCCCTTCACACGCACGTCGTCGATTTTCATGTAGGCATGGACAGGATCGGCCTCGACCGTGGGCGCGGTCACCAGGATGCCTACGCCATACTGTTTAGTGATGCCTTCGAGGCGCGAGCCGAGGTTCACCGCATCCCCCATGACGGTGTAGCTCATGCGGAATTCGGACCCCATGTTGCCGACGCTCATGCGTCCGGTATTCACGCCCACGCCGATCTTCACTTCGGGCCAGTTGCGTGCCGCGAACTCCGCGTTCAGCGCCGGCAAGGCAGCCTGCATCGCCAGCGCCGTGCGCACCGCACGCGTGGCATGGTCGGCCAGATCGACCGGCGCATTCCAGAACGCCATGATCGCGTCGCCGATGTACTTGTCGATGGTGCCGCGCTGCTGCTGGACGATGGCCGTCATTTTCGACAGGTAGGCATTGAGGACCTCAGCAAGTTCGGCCGGCGGGAGTTTTTCCGAAAAATCCGTAAACCCGCGAATGTCCGAAAACAGCACGGTCATGTCACGCGATTGCCCCTCCATGGTGTAGTGCGCGGGATCCTGGCTCATTTCCGCCGCCAGTTCAGGTGGCACATACTGCCCGAACAGCCGGGTCATCTGGCGCTTGTTGCGCGATTCGGCAAAGAAACCATACGCGGTGTTGAAGGCATACAGCCCCGCCACGGTGAGCATGGGTGCCGCCAGCGGCACCACCCAGAATCGCGCCCACGCTGCGGCATAGGCCGCCAGCAAACCGCCGAGCAACAGCAACGCGGCCAGCAGGCCGGGCAAGGGGCCCAAGCGCAGCATCACGACAATCAGCACGCCGCCCAGCGCCAGGACCGCAGCCACCCGGGCTGCCTGCGCCCAGGGCGGCGTGCTGCGTGTGGTGCCGTCGAGCATGCCGGCAATCAGGTGGGCGTGGATCTCCACACCCGGGAACGTGCCGGAAAATGGCGTGACCCGCAGGTCGGCGAGTCCCGGCGCGGTGGAGCCAACAAGCACGATGCGATTTTCCAGCTGTGCAACGGGCGCACGCCCGGCCAGCACCTCGGCGGCCGACACGTAGGGATATGGCGCGCCTGCACGATACGGCACGTACACGCTGCCGTCGGCAGACAGCGGCACCTTCAACCCGCCCGCCTCGATCCAGGCGCGTGATCCCGCAGGCGCGACAGTCTCCACACCGGCACGCAAGGGCTCGCCGCCAAACGCAACATTGAGTGTCGAAACCGACAAGGACACGTAGTAGTGGCCGGCAAACGGCGTGACGAGATGCATGCGCCGCGCCGCGCCGTCCGCATCGGCTTCCATGTTGAAGAAGCCCGCAGCGGGCACGGCGCGCTGAAAGCGCGCCAGATTCGCGCCATAGCCGCCTGCCGGCGCACCCGGCTCCAGCGGTGCAAAGGCAGAGTCAGGCAAGCCAGGTGCCGGGAGGGCACCGGACCGGGCGTCGCCGAACCCCTGCGGCAGAAAGTAATACCCCAGTGACACCGGACGCTCGGCCAGGGCCGTAGCAAAGCGGGCGTCATAGTCGAGTTGCGGCGTGAGGGCGGCGACCTGCTGACGGAACGCCGGGCTGCCTGCCAGCGGACCCCGGGCCAGCGTATTGAGATGATCCAGGCCCGAGCTCGTGTCCGGTTCGGCAAACACCACGTCGAATCCGACAGCTGCCACGCCGTAGCGATCGAACAACTGCTCGACCAGGCGGGTCATCACGTCCCGGTTCCAGGGCCAGCGGCCCACGGACTTGAGGCTGGCCTCGTCGATGTCGAGTATGGCGATGCGATCATCCAGGCCCTGCGGTGCGGTGGCCTTGAGCCAGGCATCGTAGAGCCAGGATTCGACCCGGTCGACCGGAGCCACCCGCACCATGCCGGCAGCATAGGCCGCCATGAACAGGACGAAAACCGCCGAGATCGCTGCCTGGATCAGGCCCGAGGCATGGCGTTTCACGGCAGGCGATAGAAGCGGTTGGGCAGTTCCTTGCCGCGCACGTTGTCCATGCGGTCACCCACGGCATCGCCCAGGGCCGACAGGCGGTCCGCCGGATGCGGGTGGGTCTTGTAGAGCAGGCTGGTGCGGCTGTCCTTGGCCGGCAGGGCTGCCATGTCCTGCAGCACGTTCGGCAGGCCCCAGGGATCGTAGCCTGCGCGAGCCGCATACACCATGCCGATGCGGTCGGCCTCGAACTCGGCATCCTTGTCGAGCCCGCGCGCCATGATTTCGGCCCCGTTGCCGATCAGGTTCTGGATCGCCGGATCACTATCCTTCGCCTTGTTGCTCGCCGCCTGCCCCAGTGCACCGATCAGGCTGGATTGCTTCAGTACCTTGAGGTGATGCTTCTGCGTGACGTGGGCAATTTCATGGCCCAGCACGCCGGCCAGTTCCGCTTCGTTGTTCAGCAGCCGGTACAGGCCCTTGGTGACGAAAATATAGCCACCCGGTGCGGCAAAGGCATTGATCGCCTCCGAATCGAGCACACCAAAGCGCCAGGTGATTTCTGGCCGGCCACTCTGTTGAGCCACCCATTCACCGACCTGGTTCACATAGCTCTGGAGCGCGGGATCGGGCACCAGTTTCGCCGCCCCCAGCAGGTTGCCGGCAATCTGGCGACCAATGCGGTTTTCTTCCTCCAGCGAATAGTCGCCGAACAGGGCGAAGCCGATCTGGGCCGCGTCCACCTTCTGCCTGGCTGGCGGCGGGCTCGCGGCGGCACTTTGCGCACCGGCTGGCGCAGCAGGTGCCGGTTGCGCAGGGGCCGGTTGCGGTTGCTTCGATTTGTCGCGCTTGTCCAGTTCCTGATTGATGCGGTCTTCGAGCAGCTTGCCCAGATCAAAGGCCTGGGCAGGCAGGGCCACACCGGCCAGAACCATCACAAACAGAGTAGTGGCCGCTTTCATCAGTTATCCCCCCATGAGGAAGCAGGCTGGCTGGCCTGGGGTTTGGGTAGCAGTTTGATCTGGGCACTTGCGAGCCCACCCGCAGCAGCAAAATTCCTGGCCTGGGCCGGTGCGACGGCCAGGCTGTCGAGTCGCGCCAGTTCCTCGGCGTTGAACTTGGCCACTTTCAATTCTTCATCGCTGAGGCCCCGCAGGCCGGCCACTGCCACCACCTTGCTTGGGTCCGAACGGGTGGTGGCTGCCCCCACCACATCGCCCACGCCCACGCTGGCCAGTCCGCCGCCCCCGACCCGAACCGACAGCAGCCGAATCCACCCTGTGGTCTTGCCTGCGGTCACCCGCAGCCAGCCCCCCTGCTTGCTCAGCACGGTGACGTTTGCACCCTTGTTCACGCTGGCTGCGGCCGATGCACTCGCACTGGGCTGGGCGTAGAGTTTCTCGTTGCGCAGGACCGTGCCGGGCGTGGCTGCGGCTGCACCGGCCAGCAGGCAAAAGGCCAGCGCGCTGGTGGTCAGAACGGTTTTTTTCATGGGCGTCACCTCGTATGGTTGCAAAACTGTAGGGGCTGCGCTTCGATGGCGCAAGCCTCGTGGATGGCGTTAAGATGGCTTGATGAATTTCCTCGCGGCTTCCATCGAATCGCTCGGTGCCCGGTTCGTCGGCTGGTTTGCCGTCGGCTACGGACTCTTTGCCTTCGCCGGGCGGGCAGCCCTGCTGATGCTGGACCGCTCGACCTGGAATCGCGCCACCTATGACGTGGTCATCAAGCAGGTGTATTTCACTGCGGTTCAGATTCTTCCTGTTTTTCTGGGCTATGCACTGGTCATTTCGTGGCTCCTCATCACCATCATCCTGTCGACCGCGCGTGAGTTCGGCCTCACCGAATTCGCCACCGAAATGACCATTCGCGTGCTGGTGCTGGAACTGCTGCCTTTCCTCACCGCACTGTTCATCGCGCTGCGTTCCGGCAGTGCCATCAACACCGAAGTGGCGCTGATGCGTGTGAACAATGAATTGGATGCCCTGGCGCACTGCAAGGTTCCACCCATGCAGTTCGAGTTCCTGCCGCGCCTGATCGGCGGCGTGGTCTCGGTGGTGCTGCTTGCCCTGCTGGCCGGGCTGCTTGCCCTGTTGCTGGCCTACCTGTCGATTTATGGCCTGAGCATGGCCGGATTCGATGCCTTCACGCGCACCGTCGCCAAGATTTTCGACCTGCGGATCATGGCCGGTCTGGCAGTCAAATGCGCGCTGTTCGGCCTGGCCGTGACCCTGATCCCCGTCGTGAGCGGACTGGAAACGCCCAAAAAGCTCTTCATGGTGCCCGTGTCCGTGCTGCGCGGCATGATGCGGGTATTTTTCGCCATCGTTGCCATCGAGGTGCTGTCATTGGCGCTCAAATACATCTGACCCGCTTCGCCGATCGCGACGCGTTGCTGGCTGCCGTTGCCGGACTGGGCGACGAGGCGGCCCGCGTGGCACTCGACCTGCCTCTGCGGGCCAATCTCACGGCCCGCGACAACATCGCGCTGATTCCGCTCTACCAGCGGCATTTCGACGCAGCCGAAGCCGCCCGCCAGGCCCAGGCCGTGCTCGACGCCCTGGGCCATGGCGACATCGCCCCGTTGCGGGATCCGGACATGACACCTGCGCAGCGCTTTGTCACGCAGCTGGCGCGCGCGCTCATGCTGCGGCGCCCCCGCCTGGTCATCGACCGGCCGGGTGCCATGCTTTACGATGTGCCCTATCCCGCATTCATCCAGCAGCTCGCTGCCCGGTCCGACATGAGCGGGACATGGGAAATCTACGACTTCGACTGGAACCAGGCGCTCTATCCGCAATGAACGCAGCCAAATCCAACCCCTTCCATTTTAAGGTCGGCCTCTTCGTCGCCTTTTCACTGCTGCTGCTGGCGAGCTTCCTGGTCTATCTGCTCCATGCACGCGGCTTTTTCGAAGACACCTACCGCCTCAAGCTGGCCGCCTCGACCGCAGATGGCGTGGCCCCCGGCGTGCCGCTGGTCTTTTCCGGCATCGAGATTGGCAGCGTCAGTTCACTGGGACTCAATGACGATGGCGGCATCGTCATCCATATCGGGCTGCTCGAACGCAACGCCAAATGGCTCAAGCAATCGAGCACCTTCACACTCGACAAGCCCATCGTCGGCGGTGCCAAGATCCGCGTCGATTCCCCCGACCTGAAGGCCGAGCCCTTGCCGGACAATTCGACCATGCTGCTGCTCACCTCCGACATCAGCAAGGAAATCCCCGTGCTGGTCGAGCGCGTCAAGGCCATTCTCGCCAACGTGGAGCACCTCACGCGCAAGGATGGCGAAATCGCCGGCACGCTGGCCAATGTGCAGACCGTCACCGGCCGCATGACCGGTGAGTACGGCATGCTTGAAAGCGTGCTGGGCAGCCCCGAGAAAGCGCGCGCGGTCACCGATTCGCTGGACAAGACCCGGTCACTGATCACCCGACTCGACGGCCTGGCGCTGAAAATGGATGGCATGGCCGCCAAGACCGACACCTGGCTCTTTGCCCAGGACGGCATGGCTGCCCAAACCAGGGCCTCCATGCAGCAGGTGCGCGCCATGCTGGACGACGCCCAGTCCAGTCTGAAAAAAGCCGATGCGTTGATGGCAAACGCAGTCGAAATCTCCTCCGATGTGAAGGAAGGCACCCAGGACATCGCCCGCCTGCGTGCCGAAATCGACGACGCCGTACGCAAGGCCAACGCGCTGGTCAACGAAATCAACAAGAAATGGCCCTTTGCCCGCGACCCCGAGGTGAAACTGCCATGAAACATGCCCTCGCCTTTGCCGCTGCCCTGATCCTGCTCTCCGCCTGTGGCAGCGGCGGGCCGCCCCCGCCGGACTGGAAAACCGACGCGGCCGATCTGATCGAGCGCTACAAAAAGCACGCCTTGCTCGGCGAGAACGTGCTGGCAGAACGCTATTTCCAGCAGGCCGTGGCAGCCACCGGCGGCGCGGGCCGGGTCGCGGAAACCGCCCGCCTCTGGCTGGTGCGCTGCGCCACCCGGCGCGCCATGCTGATCGACGATGCCTGCACGGAGTACGCCACCCTGGCACGCACCGACGCCGACACGGCCGACGCGGCCTACCAGCGCTTCCTCACGCTGGACTGGGACAGGCTCGATCCCGATTCCCTGCCGGCACAACACCGTGATTTTGTGCGCGCCACACCGGAGACGCGCCCGGCCACTCTGGAAAAAATCACCGACCCGCTTTCGCGCCTGCTCGATGCCAGCCTGCTGGTCATGCGCAAGGAAGCCACCCCGGGCTCGCTGGCCGTGGCCACGGAAACCGCTTCGGCCCAGGGCTGGCGTCAACCCCTGCTGACCTACCTCAAGCTGAGTGCCGAACAGGCTCGCGCACGTGGCGATTCAGCCGAATCCGCCCGGCTTGCGCAGCGCATCGAACTGGTGGAACGGAGTTTCTCGACTGCCCATCAATAAAAGTGTTAGGCTTCCGGCCGTAGTACAAATTACTCAAATAAGCAGTTAACAACGATCGTCCGGAGAAAGCGCATGGACACCCTGCTCGCCTGGCTGCACGCCCCCTGGCCCTGGTATGTTTCCGGTCCCCTGATCGGCCTGATGGTGCCGCTCATGCTGTGGATCGGCAACCGCTCCTTCGGCATTTCCTCCAACCTGCGCCACATGTGCGCCATGGCCCAGCCCAAGAGCATAGGCGTGGACTTTTTCCAGTACGACTGGCGCGAGCACAACTGGAGCCTGGTGTTCGCGATCGGTGCCGTACTCGGCGGCTTCTTCGCCGGCATCGTCTTTGCCAACCCGGAGCCGATCAACCTCTCGGTGGCCGCCCTGACCATGTTTTCACACTGGGACGTGCCCATTGCCGGCGGCTTTCTGCCGCCGGTTTTGTTCGATCTCAACTGGCTGTCGGTCATCGTCATGTTTGTCGGCGGCATCCTGGTCGGATTCGGCACGCGTTATGCCAGCGGCTGCACCTCCGGCCATGCCATCACCGGCCTGTCGACCCTGCAGTTGCAGTCGCTGCTGGCCGTGCTGGGCATTTTTGCCGGCGGCCTGACCGCAGCGCATCTGGTCACCCCCCACCTGTTCTCGATCTTCTGGTAGCCCCCATGCGATTCCTGCCCTATCTGCTGGCCGGCCTGGCGTTCGGCTTCGTGATGATCAAATCCGAAGCCGCCTCCTGGTACCGCATCATGGAAATGTTCTATTTCCAGTCCTTCCACATGTACGGAATCATGATGAGCGCAATCGCCACCGGCCTCGTCGGCGTGCTGCTGCTCAAGCGCTACGGCCAGCTGCTCACCCTGGATGGCCAGTCGATCAGCATCCCCAACAAGGAACCCGGGCGGGTGAATTACATCCTGGGTGGCTTCATCTTCGGCCTGGGCTGGGGCGTGATCGGGCTCTGCCCGGGCCCCATCTTCGCCCTGGTCGGCATGGGCTCGATTGGAGCCCTTGCCGCGCTGGGTGGCGCGCTGGTCGGCACCTGGCTTTACGGGTTCGTAAAAAAGCGTCTGCCGCATTGACAAGGCGATACGCCCTGTTTACCGTGCTGCTTCGGAGATTTTTCTTCGTCAATACCACCAAGCTGTAACCCTATCCAACCTAGGAGGAGTCACCATGAAATACGCAACAAGCATTGCCGCAGTTTTGATCACCGCATTTGCGGGTGCCGCCCAGGCCGCTCCCGCCATGATGTCTGCCGAGTGGACCGCCCAGGCCTGCGACGCCTGGAACAAGGACGCCGACCTGACCACGGGTCTGGCCGACAAGTGGATCAAGAACGACAAGGACCGTGGCTACAAGATCATTCACCTGTATCGCACCGATTGTGGTGAAGCCACCCAGACCGAACTGAAGATCCAGCTCAAGGATGGCAAGGCCATGTGCACCTACGGCGGTGCCGTGCAGAACGCCAAGATGGATTACGCCGTCGACTACACCATGCACGCCACCACCGAAAAGTGGAACGAAATGGGCGCGGGTGAATACGGCCCCATGAAGGCCATGATGTTCGGCCGCCTCAAGTTCACCGGTCCCAAGATGGAAGCCATGAGCGTGATGGGCCCGTTCGAAGCCTTCCTCAAGCTGCCGGGCAAGATCGCCGGTGACAAGGCCTGCCCCGCCAAGTAAGCGCAGCGGCAGACAAAAAAAGCCGGGGCAACCCGGCTTTTTTGTTGCCCACGCTCCAGGCCACTCGATCACTGCGAGCAGGATTTCACATCAGCCGCAGGGCCGGCCGACCGCTAAACTGTCCTGCCAGACCGTCGCTAACAAGGCCGTGTGGTACTTTTCGGGCCTGAACTCCCATTTCCCAGCCATGACTTCGCTCAAACACCTCCCTGCCTGGAAAGCGCTTGAAGCGCATCACAAATCCATGCGGAATTTCGACATGCGCACCGCCTTTCGCGAGGATGCGCAACGGTTCAGCCGCCTCTCGCTGCGCTGCGGCAACCTCCTGCTCGATTATTCGAAAAACCGCGTCACCCCCGATACCCTGGACCTGCTGAAGCAACTGGCTGTGGAATCGGGCCTGCCGGAACAGCGTGACGCGATGATGAGTGGCCAGCGCATCAATTTCACGGAGAACCGTGCGGTTCTGCACACTGCGCTGCGTGCCCCGTCCCGGCCGCCACTGCGGGTGGAAGGCGTGGATGTCGAGGCCGAGGTCGCCCAGGTACTGGGCCGCATGCAGCGTTTCGTCGAGTCGATTCATAACGGCAGTTGGCTGGGACACACAGGCAAGCCCATACGCGACGTGGTCAATATCGGCATCGGCGGTTCCGACCTGGGCCCGGCCATGGTGTGCGCCGCGCTCGATCACTACGCCCTGGAAAGCATACGGGTGCACTTTGTATCGAATCTGGACCCGGCGCACCTGGCCATCACGCTCAAATCGCTCGACCCCGAAACCACGCTTTTCATCGTCGCGTCCAAGACCTTCACCACCCTGGAAACCCTGGCCAATGCCAATTCGGCCAAGGCCTGGCTGCTCTCTGCCCTGCATGCGCCGGCCGCCGTGTCGCGCCACTTCGTCGCGCTTTCCACCAATGCCCCAGCCGTCGAAGCCTTCGGCATCGACCCGGACAACATGTTCATCTTCTGGGACTGGGTGGGTGGCCGATATTCACTGTGGTCGGCCATCGGTCTTTCGATCGCCCTGCAGATCGGCTGGGGCAATTTCCAGGCCCTGCTTGCGGGTGCGCATGCCATGGACATCCATTTCCGGGAAGCGCCGCTCGACGCCAACATGCCCGTGATTCTGGGCATGCTCGGCATCTGGTACGCCAATTTCTGGGGCACCGACACCTACGGCATCTTCCCCTACGACCAGCGGCTGCGCCTGCTGGTCCCGTTCCTGCAACAACTGGACATGGAATCCAACGGCAAGAACGTCAACCGCGACAACAAGCAGGTCAACTACAACACCGGGCCCATCGTCTGGGGCGCGCCCGGCACCAATGGCCAGCATGCCTTTTTTGAACTGGTGCATCAGGGCACGCGCCTGATTCCGACCGATTTCCTGGTGGCGGCAGTCAATCCCACCCCGCTTGCCGACCAGCACGAATGGCTGCTGGCCAACTGCCTGGCCCAGACCGAAGCGCTGCTCAAGGGCAAATCACGCGCGGTGATCGAAGCCGAACTGATCGCCCAGGGGATGAGCCGTGAAGCCGCCCGGGCGCTGGCACCACACAAGGTCTTCCCGGGCAACCGGCCCAGCAACACGCTGCTCTACCAGAAGCTCGATCCGCACACACTGGGCATGCTGATCGCGCTCTACGAGCACAAGGTGTTCGTGCAGGGCGTGATCTGGCAGATCAACAGTTTCGACCAGTGGGGCGTGGAACTCGGCAAGCAGCTCGCGCCGCCCATCCGCGCCGCCCTGAGTTCGGTACGGGTGATCGGCGAGCACGACGGCTCGACCCTGGGCCTCATCACCGACATCCGCCGGCGACGCGGGCTCAGTAC
>ERZ1645185.419-NODE-419-length-17965-cov-4.754830_pt1 | contig 17965 bp, 16 predicted proteins | sample MGYA00575351_ERZ1645185 | MGnify/ENA primary metagenome ERZ1645185 (study PRJEB40838, sample SAMN11284767) | freshwater sediment metagenome | isolation source: river sediment | host: Sediment | place: India: Jana village, Kanpur | collected 2015-12-17 ...
ATCATCGAGCGGTAGCCGCTGTCGATCGCCTCGACCTCGCGCGCGATGAGGCCATAGGCGACGTAGCCGAAGCCCGCCCCGCCATACTCGGGTGAGATCGTTGCGCCGAGCAGGCCAAGCTCGCCCATCTCACGGAAGATCGCCGGGTCGGTCTTCTCGTGCCGGAAGGCCTCGACAACGCGCGGCGCCAGCCGGTCCTCGGCATAGCGGCGCGCAGTTGTGGAAATCATCTGCTCGTCTTCGGTCAGCTGCTGCTCAAGGCCGAAGGGGTCAAAGGGATCGAAAGTTGCCAAGGTCGTGCTCCACTAGAGTTCGGTGCGTACTTTCCAGAGTTCCGGGAACAATTCCACCTCAAGCATCTTGCGGAGGTAGGACACGCCCGAGGTGCCCCCCGTGCCGCGCTTGAGGCCGATGACGCGTTCCACGGTCGTTACGTGGTTGAAGCGCCAGCGCCGGAAATAATCCTCGAAATCGACGAGTTTCTCGGCGAGTTCGTAAAGCGCCCAGTGCTTCTCCGGTGCGCGGTAGACGATCTTCCAGGCCTCGACGACATCCTGGCTCTCGGCGCGCGGGCTCGCCCAGTCGGTGCGCTCCGCATCCGCCTTGCCGATCGGGATGCCGCTGCGCTGAAGAAGGAGCAGCGCCTCGTCATAAAGGCTCGGTTTCGAGAGGATGTCCTCGAGCTGCGCCAGAATCTCGGGCCGGTGCGCGTGCGGTTTCAGCATCGCGGCGTTGCGGTTGCCCGCAAGGAACTCGATCGCGCGGTACTGGTAGGACTGGAAACCGGAGGACTGGCCGAGCGAGTCCCGGAACTCGGTATATTCGCTCGGTGTCATCGTGCGGAGCACGTCCCACGCGCTGTTCAGCTGCTCGAAGATGCGCGCCACGCGCGTCAGCATCTTGAAGGCGTTCGAAACGCGCCCCTCACGCACCGCTTCCATCGCGGCGCGCACCTCGTGGATGGCGAGCTTCATCCATAGCTCGGACGTCTGATGCTGGATGATGAACAGCATCTCGTCGTGCGCGGTCGAAAGCGGCTTCTGCGCGTTCAGAATCGGATCGAGCGACAGATAATCGCCGTACGACATGCGCTCCCGGAACGACATCTGCGCGCCGTCTTTGGCCGGGTCATAGGGTTGCTGGCTGGTCACGTGACAAGTCCTCTTCTGTGATATTCGGGTTTGTCCCAGCTCCTTTTGCTCAGCACGTCCTCCATGATGGAGACTGCGCCGAGCACCTCCTCCTCGCCGATATAGAGCGGCGTGAAACCGAACCGCAGCGCGTCCGGCGCGCGGAAATCGCCGATAACCCCGCGCGCGATCAGCGCCTGCATGATCGCATAGCCCTGCGGGTGACGGAACGACACCTGGCTGCCGCGCGATGCGCCGCCGCGCGGCGAGGCGAGCACGAGATCGGGGCAGCGCGCCTCGACCTCGCGAATGAACAGCTCCGACAGGGCCACCGACTTGCGGCGCACGTCCGCCATATCGACGCCTTCCCACGCATCGAGCGCAGCATCGAGCACGGCGAGCGCGATGATCGGCGGCGTGCCGACGCGCATCCGCTCAATTCCGATGCCGGGGCGATAATCCTGGTCGAACGCGAACGGCGCCTCGTGCCCCATCCAGCCGGAGAGCGCAGGGCGCGCCACATCGGCGTGCTGTGGGGCCACGTAGATGAAGGCCGGGGCACCGGGGCCGCCGTTCAGATACTTGTAGGTGCACCCCACGGCAAAGTCCGCGCCGGCGCCCTTTACGTCGACCGGGATCGCCCCAGCCGAGTGCGCCAGATCCCAGATCGTCAGCGCGCCGGCGGCGTGCGCCTTCGCGGTCAGCTTCGCCATGTCGTGGACGCGCCCGGTGCGGTAGTCGACCTCGGTGATCATCAGCACCGCGACGCTCTCGTCGATCGCCGCTTCCACCGCTTCAGGCTCCACGACCTTCAGCTCATGCCCCTGCCCCAGCGATCGGATCAGACCCTGGGCCATGTAGAGATCGGTGGGGAAGTTGCCGCTGTCCGATACGATCACGCGCCGGTCGGGGCGCATTTCGAGCGCGGAGGCGAGCGCCTGATAGACCTTGATCGAAAGCGTATCGCCCATCACGACGCTGCCTTCTGGCGCGCCGATCAGCCGCGCGATGCGGTCGCCCACTTTGCGCGGCTGCACCATCCATCCGGCGGTGTTCCAGCCCTTGATAAGCTCGCCGCCCCATTCCTCTTCGATCACCTTCGCCGCGCGCGCCTTCGCGGCGATCGGCAGCGGGCCGAGCGAATTGCCGTCGAGGTAGACGACACCTTCGGGGATATGGAACATCGCGCGCGTTGCGCTGAAATCAGTCATGGACTCTCTAAGCCTTCAATCGGAAGCGCTGGATCTTGCCGCTCTCGGTTTTGGGAAGCGCGGCCGTGAACCGCACCGAGCGGGGATACTTGTAGGGTGCGATCGTTGCCTTCACATGGTCCTGCAGGGCCTTCACGACGCCGTCGTCCGGCGCGATGCCCTCCACCAGCACCACATGCGCCTCGACGATCTGCCCGCGCGCCTCGTCGGCAACACCGATCACCGCGCATTCGAGCACATGCGGATGCTTGAGCAGCGCGGCCTCCACCTCCGGCCCGGCGATATTGTAGCCTGCCGAGATAATCATGTCGTCGGATCGCGCCGCGAAGTGGAACCGCCCCTCCGCGTCCTGCGTGAAGGAATCGCCGGTGAGGTTCCAGCCGTTCCTCACGTACTTCTTCTGCCGCGTGTCCGCGAGATAGCGGCACCCCACCGGCCCGCGCACCGCAAGCCGCCCGACTTCGCCGCGCGGCAGTTCGTTCATGTCTTCGTCGACGATCTTCGCTTCATAGCCGGTGAGCGGCCGCCCGGTGCAGGCCGGGTGCATGTCGTCGAGGCGGTTCGAGATGAAGATATGCAGCAGCTCGGTCGCGCCGATGCCGTCGAGGATGGGCTTGCCGGTCTTGCGCACCCAGTCTTCGAACACCGGCGCAGGCAGCGTTTCGCCCGCAGACACGGCAATGCGCAGCGAGGAGAGGTCCGCGCCCTCGTCGAACGCTGCGAGCATCATCCGATACGCTGTCGGCGCGGTGAAGCTGATCGTCGCCTTGTAGGTCTCGATGATCTCGATCATGCTTTGCGGCGAGGCGTGTTCGAGCAGCGTCGCCGCGGCGCCGAAACGCAGCGGGAAGATCGCGAGGCCGCCCAGCCCGAAGGTGAAGGCGAGCGGCGGCGAGCCGACGAAAATGTCGTCCGGGCGCACACCGAGCACTTCCTTCGCGTAGGCGTCCGCGATGATAAGGAGATCGCGGTGGAAGTGCATCGTCGCCTTGGGCTCGCCCGTGGTGCCCGAGGTGAAGCCGAGCAGGGCAACGTCGTCGCGTCCCGTGTTCACCGCCTCGAACGTCACGGCCTTACCGAGTGCGACGCGATCAAGTTCCGCATCGTGGTTGGCAGTGCCGTCGAAACCGACGACGGCTTTGAGGAAGCGGCTGTCCTTCGCGCACAGCACCATTTCGTCCATCAGACGCGTGTCGCAGAGCGCGAGACTGATCTGCGCCTTGTCGACGATCTTCGAAAGCTCGCCCGCGCGCAGCATCGGCATGGTGTTGACGACGACCGCGCCCGCCTTCGTCGCGGCGAGCCAGCACGCGACCATCGCGGGATTGTTCGCCGAACGGATGAGCACGCGGTGGCCCGGCTTGACGCCGTAGTCTTCGACAAGCGCATGCGCGATGCGGTTCGACCAGTCGGTCAGCTCCTTGTAGGTGCGGCGGCGCCCGTTGCCGATCAGCGCGGTGTGATCGCCGAAGCCCTTGCCGACCATCGCGTCGGTCAGTTCGACGCCGGCGTTCAGATAATCCGGGTATTCAAAGCCATCGAGCAGCAGGTCCGGCCACTCCGAAAACGGTGGCAGATTGTCCCGCGTAAACGTGTCGACATGCGCCGACGGCCCCAAAATCATGCTCCCGCTCCCATCACCTGACGCGCAATCACCACCTTTTGTACGTCCGATGCGCCTTCGTAGATGCGAAGCGCCCGGATCTCCCGGTACAGGCTTTCGACGATGTGGCCGTGGCGCACGCCGTCCCCGCCATGAAGCTGCACCGCCTTGTCGATCACGGATTGCGCGCGGTCGGTGGCGTAGAGCTTCGCCATCGCCGCTTCGCGCGTCACGCGCGGCGCACCCATGTCCTTGGTCCATGCGGCGCGGTAGACGAGGAGCGCGGCGGCATCGACGTCGAGCGCCATGTCCGCGATGTGGCCCTGCACCATCTGCAGGTCGAACAGCGGCGCGCCGAACAAGGTGCGTTCGCCCGTCCGCTTGATGCTCTCCTCAAGCGCACGCCGCGCGAAACCGAGCGCGGCGGCACCCACCGTCGAGCGGAACACGTCGAGCACCGACATGGCGATGCGGAAGCCTTCTCCGGGCTTCCCGATCATGGCCGAAGCGGGGACGCGCACGTCATTGAAGCGCAGTCGCGCGAGCGGGTGCGGCGCGATCACGTCGATACGCTCGGCGATCTCCAGCCCCGGGGTATCCGCCGCCACGACGAATGCCGAAATGCCCTTGGCGCCCGGCGCCTCGCCCGTCCGCGCGAACACGGTGTAGACGTCCGCGATACCGCCGTTCGAAATCCACGTCTTTTCGCCCGAAAGCACGTAGTCGTCGCCGTCGCGGCGTGCCGTCATGTCCATGTTGGCGACGTCCGAGCCCGAACGCGGCTCCGATAGCGCGAACGCGGAAATTGCCTTCCCCGCCCGCGTCTTCCTCAGCCATTCGCGGTGGCCTTCGTTGCCGAACAGGCTGATCGTCCCGGTGCCGAGCCCCTGCATCGCAAAGGCGAAGTCAGCAAGCCCATCATGCCGCGCCAGCGTCTCGCGCGTGATGCACAAAGTGCGCACGTCGAGAGGGGCCACGGCGTCGGGGTCTACCGCCGTCGGCAGCAGCCAGCCGCCTGCGCCCAACATGTCCACGAGACGGCGGCACGCGGCGTCTGTGTCGCCGTGGTCGACCGGAAGATTCTCCCGGCACCACGCCTCCAGCCGCTCGGCGTAATCACGGTGCCGGTCCTCGAAGAACGGCCAGTTCAGAAAGCTGCGGTCCGCCATCAATCCCCCTCGAACACCGGAGTCTGCTTCGCCACGAACGCCTTGTAAGCCCGTTCGAAGTCCCGCGTCTGCATACAGATCGCCTGCGCCTGCGCCTCGGCCTCGATCGCCTGATCGAGGCTCATCGACCATTCGTGGTTGAGCTGCGTCTTGGTGATGCCATGCGCGAAGGTCGGCCCGGCAACGATGCGCCGCGCGATCTCCAGCGCATCCGCCTCCAGCGCCTCCGCCGCCACCAGCCGGTTGTAATAGCCCCAGCGCTCGCCTTCCTCGGCGCTCATCGTGCGCCCCGTGTAAAGCAGCTCCGCCGCACGCCCCTGCCCGATGATGCGCGGCAGGATCGCACACGCGCCCATGTCGCATCCGGCAAGGCCGACGCGCGTGAACAGGAACGCCGTCTTCGCCTGCGGCGTGGCGATGCGGATATCCGACGCCATGGTGATGATCGCGCCCGCACCCACCGCGACACCGTCCACCGCCGCGATGATCGGCTTGCCGCAGTGGATCATCGCCTTCACGAGATCGCCGGTCATGCGCGTGAAGGCGAGAAGCTGCTTCATGTCCATCGCGACCAGCGGTCCGATGATGTCGTGGACGTCGCCGCCCGAACAGAAGTTGCCGCCGTTCGGGAGGAAGGCCACAGCATCGACGTCATCGGCGTAGACAAGCGCGCGGAACGTATCGCGCAGCTCGGCATACGAGTCGAATGTCAGCGGGTTCTTGCGTTCGGGCCGGTCGAGCCGGACGCGCGCGATGCGGTCCTCGACCTCCCAGAGGAAATGCTTCGGCTTCAATCCTGCCATCTGCGTCAATGTCCGCCCTCCCACTTGCTCTGGAATGTTCTGAGTGTACCCGCGAGGTGCGCGGCCTCTTCGGGATCGACGTCGGCGAGAAGCGCGTCGATCCAGCGTTCATGCGCTGCGGCCATGGCCTTGAACTGTATGGCGCCCGCCTCCGTCAGCTTGACGATGAAGGCGCGGCGGTCGCCGTCGCGGGCGGTGCGGGCGACCAATCCATCCGATACCAGGCGGTCGACGATGCCGGTGACGTTGCCGTTGGAGACAAGCAGGAAACGCGACAGCTCGCTCATCATCATGCCATCGGGCTGGCGATCGAGCGCCGCCATGACGTCAAAGCGCGGCAGTGTCGTGTCGAACTCGGCCTTCAGCCGTTCGCGCATTTCCGCCTCGATCAGGCGTGTCGCGCGGAGCAGGCGCAGCCAGAGACGGACACGTTCCTTGCCGGCGGCAGACGCGAGCGGTGCGCTCACCATGTCTCGCCCCCCGACACCGAAATGGCTTGACCAGTGACGGACGCCGCGCCTTCGCTCGCCAGCCAAAGCACGGTGGCGGCGATCTCGTCCGGCGTGATGAAGCGGCCCTGCGGGTTTGTCGCCGCGAGGCTGGCGCGCGCATCCTCGCGGCTGCGGCCCGTTGTCGCCATGATGCGCTCGATCGACTCTTCGAGAAGATCGGTCTCCGTGAAGCCGGGACATACGGCGTTGACCGTGACACCCGATTTCGCCGTCTCCGCCGCGAGCGCGCGCATCAGCCCGACGACGCCATGCTTCGCCGCCACATAGGGCGCGACATAGGCATAGCCCTTGAGACCCGCCGTGGAAGCAATGAAGATGATCCGCCCGGCGCGGCGCTTCACCATCGGCGCGATGGCAGGCTGCACGGTGAGGAACGCGCCTGTTAGGTTCACGGCGAGCGCCGCCTGCCACCCCGCCTGCGTCACCTTGTGCGCAGGAGCGCTCTCGGCGGCCCCGGCGTTCGCCACCACAATGTCGAACGGCCCATGCGCCTCGTGGAGCGCGCGCATCGCGGCCTCGTCGGTCACATCCGCCTGCACGGCGCTTATCCGCTCACTTTCCGCCCCCACCGTTTCCAGTGGCGCGAGGCGGCGGCCGCAGATCGTGACATCGACCCCTGCGCCTGCAAGCGCGAGGGCGATGGCCCGGCCCGCGCCCGTGCCACCGCCCGTGACGAGAGCGCTTTGCCCTGCGATCATACCTTGCCCGTCATCTGCTCGGGCCCGCGCTCGGCGAGACGGAACGCCTGATCACGCCCTGGGAGATAGGGCTTCGGCCACTCCGTCTGCCTGTCGCCGAGCGTCGCCGCCGCGCGCAGCGTCCAGTAGGGATCGGCAAGATGCGGGCGGGCAAGGCAGACGAGATCGGCGCGGCCTGCCATGAGGATCGAGTTGGCATGGTCAGGCTCGTAGATGTTGCCCACGGTCATCGTCGCCATGCCGGTCTCGTTGCGGATACGGTCGGAGAACGGCGTCTGGAACATGCGGCCGTAGACAGGCTTCGCGCGCACCGAGGTCTGCCCCGCGGAGACGTCGCAGATGTCGACCCCCGCCGCCTTCAGGATTTCGGCGATCTGTACGGCTTCTTCCGGCGTCACACCTTCGTCGCCGACCCAGTCGTTCGCGGAGATACGCACCGAGATCGGCTTTTCTTCCGGCCACACGGCACGGACCGCGCGAAACACCTCAAGCGGATAGCGCATCCGGTTTTCGAGGCTGCCGCCGTATTCGTCCTCGCGCCGGTTGGTGAGCGGGCTGATGAACGACGAGAGCAGATAGCCGTGCGCGGCGTGAATCTCGATCATGTCGAAGCTGGCGCGGTTCGCCATTTCCGCCGCCGCAACGAACTCGTCGCGAACGCGGTCCATGTCGGCGCGGTCCATCGGCTTCGGCACGGCGTTGCGCTCCGACCACGGCACCGCAGAAGCGGCAAGCAGCGGCCAGTTGCCCGCGGGAAGCGGCGCGTCCATCTCTTCCCAGCCGACCCGCGTTGAACCCTTGGGGCCGGAATGGCCGAGCTGCGCGCAGATCTTTGCGTGTGTTTCGGCATGAACGAAATCAACAAGCCGCTTCCATGCCGCCTCGTGCTCGGGCGCGTAAAGGCCCGGGCAGCCGGGCGTGATGCGGCCTTCGGGGCTGACGCAGGTCATCTCGATGAACAGGAGGCCGGCGCCGCCCTTCGCGCGCTCGGCATAGTGCACAAAGTGCCAGTCGGTGGGGCAACCATCGACAGCCTTGTACTGCGCCATCGGCGAGACGACGATGCGATTGGCGAGCGTCATGCCGCGAAGGCTGAGCGGCGCGAACATCGGCGCGCGGCGCACGTTTCCGGCGCCCGCTTGCTGCTGGAACCATGTCTCGGCACTGTCGAGCCACGCGCGGTCGCGCAGGCGCAGGTTCTCGTGTGAAATGCGCTGCGAGCGTGTGAGCAGCGCATAGTTGAACTGCACGGGATCGAGATCGAGGTAGCGCTCCACCTCCTCGAACCATTCCATCGAGTTGCGCGCCGCCGATTGCAGGCGCAGCACCTCGACACGGCGCGCGTCCTCATACTTCTGGAAGGCAGCGGCCAGCGTCGGTTCGCTGTGTATATAGTCCGCGAGCGCCACAGCACTTTCCATCGCGAGCTTGCTGCCCGAACCGATCGAGAAGTGTGCGGTCGCCGCCGCGTCGCCGAGCAGCGCGACGTTCTGGTACGACCAGCGCTCGCAAAGCACGCGCGGGAAATTGATCCACGCCGATCCGCGCACGTGCGCCGCGTTCGACATCAGGCTGTGGCCGCCGAGGTGCTTTGCAAAGATGCGCTCGCACGTTGCGATCGACTCTTCCTTCGTCATCTCGCCAAAGCCGAAGGCCGCCCACGTGTCTTCGGTGCACTCGACAATGAACGTCGCGGTGTCGGCATCGAACTGGTAGGCGTGCGCCCACACCCAGCCGTGTTCGGTCTTTTCAAAGATGAAGGTGAACGCGTCGTCGAATTTCTGGTGCGTGCCCAGCCAGACGAACTTGCACTTGCGCACATCAATGTTCGGCTGGAAATGGTCGGCGAACTCGGTGCGCGTGCGGGAGTTGAGCCCGTCCGCGGCAACGACGAGGTCGTACCTGTCCATGTAGGCCTGGGTCGGCTCGGCCTCGGTTTCGAAGCGGATTTCGACGCCGAGCTCCAGCGCCCGCGCCTGAAGCAGCAGCAGGAGCTGCTTGCGACCGATGCCGCAGAAGCCGTGCCCGGTGGAAAGCGTGCGCACGCCCTTGTGAACGACGGCGATGTCGTCCCAATAGGCGAAATGCTCCCGGATCGCAGCAGCGCTGACGGGGTCGTTTGCGGCGAGGTTATCGAGCGTCTCGTCGGAAAGCACGACGCCCCAGCCGAACGTGTCATCGGGCCGGTTGCGTTCGATGACCGTGATACGATGCGCCGGATCGCGCAGCTTCATGCAGATCGCGAAATAGAGGCCCGCAGGCCCGCCGCCGAGTACAGCCACATCCATCGGATGATCTCCCTTATCGATGAGTCGGATGCTGACATGGCGATTTTATTATTTCAAGCCTAAAGTTTCAGGGTTGAAATATTTTTTGCGTGGCGCATTGTGCGCGAGCCAAACAGGAGTGGATATGATCACCGACTGGGACGACGCTTACGCCAATGCCGCGCACATCGTGGGCGGTGATCGCTGGCCGGATGCATGGGTCGAACCCGCCCGGCGCTGGCGCGACGCGTGCGGCGCACGCGCGATTCTGGACCTTCCCTACGGTGACGCTCCCCGCAATCGCTACGACCTGTTCCTGCCCGAAGGTGAGCCGCGCGGCCTCACTGTCTTCATCCACGGCGGCTACTGGCTCGCGCTCGACAAAAGCTACTGGTCGCACCTGTCACGCGGACCGCTCGCGCGCGGCTTCGCCGTGGCGATGCCGTCCTACACGCTCTGTCCCGAGAACCGCATCGGCGGCATCACGCGCGAAATTGGCGCCGCGGTCACGACCGCCGCGGCGCGCATAAGCGGCCCGATCTTCATCACCGGCCACTCGGCGGGCGGACATCTCGCCGCGCGCATGGTCTCCGCATCGTCGCCGCTCTCGCCGGAGATCGCAGCCCGCGTCGCGCATACCGTGCCGATTTCGGCGCTCGCCGACCTGCGGCCGCTGATGCGGACGGAAATGAACGCGACGCTCCACATCGACGATGCCGAGGCTGCCGCCGAAAGCCCTGCCCTGCTCGGTCCGTTCCCCGGCGCGCGTGTCACCTGCTGGGTCGGCGCGGACGAGCGACCAGAGTTCCGCCGCCAGTCGGCGCTTCTCGCCAACATCTGGACCGGACTCGGCGCCGCCACGGCGCTCGTGGAGGAAGCGGGTCGCCACCACTTCAATGTCATCGACGGCCTCGAAGACCCCGATCACCCGCTGACGCGCACGCTGCTCTGCGAATAGCTCAGTTGGCTTTCAGCCAGCGGTCGTACCAGTCGATGTTGGCGCGGATGCGGTGCGCGAGGTAGCTCGGCACGGTGAGGCCGTGGTTTTCGCCCGGGTAGACGATCAGCTTCGTGGGGACACCGCGCGTCTTCAGCGTCAGGTACATCTGCTCGGCGCCGACGCAAGGCACGTTGTCGTCCGCATCAGCACACTGGAACAAGGTCGCTGCCGTAATGCGCTCCGGCTCGAAGAACGGGTAGGCGAGCTTCTTCCACGTGTCGAAATTTTCCCACGGCGTGCCGAGTTCGAGGACGTACTCGCGCTGGTACATGTCGACGCCCCACGTCGCGAAGATGTTGGACACGCCCGCGCCAGCCACCGCCGCTTTGATGCGCTTGTCGTAGGCGATCATGTAGCCGGTGAGGATGCCGCCGTAGCTCCAGCCGCCCGCGCCAATGCGGTCGGGATCCGCGATGCCCGTATCGATCGCATCGGTGATGCCGGCGCTGATATCTTGCGCATCGACATTGCCCCAATCGGCATAGATCGCACGCGAAAAATCGAAGCCGCGCCCCGATGAGCCGCGCGGATTGATCTTGAGCACGACATAGCCCGCGGCCGCAAGCGCGCGCGCGTCGAGATCGAATTCGTGGCTGTGCTGATAGACCGGGCCGCCGTGGAGGTCCGCGATCAGCGGATAGCGCTTCGCCGGGTCATAATCCGGCGGCAGGACGTAGAAGCCGTGGATTTCAGCATCGCCGCTCTTGAAGCTGACGTCACGCGTCTCGCCGAGCGCGCGGTCCTTCAGCCAGGGATTGTGCTCGGTGAGCGGGCGGGCTCCCGCCTTGTCCAGCGCGAACAGCTCGGCGGGCTTTTCGTTGGTGGTCTCCAGAATGGCGATGCGCCCGTCCTTCGCGACCGCATAGTCATAAGCGAAGCGCGTGCCCTTCGTGAGATAGCTGATCTTGCCGCTCTTTGCGTCGACACGCGCCAGCCACGTGTCGCGGTCGCCTTCGATCTGCGTCAGGATCGATCCGTCCGGCGCGAAGCGCGGGTAGTAGAACCAGAGGTCGAGCTTCGCGGGCCGCGTCACCGCGCCTGTCGTCACGTCCGCAACGGCGAGGTGCGGCGTGCCGTAATAGAGCCACTTGTCCTCCATGCCTTCGAGCCAGACGATCCGCTTCGAATCCGGCGACCAGGAGACGCCCGCGACCCAATCCGGATCGTCGTCTGCGTTCGCGGTGGGGCTGAGCTTGCGCGGCTCGCCGCCTTCGGGGGACAGCACGTAGATTTCAGTGTTCAGCGTCTTGTCGGTCTCGCCGTGGTCCTTCGCGGTGTAGGCGATGAGCTTGCCGTCCGGCGACCAGGCGGGGCGCCAGTGATCGCGCGCACCGCTCGTCAGCTGCCGCGCGGCACCGCTCGCAAGCTCGACGATAAACAGCTGCTGCGTGCGGTCGTCGAGATAGCCGCGCCCGTCCTCCTTGAAAAAGAAGCGCTCGGTTTCGACGGGGGGCGGATTCTTCGCCTTGCTGCCAACCGCCTTGCCGACTTCCGCGACCACGACCGCATATTTCCCGTCGGGAGAAAGATCGTAGTCGCTGATGCCGCCGGGGAGGCTGGAAACGCGTTTCCCTGGGCCGCCTGCGGCCGGCATCGTCCAGAGCTGGTCGCTGTCGTCCTCTTCCTCCTCGCCCGCCGTCTTCTCGCCGGCATCGCTGAGGAACACGATGGTCTTGCCATCGGGCGTGTAGCGCGGACTATATTCGCTCACCTCCGGCGTGCTTGTGAGCGGTTTGGCGGCTCCGCCCTTCCACGGGACGGTCCACAGATCGCTCGTTTTCTCATCCCGCGCCTGATCGGGAGTCGACACTGTGTAGGCGATCGTGCCGCCATCGGGCGCGAAGGTGGGCTCGCTGACATCCGTGAGCCGGTAATAGTCGTCCGGCACCACGGCGGAGGGGGCCGCAGAAGCATGGCTGGACGACGCCAGCAGCAAGACACTGCCCAGAATCCGGTACATAACCCCTGTCCCTCTCATGCTTCCGCGCTCAGAACGAAACCGTGGCGCCCATGTAGAAATAGCGTCCCATCGCGGAGACCGGGTAGGACGTGTATTCAAACCCCGGCTTCGCATCGAACAGGTTGTTGACACCGCCGTAAATGCCGAAGCGTTCGCCGACGTCGTAACTCACCTGAATCTCGTGCTCCCATTTTTCCTTGACCCAAAGATATTTGGAGTCTGCGTAATCGGGATCGCCCGTGAGATATTCGGTCGGGAAGCGCCGTGTCTTGTCGAACCAGCTGATGCCATAGGCGATCGTAAGCGGGCCTTTTTGCCATGTGAGATCAAGCGTTGCCGAATAGCGCGGGGCATACTCGTCTGCTTCGCCGACGTTCGAGTTCAAGTCGGCACCGGGCGTCGCGACGAACTCCAGCCGATCAAGGTAATTGCCGGTCAGTGCGACGCCGAAGGTTCCCGCCGTATCGGTGACGACCCTGTAAGCGAGCGTCACGTCGAGGCCCGCCGTGCGGAACTGCGCGACATTGTCCGGACGCGACACAAAGCCGGTGATGAAGCCCGTATCCGGATCGCGCGTGATCGCGGGACAGAACGGATTGTCGATCGTCGGCTGATCGACGCACAGTTCGGTCAGTTCCTCGGCTTCGGGCGTGTTGATCGCATCCTTGATCTTGATGTCGTACCAATCCGCCGAAAAGCTGAACCCCGGCAGGAAGCGCGGCCTCAGCACGACACCTGCAGTCCAGGTCTTCGCCGTCTCCTCCTTGAGATCGGGATTGCCGCTGCTGAGGCCCTCCGTAAACACTGTCGAGCTTGGATCGCTCGAAGGGCTGAAGGTCGTTGGATCAATGCCGAGGCCGCTCAGGATGGCCGCGCAGTTCGCTTCCCTTGTCGATGAGCCATTGTTCAGTTCCTGCGTATCGCAGGGATCGACGATGAAGTTGGACGAACCGTCGGCAGGCGCAAACAATTCCGCGATGTTTGGCGCGCGCACGGCCTGCGAATAGGTGGCTCGGAAGGAGACGTCCCGGATCGGTGCATAGACACCGTCCACCTTCCATGTCGTCGTTCCGCCGATCGTGCTGTAATCCGAAAGCCGGATCGCCCCACCCACCGAAAGCAGATGCGCGCCGGGCACCTCCTTCAGGATCGGCACGTTGATCTCGGCGAACACTTCCTTGACGTTGAAGCTGCCGCGCGCAGGCTGCACGGTAGGTGCCCAGGTGAGGCCATCGGCGATCAGCGGGTCCGGATCGAAACGGCTGCTTTCCTTGCGGTATTCCGCGCCGAACGCGAAACCGATCGGGCCGCCGGGCAGTTCCAGAAACGCGCCCGTGTCGCCCGAAATCGAACCCGAGAAAACGTGCTGCGTGACCTTGGCGCGGCTGATGCTGTCGGTCGTCACGAAATCGATCGCCGCCGGATCTCTGAGATACTCGCCGAAAATATTGTAAGGCACACAGTTCGGAAACGGATTGTCGGGGTCGAGCATGGTCCGGCAGATCGGCGCGCCGGTATCGGGATCGCTGACGACATCGACCGCCGCCTGCCATTCCGCTTCCAGCCGGTTGCCGCGGGTCACGGTGCGCGTCTTGGTCTGACCGTAGACGTAGGAGACTTCGTACTTCAGGCGTTCGCTGAATTTGCCGCTCGCGCCGATCACGCCGCGCAGCGTCTCGCGCCGGTTTTCCTCGAAATTGATGCCGAGGTCGAAATGATCGCGTGTCAGCAGCACGCCGTCGGGCGTATCGGGATCTTCAAAGTACGCAGCGGCGGCACCCGGCACGATCGCGTTACGGATAGAATCCGGCATGAACGGGTTTTCTGGCGTCTGGAAAAGATAGAAGTCGAACGTCGGCTGCTGCTGCGTCCATGCCTTTGTGCGGACGTACTTGCCTTCGGCGAAGAGCGTGAACCCTTGGCTGAATTCATAGCGGCCGAGTACGTTGACGAGGTGGCGCTCCAGGCCGGGAAACAGGTCACCCTGGTAACCATCCACCGGGGTGCTCGATCCGCCCTGCGCGTAGCCGCCCGATTCCTCCAGAACGAGCCCACGGTCGTAGACGTTTCCGTTGCCTTCGAAGTCCGAGGCAAAATCGAAATCCACGTCCACCGCGCCCATGCGCGCACTGTCGGCATAGCGGACATCGTCGTAGGGGATGACGTCCGGAATGTTCGGATCGTCGGGCAGATCGGCCTGGTTGCGATAAAGGCCGGCGGCGCGCGGGTTCGTGAGCCGCGAGCGGCGCAGCTCGTTCAGCCGGTCTTCCTTGTTGTACTCATAGGCGGCCGCGATATTGCCCCGGCCCTCCGAGAAATTGGTGCCGGCGGTGATCGCGCCGTAGCGATTGCCGCCGTCACCGCGCTGCGAGATGCCGATCTGGCCGCGCGCGGTGATGCCTTCGAAGTCGCGCTTCAGGCGGAAGTTGACGACACCGGAGACGCCATCCGCGCCGTAGATCGCCGACGCGCCGCCGGTCAGCACGTCGACCGCTTCGATGAGGTCGGTCGGGATCGCGTTGATGTCCACCGCCGCCGAGCCTGCGAGCGCGGACACGTGCCGGCGCCCATCCACCAGCACCAGAGTGCGGTCGGTGCCGAGGTTCCGGAGGTCGAGGAGGTTGAGGCCGGCTTCGCCGAATTCCGTTTCGGAGCCGCCGGTGAGGCTGCCGGTTCGCGACCCGACAAGCGCAGGACTCTGCGTCAGGAAGTCTGCGACGTTGGTCTTGCCGGACTGGGCTATGGCCTCCGACGACAGCGTCGTGACCGGATTGGCGAAATCGAGCTCTGGTCGGCTGATGCGCGTGCCGGTGATGACGATGGTTTCGGTGACGTCGTCTTCGACAGCATCCGCCTGCTGCGCGAAGGCCTGCGCGGTCCATGCGGCCGTCGCCATCAACGCGGCGAACGCGGTGATCGTCTTCATAGCTGCTGCTCCCACCCGTTTTGCCGGTTTCCGGCGTTCTTTCGAACTTCCCGGAGCGGAGGATGTCGCAGCCTCAGTAGTTAGTCAATTGTCCAATCCGTGAGCGGAAGACGCCGCCCCCGAGCGGGATCGGGAGCGGCGCGACCGAACTTCGGACGGAGTATTCAGTAAGAACCGAGCGGATTGCGTGCGCGGTTCCAGCCGAGTGCCGCGAGTCGTTCCGAGCGTTCGAAACGGCGGCGCTCGATGATGCCGTTGAGCTTCATCGCAAGGCCGATCGCGAGAAAGGCACACACCGCCTGCGAATAGTTTTGCAGCGCGAAGCTGGCGGTACCGATGACAGTGCAAATGATGATGATCATAGGGAAGACGCGGGCGTACACCGCGTCAGCGAGTTCAACCTTGTCCATGGCCCCTAGACTCCCGAGCGTTTTCTTGACCCGAGGACCATTAGCGGCCGGAATAGCTAACGAGATCTTGCCGAACGCGGTTAACATCAAAACTTTGATGGTTAACCTTACGGACCTGTTATTACCTCTACTGTGTACCCGCGATCAGGCTCGCGGTGCTGCCGCCGCCTTCCTTCGCGGAAGCGTGAACCTGCAGGCTGCGCCCGCCCGCCTTGTCCTCCGCGGCGACCATGCGCATGTCCGGCGTCGTCATCTCGCCGGCAATCTTGAGCCCGGATTTCTCGGCCTCCGCCTTGTACCAGGCGATGACCTTTTCGGGTGCGTCGCCCGTTTCGAAATTGATCATGCCGCCCTTGCCCGTGTTCGAGTCGCCGCCCGCGCCACCGACGACCTTCGCACCCGGATAAAGCGGCGCGAAATCGGGGAGGAAATCAGCGGCGCCCTCCCCGCTCATGAACTTGCCGGTCTGGCCGTCCGGCCCGGTGACGGTGACGGTCGAGGTGTCCCCGTCCTGACGCACGCTGTACTGCGCCTCCCCGTCTTCCGTCGCAACGCTGCCGCTCGCGACTTCCTCGCCTTCGCCTTTCGACGCCTCGCTTGCGTCGTTGCCGCCGCAAGCCGCGAGTGCCAGCAGCGCCGCACCCGCGATAAATCCCTGTTTCGTCATGAGGCCTCCTGTCCGGCAAACACATTATCAAATGCCTGCCGGACAGGAAGCCTTGTTATCGACAGGTCAGCGGCACTTCACGCCGTCATCGAGACTCTTGCCGACGAGACCGCCCGCGACCGCGCCGAGCACGGCGCCCACGGTCTTGGAGCCCCCCGGCGCGATCTCGTGGCCGAGCACGCCGCCCGCCACGCCGCCGATGATGAGGCCGGTCGTGCCGTCCTTGCGCTTGCAGTAATAGCGCCCGTCGCGGCCGCGATAGATCTCTTCGTTCGCGGCAAGGCGGCGCTCGCGGTAGTTGCCCTTGCGGTAGTGTTCGTCCGGGTACCAGCGATCCCGGTCCTTGGCGCGCTTTCCGTGCGCCGGCGCCCAGTCCGGCGGATCGGCGAAAGCCGGTGCCGAAGGCACGGCGGCAAGCGGGATCAGCGAAGCCGCAACCGCGGCGAAAACGACTTTTTTCATAATCTCTCCAAACCTTGTCACGGAAGCGTTCGCTTCGGCTGCCCAACGCTGGAGCAGGAAAACGCTCCCCTTCAACACCATGCCCCGGAACGCTTTCGGATAGCTGAACAGCCGTGGCGGGCCGCGCGGGCGCGCGCTAAGACGTGCAACCATGCAGACGATCGTCCTTCTCACCCTTTCGAACATCCTGATGACCTTCGCGTGGTACTGGCACCTGAAAGCCGGCGCGGCGGGGGCGAAGCCGATGTTCGTCATCGTCCTCATCAGCTGGGGCATCGCGTTCTTCGAATATGCGCTCGCGGTCCCGGCAAACCGCATCGGCGCCGGCGCGGGCTGGACGCCGGGACAGCTGAAGATCGCGCAGGAGGCGATCGCGCTCACCATCTTCGGCGTGTTCATGGTAACCTACCTTGGCGAGCCGCTGCACTGGCGCCACTTCGCCGCCTTCGGCTGCATCATGGCGGCGGTGGGCTTCCTGTTCGTCGGCAGGTAACCGTGGATACCGCTCTCGCCGCGCTCGTTTCGCCCGATGGCACGCTCGCCGTGCGGGTAACGCCGAAGGCGCGCGGCGGCGAGCGCATCGCCGTTGAAGACACGCCCGAAGGCCCGCGCGCCCGCGTCTGGGTTTCCGCCCCGCCCGAGGACGGCAAGGCGAACGCCGCCGTCTGCCGACTCGTGGCAAAAGCGCTCGGCGTGCCCAAATCCGCCGTCAGCGTCGCGCGCGGCGACACCTCGCGCGAGAAGCTGCTGCACGTCGCGCGCTGAACGCGCGCGGTTTGATCCACCGCAAAGCAACCCGACTCGGGGCCGATGCATAGTGCGATTGCGGCCAAAGGCCCCCGCCCCTTTTTTCCCGGTCTGATTCGGCCTTGGCCCGATTTTTTCGAACCCAAAGGAGGCACGACATGGCTATGAAATCGCTTGCACCGTTCAGCTCCGGATCGCCGACGCGTAGCGCCGATCCCTTCGGCGGGCTTCGCCACGACATCGAGCGCCTGTTCGACGATGTCACGCGCGGATGGCAGCTTCCGGCCGTCTTCCGCGGCGACGGTCTGCTCAACCCGCGCGTCGACATTGCAGAGACCGACGCCGGCCTTGAGCTGACCGCGGAACTGCCCGGAATTGACGAGAAAGACATCGACCTCTC